>OGCI01000107.1_pt1 | contig 102650 bp, 84 predicted proteins | sample 1570021 | NCBI WGS metagenome assembly OGCI01 (sample SAMN06264664, study PRJEB24512) | hot springs metagenome | isolation source: Hot spring water | place: South Africa: Tshipise | collected 2015-06-21
TCCAATGTAGTACCACCCCCCAAGCTGGGATTAAACAGCAGTCGATTGGCGCCCACTGGTGATTGCGCCGCCAGCGCTGTCATTAGGTCATAAGCGTCCGCTCCCTGCTGCGCTGCCTGAACTACAAGGTTCTGACAGAGAGTATCCCGAATCCAGCGGAGGCTGGTGCCAGCTGAGAAGATAGACACCGCCGATGTGAACATGCCAGGAATCACATGGGCGAATACGTATGGTCGGACGCGTTCCTCAAGAACTGGTCTGGCTGAGGAGACTGCGATCCAGCTGGAAGATCCCAACGAATTGTATACGCGACCTGGCTGTATATTACGGGCACCCAATGCCATACATGAGTTGTCCACGCCCCCTGCGACGACTCTAAGGCCTCGCGGCAATCCCAACACATCGGCCGCCTTGGTCTGTAGCTCGCCGATCACCTCAATGGAAGGCACAATTTCGGGGAAGATCTCGCGTGGCAGGCCACTTGCTGCCACAAGAGTGTCGGAATAGCCACCCAGCAGCAAGTCATACACACCACTACCCGAGGCATATGAGTGATCGGTGACGATCCGACCAGTCAGATGGAAATTGATAAAGTCTTTGGTACCGACCACTTTGTCAATCTGTTTGAACATCTCCGGTTCGTGGTCGCGATACCACATTATCTTGAAGACCGAATAAAGTGGCGGCGGGAAACCATTGCCAGTTGTACGATACCATTCCTTCTCGTCAATCATCCTGAAAAAGTGCTCCGCTTGAGCACCCGCACGCATATCGGACCAGATCGGGGTCCTAGCGCGCAATAGTTGACCTCTTCGATCCAGTGGCACTACCCCTAAACTGTGTCCAGAGATGCCGCAACATACGATCTCCTCTCGACGGACGTTCGCCTGTGCCAGAAGCTGCCGTGTGCTTTCGACGACAGCATGCCACCAATCCATAGGACACTGTTCGTGCCAGCCGACAGCGGGATAACTGGTTACATAAGGCACCATAGTAGATGCCGCACAATTACCTTCAACATCAAACAGGGTGGCCTTACAACCACCAGTTCCCAGGTCCCAGGCTATGATATATTGCTTCATACCGGCAGACTCCTGTCCTCTACAGGACTGACTGGCTACCGCTCATAAAAATCAGACAAGACAGGCTATGGCTCGAAAATCTGTGGCGCTGCGCGGAGTCCAATGCCAAAACGTCTTGCTCCGCGACGGTACATCTCTATCAACGTTTCGCGTCCTCGAATCCCACCGGAGGCTTTGATCCCGATAGCATCACCTACACAAGCCTTTATCAACGCAACATTCTCCAAAGTGGCACCCGTGGGAGCCCAACCGGTGCCAGTCTTGACGAAAGCGGCCCCGGCTTGGATGGATAGCTCGCACGCTTTGCGAATCTCATCGTCTGTGAGGTAATGGCACTCCAGAATCACTTTGACAGGCACCCCACTGGCCACTTCCACCACTGCCCTGATGTCATCCAAGACCTGTTGATATCGCCCAGAACGGAACAGCCCGAGATTGATAACCATATCCAGCTCGTCACAGCCCATGCGAAGCAGCTCCTTAGCCTCTAGGACCTTGATTCCGGTGGTAGCTGACCCGGAAGGAAATGATACGTTACCGCTGATCCGAATCTCAGGCGCATCAGCCAGTAACTCCTTGATCAGAGGGGTAAAAGTCGGCAAGGTGGTCACACACAAGCAGTGATAACGCTTGGCTGCCTCAGCCAAGGCCATGATCTCTGTTTCATCAGTGTCAGCGCGCACGGCACTAAGATCTGTCATCATAGCAATTTCCTGGATAGTCAGTGTCATTCCGGTTCCCTCCATGTTTGCCAACAACGACTATCTGCAGCGAGGGAATTATACTAGATTAGCTCGCATTCTTGGAGAGGACACAGTGATTGCAGCGTAGTATAATGCAGATGCCTCCAAGGCATAAGGCATACCTCGCACTGGGGATCACCTTATGCGTATGCCTTGCAGGCCATTGGGATGGATAGCATTAGTATATGGATCAAAGCATGTCAGCGAGCAATATGTTGCGCATCGACCATGTGACCATCGCCGGGCAGGACCTGGCTGCGCTGCGTGCAGCGTTTGCACGATTGGGCCTGCCATCCGTTTACGGAGGTGTGCACTCCAACGGCATCACCCATATGGCTTTGCTCAGCTTTCCCGACAGTTCCTACATTGAACTAATCTCCACCTGTGTTGCAGGACAACGCTCGCCGTGGTGGCATACTCACATCGCCAACAATGGTGGCCTATGCGCCTGGGCGGTACAAGTTGACAACGTAGCCGCTGAGCTGGAACGTCTTGCTGCGCGCGGCATCTCAACGCGTGGGCCATTCCCTATGCATCGCGATCGACCGGATGGCGTGCGTTTGGAATGGGTATTGGGATATCTGGGTACAGGAGAACCAGGAGCAATGTTACCCTTTCTCATCGAGGATCGCACGCCGTGTGCATGGCGCGTGCCATCTTCTGCTCAGCTCAAGGGGAACCTGATAAGCGGTATCGCCTGCGTTGTGTTGGATGTGCAAGATGAAACAGATGCGTATGCCCAGATGCAACGTGCATGGGATTGGGGACAAGTTGTCACTTTCACAGATGCCAGCTTTGGGGCATGTCTGAGCTGGTTCCCTGGCACGCCAGTGATACTTGCTACGCCCCTAGCGAGAGACAACTGGCTGACCGAGCGTCTGAGGCGATTCGGGGATTCGCCGTGTGCGCTTCTATTGAGTACGCCCGACTGGGCGACAGCGCTGCGTACCTATCACCTTGGCAATTTCAGCACTTGGTTCGGTCGGCGCGTTGCCTGGTTCGACACAGCCTCGCTACCAGGGGCAACGCGCCTGGGTATCATTGAGGAAAACGACCATCCGATGTCATCCGAGGGACCGAAGTGGCCTCAGCAAGGGTGACAGCTTCTTCACCACGTTGCCTTTTGGCACTGGCAAAGGCGTCGATCTCATCCCGGTTGGACAGGATACGCGCGATGCGCCCGTCTTGCATTTGGATGACGCGGTCGACGTAAATGCACATACGCAGGTCGTGTGTGACCATAATGCCAGCACGTCGGTGTCCGTGGATCATATCGGCAAAGATCTCGACAACCTGGTAAGCGCGCTCAGTATCCAAACTGGCGGTGGGTTCATCCGCCAGCACAACCGCAGGATTATGAATCAATGCACGTGCGATGGCGACACGTTGTTGTTCTCCGCCGGAGAGTTGGCGCGGTAAATTATTCAAGCGCTGTCCGAGACCCAGTCGGATCAGCAACTCGACAGCCATACGGCTGCACTCGCTTTTGCACCCCCCGTTGAGGCGCATCATCAGTTCTACATTCTCGCGTGCCGTCAGGTAGGGCATCAAGTTGTTCGCTTGAAAGGTGAAGCCAATGCGCTGGCGTCGAAAAGCAGTACGCTGTGCATCGTCCATCTTGCCCAGGTCGTGACCACCAATATAAATGCTGCCACTCGTGGGGTAAAGCAGCCCTGCCAGCATTGCAAGCAAAGTGGTCTTGCCTGACCCACTTGGTCCTACCAAAGCGACGAACTCGCCCTCGGCCACAGAAAACGAGACATTGTTCACAGCTACAACAGCACTTTCACCGCTGCCATAAATCTTGGTGACGTTATGCACCTCGAGCGCAACACCCACTTCTATATCTCTCCTGTTATGCTCATTGTGACAGTCCCAGGGCTGTCAAAGGTTCTACACCGACTGAGTAACGGATGGACAACAAACCACCCAGTGGCCCGATCAAGAGGAGAGAAGCCAATGCAATCAGCGTCGTCTGAGGTGAAAAGGCGATCGGGACGCCGACTGGCAGCGCCACAGCCAGGCCCAACGTGACAACACCCCCAATGAAGACCCCGAGAGCAGTCACCGAAGTGATTTGCACCAACGAAGCAGCAACGATGGTTCGATTAGGTGTGCCAATTGCCTTCAACACTCCGATCTGTGCAACCTTCTGCAATGCCTGGATCTGGAAGAAGCCTCCCAGCACCAGTACACCGATTACCAGCGCGAAGTAACGCTGTGTGTCCAATGTACCCTGTTGGGCACTGTAGCCAGGCGTGTTCTCATAAGCAGTGCGGATGTCCACCACCTGAATCTTCTTCACCTGGCTTTCTAGTCTTCGCTTCATTAACTCGCGGAAAGCGCGTGCCTCATTTGGGTCAGCTGGCATGTCCAATTTGATGGCAATAATGTTCGCTGAGATGTCACCGCTAGGGCGATCTTCGACCGCTGGTTTAGGCTTGATTTGATCGCCAGTGAGCAGCGGCACAATGATCGAGGGTTGGATCGAGTATTGCTGACTGGTGGTAATTCCTACCACCCGCAGAGTGTAGAACTCCTCACGCGTACCTTGCAGGGAGCGAATGGTAAACTCATCACCGACGGTAAGACCTGCGCGGCGCGCCACGAGACTGTCGATGATTGCTTCTTTGCCTCGACGGTTTTGCAACTGACGACCAAAGCGCACTGGTGGTTCTCCTGGCCGGCCAGGCTCAACCTGGATGAGTGAGACATCTAACGGCTTGCGTGGCTGTCCCTGTGGAGTGGTGCCAGGCAGGATAATGGAAACCCGACTGAACTCGATCGGACCAGCTATTTTGACACCTGGCACGCGTTCGATATCTTGTAAGGTACCACGCGCGAGACGGCTGGCAGCGATGAGCAGCTGAGCATCCGCCTGATAGGCAATCAGATCAGCATCTAGATTGCTGAGGTACTCAATGTTGCCCCGCCCCAATCCCTCGGTCAGCCCGGCGATGAAGAGCACCAACGCAGTCAACAGCGCCACAAGTAAGCTGACCAGCAAGAAACGCCCTCGATTGCGCCATGTTTCCTTGAAAGCCAGATAAGCGCCCAATACAACACGATCTCCTTGCTAGATCAGGGTAACGTGAGAATCTAACACGACTTATTATACACGAATTGGGCGCCAACCCAAAAGCATGGACTGATACATGGTCGGCGTAGCCCTGTCATCCCGTACTCAATCGCGGCGCGCGACAAAGATCATCCTCTCGCAGTGATCCTCAAAAGGTTCCATCTGGTAGGAACCGTAGAGGGCCTCTAGGCTGAACCCGGCTAAGCGCAACAGCAGCTCCATCTCGAAACGAAAAACAAAACGCAACCGAAAAGGAAAAAGCATACGTCGCACTGTGCCATCCATTGCAATTTCATCTATAATGAAAGTAACATACTGCATTTGGTTGGCCATATCGAGCCGTCGTTGGATGAAGCGCTGGATAGTATGACCTGTGTCGGGATCAAGCACAGCTTCATCACTCATCAACCGGCCATCCGCTTCGCTGAGCATCTGCATGTCGGGATGACTCAGGTCTACGATCAAACGCCCACCCGAGATCAGATGCTGACGTACACAATTCAGGCATGCCAGCTGTTCCCGGGTATCGTGACAGTGCATGAATGTGTTGGCGGAGAGGATCGCCAGCGCAAAGCGTTCGGACAGGACAAAACGTGCCATATCGCCTTGCACTAGCGTCACCAGATGGGCCAGTCTGGCAGCTTCGAGGCGCTTGCGCGCGCGGGCCAACATTTCCGCTGAGATATCCAGACCCGTAGTATGGTAGCTAGCACGTGCCAACGGCAACAGAATGCGGCCGGTACCGCACCCTAGCTCCAGGATGGCGCCATCCCCGGCTTGCGCGAAGTCAAGGTACATTGCTACGTCCTCGCTGCGCTGGCCGTAGAAAAGGTCATAAAAGCGCGCAAAGGCGTCGTAGTCATCTATTGAGGACGAGATTGCATACATGGTTGCTGCCTGCCCCAGCCGACACAGCATCCTTATCAGTCCGCCAGCCAACGCTGCAACAGCGCCCGTGCCAGGTCAAGCGCTTCGCTGAGACGCGTCGCATCGCATCCCCCTTGTGCCAGAATGGCACTGCCGCCTCCGCTGCCCCCCACCTCACGACAGACTTCCTGCAACAGGAGGCGTATGTCACAAGGCACATCCTCCGCACGGGCGAATAAAAGTTGCCCCTTGCCACGCGCTACCGTCTCACCCTCACTGCTTGGGCCTAGGCCGAACAAGACCACACTGTTGGGGTGGGCGGTGATGCGCGATGCCAGCTGGCGAGCTTCCTGCGGAACACGTCCGGTCAACACTTGTGCAACGAGGCGCACAGTGCCCACGATCGGTGCCTGCGCCACCAGAGCAGCTGCTTCGTGTTCTGTTAGAGTCTCTTGCAGTTGTTCTCGTGCTTTGCGCTCGCGACGCACTTCGTCCTGCAATCGTTGCACAGCTTCGGGCAGCTCTTCGACCGCAATGGTGAGCTGGCGCGCCATTTTGCTAGTCAATGCATGCAAGGCAGCATAGTGGCGCAATGCGCGCCCTCCACAGAGAAAGGTCAAACGCGTTTCTGCCCCACGTCTTTCAACGTGCACCACCTTAATAATACCTACCGCTCCAGTGTGCTTCACATGGGTACCCCCACATGCGGACCAGTCAAAGCCTTCAACCTGCACGATGCGGATGTGCTCGTGCACAGCAGGTGGCTTGCGCAGTGGTAACCGATGTGCCTCTTCAGCGTCCACCCACTGCCAGCTGACTGGCCGATCCTCGAAGACGATCTGGTTGGCGAGTGTCTCACCACGCGCGATTTCCTCCTCACCCAGATCGTTGCGATTCAAATCAATTGTGCTATAGCTCTGGCTGAGATGGAAACCCACCGTATCGGCTTGAAAAAGTTGCACAAACGCTTGTGAAAGAATGTGCTGACCAGTGTGTTGTTGCATATGATCGAAACGGCGCGGCCAGTCAACCACACCCTCAACCTCACTATCTGACAGCACACTGTCCGCAGGTAGCAAGTGCACGACAGCGCCATCCGCGGCACGTTCAATCACTTCCAGCACGGGGTAACCTGCTAACGTGCCAGTATCGTGTGGTTGGCCGCCACTCGTGGGATAGAAGGCGCTACGATCCAGCACCACTCCCAAACGGTCATCCAATCGCTGTACTTCCACAATATGCGCGCGGAATTGGGTGCAATAGGGGTCGACATAGTACAACCGTTCAGTCACACTTCATCACCTCCCGCAATACCTGGGTGGCATAGCTACCTGACGGCAGGCGAAACTCCAATCGCAGGCCATCATCCCATTTCACCCGAACATCGGCAAGCGGCACGCGATAGGGGCGCCGTGCTCCTTTCAGCTTGATCCCAGGCAATCGCAGCTGTTCCAACGATAGCCCTGTCTCGGCCAACAATGCCCGTTCGCGCTCGCCCGGTGCTCCTTCTGCCAGCAGACATTTCGGGCCAAATAGCGCACCAGATGGGCTGATCTCGAAACGATCGGCACGCGGTTGCTCGCGCGCCAGCTCACGCACGATGAAAGCTGCCCCGCTGGCATGAATGAAGGCCACATCGCCCACTTCCAGTTGATCCAGCGTGCGAATGCGCTGCGCCAGCAAACGATTGAAAAAATATGATTGATAAGCAGACAATGCAAGACGCCGCAATGGGTTAGGCACCGTACGCATAGCGCGTTGGACATCTCCACCTGCTCTGACCAGCGCCTCTAATACGCGACGCTCGTCACGTAATGCAGGTGGCCACTTTTTTAAAGCCTCGGCATATGCTCCGGCTTCGACCAGTGCGCGCGCCGTTTGCAGCTCAGATGGTTCATTTGGCAGCGGGCAGCCGAGATATGTGCGCACAAAGGCAAGCCCATCATCGCGCAACAGCGCTAATCCCAACAGATGAGTATTATGGCGTCGGCCAAAACGCTGCTCGCCGAAATAATTGGGTACACCCCGGCGCACCAACTCACCAAGCACAGCTTCGGCGATGGAGAGCATATCGCGTGTCACACCGCGGATGCGCACAGTGAAACGGTTACCGGCTAAATGTCCCAGTTTGAGCTTGTTGCGGTGGCGAGAGACCTGCAGGATTCGAACGCCCTCAAGCTCCAGTCTAGCTGCCTCATTGGAATGTAGATTGTCTATGGAAATCCATTGGCGCGCAACCGCTTGCGCATCCTTTAGGCCGGCATAGCCAACAGCTTGCGGGGACACTCTCAAAGCACGTGCTATGCGAGCCACCATTTCCAGTGTACTGATGCCCCGTTTTTCGACGAGGAGATAACAATGTTGCCCTTCACCGCACGGCTCATAAAGAGGAATTTCTTCAACGATGAAGTCATCCAGCTGCACCCTGATTCGGCCGCCCGTGCCAGGATAGTCCTCGGTCAGATAGGGTAGTTGAAGCGCTGCGGTTAGCATGGCCTCACAATCATACACGGCGCAGGAACAAAACAACGCTCATTCGAACAGGCGCGCGATCTCATCCCGCGCGAGGACAGGTAGAGGCTTCGGTCCTTCCTTTGTTAACAACGTGCACCCATTCTCGCGTGCGACGGCGCGTCCAATTACCGCTGCCGGAATGTCATTGGCGGCTAAAGCGGTTACAATACTACTGGTATCCTCAGGGGGGCAGGCGATCAGCAGCGCGCCAGAAGCGATCACTCCCAGCACGTTGAGACCGAAATAGGCACACAGGCGCTCTGTCTCAGGAAAGATGGGGATCGCGGTCTGGTCAATTTCCAAGCCAATGCCTGCCGCGCGTGCCATCTCCCACAACCCACTTACCAGCCCACCCTCAGTCGGATCGTGCATCGCATGCACCCGACCCGCCGCACATGCCAGCTGAGCATCCCGCACTACGCTGATGCCCGGATTGTGGAGAAAGTCACGGCAACGTGCCAGCAGGGCAGCATCCATAGCGTCACGCAACTCTGCTTCCTTCTCGCGCACGATGAGAGCAGTCGCTTCTATAGCGATCCCCTTAGTAAGCAGAATGTCATCCCCCACTTGCACACCAGCACTGCTCACATAGTTACCTTTGTTCGTTTCGCCCAACATATGTCCTATCACGATCGGTCGCTCCAGTGCGTGGGTGATTTCGGTGTGCCCACCAGCTAACGTGATACCCAGCTCCTCGCAAGCATTGGCAATCTGTTCAAAGATGGAGTCCACCAGCTGGCTATCAGTCTTGCCTTCCGGCAACAGCAGCGTGGCCAGAAACCAGCGCGGCACAGCACCAGCGCAGGCAATGTCGTTTGCATTAATGTGAACGACATACCAGCCAATCTCATCCGTGGCGAAAGTGATGGGATCGCTCTTGGCCACCAGGTAATGATCGCCCATGTCAATCACGGCGGCATCTTCACCCACCCGTGGCGGCACGATTAACCGCGCATCCGGCCGACGGTAGCGCGCTAGGAGGGCGTCGAGGTATTCAGCTGGCAGCTTACCCACCGGAAGCACTGCATTCATAGCTACTTCTCTCACTGGGATGATAGGAGTGATGACAAGAACATGGGACCTCCCCGCTATGAGAAGGTCCCATGCCGCGCCGTGGCGTATTACCGATAAACCGGAGGTGACGCCACGGCGCTCAGCCTGCTACTAAAACATTGGTCCATTGGCATCACCTCCCTGTCCTAGGATGGCATCACCAGGACAAGAGGCGGGCACTCTTGTCACGCATAGTATGGCATACAACCGCAGAAATGTCAACCGCAAAAATGCTACACCCAATCTCCAACATTCCCCTACGGCTGACGCCGCAGAGACTGGATCTCCCAGAATTTCCTCATAAGATATCATCGCCTAAAATCATAGTAACCTACTGTCTCTCACTACGCTACGCCCGAGGCTGGTCTCCTCTTAGAGCTCGGACAAGTGAACCGACGAAACGAAGCAGGCAATTGCTAGAAGATTTGGACGCTTCTGAGATGGATGAGGTTGTTGGAACAACAGTTCCACCAAATGTCGGTCTCGCGGCTTCTGAGCGTAACCGTTCCAGCTCGGCCCGCAGATCCTCACACTCTAGGCGGAGACGCTGAACGACTGCTTCCAAGCCTGTCACCGAGTTCTGAAGTGCAGCGGACCGCATTTCGAGCACTTGGTTATCACGCATAAACGTAAAGGCACGAAATTTCATCACAGCTGCCACCGATTCCAGATCGGCCAGCCGTTCTGCTAGGCGATGCTGCTGCTCATCCTCGGCCTCTAGGAAATAGCGTCCCTGAGCATATCCTGATCCCAGTGTGAGCAGAATACGTAATCCCTCCTCGATTTCCCAACCATTACGTTGAATAACCTTCAGGATCTCCTCGTAGGTTTCCTTGAGAATCTTGATCTCTAATGTGACGATCTGTGCCTCAGAGAAGAAATGCTGTTCAAAGTCGGCACTGCTCGGTACTTGTTCCTCGTCTTCCGATGCATTCATTACCGCTGTGCTCCCTATAAGTGTCCGGGCAATTTCTGCTGAGCAGGTGCCGCACCGATCAATGCCTCGATGACACGCAACCATGCATCCGCTTCCTCACCCCACGGCTCGTCATGAAAACGGTAGTCATTCTTGCGGATCACTTCTGCCAGATGGGAACTGAGTCGTTCCCATACTGTGCGCTGGGCGTGGAGAAGTGCATCCAACACGGGTTGCGTGCGTATGCGATGCACTGCTTGCCGAAAATGGGGCAGGCACAGGCCATCGGAGGATTTGTAGGCTTCCAGAAGCCCTTCTGCGATCGGCAACAAGTTATCCAGCAACACGTCCAGGTACACCTCTTCCATAATGCGACATTGCACGCATACCGGACACATCTGCTGGCCCTGAGGCTCTAGCGTAGCAATGATCTCAGTTGCCGCGGGTGGAGACGATGGCGCAACCGTCGCGCGTAACCGTTCCAATGGACCACGCGGTTCCTGCACGGGTTGCATTGCCGCCCTATTGAGTGCCTGTAGCACATCTTGCAAGATATCATGGAACATGAGCGCGATACCCAAAGAAGCTCCCGGACGCACCAACGCCCAGGCATGTTGCCGACAAAAACCTCTCGCCTGACGCAGATTTTCTCGTAGCTCAGGGTCGTTAACCCGCTCCCACAACAGGAAATCCAAATAGCGCTCGGCCACCTGCTCTTCGAGACGACATAGAGGGCAGCCCGGCAGAGCCATCGCGTCGCGCAGGTCGTAGAAGGCAATATGTTGACCCATCGCATACACCCCTGTTTGAGTCGATCCCATACAGACCACAAAGCTAACCCGCTTCCACCGTGCTGATGCGTGGCCCGGAGAGGATCGCAAGGGCTCGCAAGGAAGCTCCCGTCTCCTCACCACGCGGCTCGTTACGGAAGCGATAATCCTCCTTGCGGATGAGCTCAGCGAGCTGTTCTACCAAGCGTTGCCAGATCTCCCGCTGGACGCTCATCAAGGCATCAAAGACAGCGGCATCGGGCGTCTGTGCCAATGCCTGCTGCAGATGATGCAGACATAGACCCTCTGAGGCCTGGAAGGCAGCCAACAGGCCATCTTCACCAATTAGCTCTTTCACGAGTGTGCTGATCAGCACTTGCTCAGTGGTCTCGGCATGGACACAGACGGGGCATGGCGCCTGGGGACGCAATTCCGCGAGCAGATCTGCATTGGCTGGCGCTGCGCGAGATGGGGCGAGTGCCCTACGAGCGCGCTGGCGCAAATTAGAAGGAGGTGGCTGGAACTTGGCCATCTCCAGCAGCTCCAGTATGTGCTGCATCACGTCGTGCACGATAATTACCACGCCCAACGAACTACCAGTCTCGACCAACTGCCATGCGTGCTGCTGACAGAACCCGCGCGCTTGTCGAATCTCGTAACGCACCCCTGAATCATTGACACTCTCCCACAACAGGTTGTCAATGTGTCGCCGCACTGCGTCCACCTTCAGACGACACACCGGGCAACCAGGCAGCGCCATAGCGTCGCGCAGATCATAAAAGCTCATCGTGCGCCCCATAAAACTCACTCCTCATCTACTATCACCACAAGAGGTGTTTCGCTAAGTCTCGACATTCCTATGCCCTGTTGTGCAGCATGCTCACAGCTTACTTTCAGCCAGCACGTTCAAGATGCTTTCGCGGCTTACCATTCCCATCAACCGTTTCTCCTCATCGGTCACCACTAGGCGCTTGATGCGCCTCTGCACCATTAGCTGAATTACTTCAGCGAGCGGGGTGTCAGGCCGTACCGAGAAAACTTCTTTGTTCATGACGTCTCCAGCTGTCCCCTCCAGACTCAGGGGATCAACTGGAGCATGCAACAGATGGGCAAGGATGTTCTGCGGCCCTGGACGCCTGTCGCGCAGACCAGCTTTGACCAGCTGAGTGTCCACGATGATCCCCAGAACGCGCCTCCGTTCGTCAGTCACCACTACCCGTCGCAACGGCGTGGAGAGAATCTTGTTGACCACCTCATTCAAGGGGGTGTCAGGCATAACAGTTGGGACGTCGCGGAACATAATGTCTCCTGCCATCCGCGCCGAGCTGCCGATGACAGTGGGCAACATCTCCGCTGTAACACCACTGGCTGCCACGAGGGCAAGGATATCCAACCGGCTGATGATGCCCACCAGCTCGCCCTGCCTGTTCACCACGGGCAGCCGCTTGATGTTCTTCTGAGACATCAACGCTGCTGCTTGCAGCACGGGCTCGTCTTCTACGATGGTGATGACCGGAGAGGTCATAATGTCCTTAGCAGTTCTGCCTTCTGCAGCAAGTTTTTGGATTTGGTGGGAAAGGATCTCCGGCGGCAATGTGCGTTGGAGACTAAGTCGCAGATCCATCCCTGCCCGCGCCAGTAGATCTCCTCCAGTGATGATGCCTACAATATGCCCTCCATCCACGACGGGTACAGCTTTAAGTTGCTTCTCGACCAACAGCTGAAGCACTTCATTTAAGGGCATACTAGGCGCAATGTGGGTTACTGTCCGTGTCATCGCGTCTTTTACTTTGACTGCCGACAGGTTCACGCGAGCGACGAGGACGGAACAAGGAGCATTCTCGGTGATTTTGTCCGCAGTGCCTCCCAGCCCGTGTCCCGAGCCACCCCCCACCACGATCAAATTGACCCCGTTTTCCTCGGCATAACGGATGACTGCCTGAGCCGCATTTCCCATCCGTATAGCCGATTTCATCTCCAGGCTGGCTGCTTGGGCAATCTTCGTAGCGTTGGTATGGAGCTTTGTGAAGAATCTCTCGATCTCGCCCCGGGTTTCTTCCACCTCGCCTGCCGACGCCGCATAGGCAGGCAGCTTCTCGATCACCGAAATTGCGGTGAGCGAGGCACCAAACGCACGTGCCAGTGCTATAGCTTGTTTCAGGGCCTGTTCGGATCCAACTCCTCCGTCCAGAGCTACCAGGATATGCTTATACACTCTCGACCTCCTTTTCCAGCTCTACCTTGGGAGAGAAAAAACGTTGCGCGAAGAAAGTGGGGACGACCGCTGTGGCGATAACCGTTGTCACTAACACCGAGAACTGAGCTTTATCCAATATACCCGCATTCAGACCGTACAGAGAGGATATGGTCCCAAAGGTCAGACCTGTGCTCATCAGCAAGGTGGTATACCAGGCATAGCGTTGGACATAGCGGATGGCCAAAGGATATACCCCAATGAATTTCGCCGCCAATTTCAAGCTCAAAAACAGTGCCAACCAACCCAAGTTGGCTGCCACTGCCGGAAGGGAAACGTTCATACCCGATTTGAGGAAAAAGAAAGGAGTCAGAAGAGCAAAGGCCACCACGCGCAGACGTCGCAGCTGGTTACGATGGGTGGCCAGGAACCGGGCCATAACGAGGCCGAAAATGAATGCTGGCAGCACAGCATGGCTCTGCCCTAACTCCGCTACCAGCATCATGATGAAGAGAGCCAGGAAGATCAACTTGATCTCAGGCTCCGTGACTCGGTCGCCATAACGTTGGAAGAAGTGCGGCGAGACTCGATACACTAGAATGATGACTGCTGCGGAGACCACTACAAAGACTGCCAACAATGGCCCGGGATGGATGAACAAGAGGGTCAGAGCCATCGCCGTGCCGAAGTCTGTCACAAACGTCGAGGCCATGATCAGCTTACCGATGCGTGTCTCAGTCAGACCTGTCTCGACAAGCACAGCATACACCACTGCCAGCGAAGTGGTGGAGAGGGCTACCCCGGCAATGGAGGCAGCCTGAGAGCTCCAGTGCAACACCCATGCAGCAAAAGCCATGCAAACTAGAAAGGGGACTAGGAAAGAGAATCCACCAATCAACACACTTTCCTTCCACTTCTCACGCAGCAAGTCAGCATCTACTTCTGTCCCGGCGAGAAAGGTTAGCACAATCCCGGCAAACCCGGCCAAGAAATCAATCCAAGGAGTCGTATGCAATCCTAAGAAGTTGCCAGCTATCACACCAGCAAGGATCTCCGTAATCGCTACCGACAACCCCAGCTCGGCTGATGTCATACTGGCGAATAGTATCAGTCCACCAGCTACTACGGCTATGACCAAATTATCCATCTTGACTGCATGTACCTCCCGATGGGATTGGTTCTTTCATGACTGAGCTCCCCTCTCTTGAGATTGTAGCTGAACAGCAGAGTCATCAAACTCTATAGACTCGCCCACCATGAAGGCGACCAGCCGCTTCCCAATAGCCTCTGGATCACCTATCAGCGTGCCGGATTGCGGACTCTGCCAAGTATCTAGACAGCACTCTCTGAAAGCATGTAGCAGTGTGCCGAGTTGCGCAGCAGCGTGATGTATCAGAAATTCAGCACTTGGCTGATCCGTAACATATAGCGCAAGTGCAAGCTGCAAGTGAGGCAGGCATAGGCCATCTGAAGCTGCATACCAGGATCGAAATTCACGATTTGCCATTTCCTGTGTCAGCCAGGTGAGCATAGTCGATTCCGACCGGTCAACAAGCGTACATGCCGGGCAAGTTGCAATCGGACGCAGACGCCCGAGGATCCAACGGGCAGGTGTCGATGGCTGCGCACGCCCTGCCGCCCGCGCGACTGTGTGTATATGCTTTTCCGGCCGGCCAGCTGTATCACTAAATATCGGTATACGTTGTGACCACAAGCTCAGCTTGCTCAACTTACTCTTCAACTGAGTATGATTAAGAAAGTCTGTCAACAGCGAGACTGTTCTGCTGAGTAGGTCTTCATATATCGTGCCTGTGCCGAGTCCGTCTTCCCATTGTTCCCATTCAATCGCCTGGCAAAGCCAAGCATGGCGAAAGCAGAGACCCATGCTTTGCACCAGCCTCAGCCGTGTCACCCCGTCATTCACACTCTCATACAAGAGGTGAAACAGATAACGCTGCTCAGTTTCCCGGCGCAGCCTACACAGAGGACAACCGGGTTTTTCAAACGCCATTCTCAAATCCAGCGTGATGAGATCGACCATAGCGTCAGCTACACTCTATGCCCCAACCGATAGATGTAGTCCGCCCATGGAGTTTCTTATGGATCACGATCCACTTTCCAAGCACGTTACTCGCTCTCGATAGTCCAACTGAGCTTGGAGGCGAACGCGTTGGGTATGTTCTGCCACATCGGATGGTGCCTCGCCCACCATGAATGCTATCGCGCGAATCCACGATGCCTGCTCCCACGCCAGCTTGGGTTCGTGATGGTATTGCCAGCTGTGCTTGCGCAGGAATTCATTCAGGTCGTGCGTCAGAATCTTCAGCTTGCAGAGTGTGCTCTCAACCAAGAAGCATGCATCCGCCTCACTGTGGACCGCTGTCAATGCACTGCGCAAATGGACCAAACACAGTCCGTCCGAAGCACCATAGGCGGCCCGGAATGCGGCATCACTGAGGCCACAAACCAGATTTTCTATAGCATCTCTTTCGCCAGAGACTCCTGCCTCACAAGCTGGGCATCCAGACTGAGGCTTTAGCTGCGATAGTAGCACCTGCATAAATGGCAATGCGCGCCGGCGGGTGTTTTCTCGTTGTGTCACCCAGCACTTCAGACGACGCCATAAGCGTATTGGTAACAATGCTCCGCCGGGGGCAACTGATGCTCCGGCCGCTGGTACTTGAGCTAGATAAGCTCTCAGCACCTGCAAAACCCACTCGGTCAATTCCTCATACAACATGCCAGTTGCCATACCAGTGCGGTTCACCTGACGTTCAAGAGCCTGCAAAGTCCAGGCGTGAGTATGGCACAATCCTAGACTGCTACGCAGACGCCGACGGGAGGCATCATCGGAAAAGCGCTCGCCCAGCAGGCTTAGCACATAGCTGTGCTCGACGTCCCGGCGCAGCCGACATAGCGGGCAGCCCGGTTGGTCAAATGCCAACAACAATTGCATTTTCACCTGATCCACAACCGTGGCCGACATGTCTCTGTCACCTCCAACCATGGGTGCCTAAGAGATGCCTCACATATCGCAGTTGACTCTTGCTATCCTCTGTTCGCCACACTTGATCTTGTCACCTCAATCGATACATCAGGGCGGCGCCGGCAACGAACAACCCTGTCGCATAGCCAAATCCAGCCGAGGGGCTGATGCTTTGCCACAGTGCTCCAACAATTACACTCGACAAGAAGTCTCCTACTCCGTTCACTGTGGCTAACACTCCGTAGCCTGTGCCACGCAGGTCATCGGGTAGCAAATCAGCTGCCAGTGCGCCCTCCAGAGCATCCTCAGCCGCCAAGTACACCCCTCCCAATGCGAACAACAAACCCAGATGCCATATTGACGGTGTCAAGAACAACCAGCCAATCCCCATAACAGCTGCAGCCAAATACCCTAACGCTAACAACAAGCGCTTGCCTAACCGATCGGCCAGTGCACCAATCGGATAGGACATCCCGGCGTATAGCACGTTGTGCCAAACATACAATGCCATTGCCAGCTGCCCGGCTTGTGTTGTACCTACCAAAGGTTCCAATACGGAGTTGGCACGCAGGATGAGCAAGCTATGAGCAAAATCGCCTGCACCGAAGACACCCACTGCTATCAAAAACAACCTGAAGCGTATCGGTAAAGATCGCACGGCTTTGAGCAGGCCGCCAGCATGACGTTTGTTGCGAGCATGTTCGCGAACCAGGAAGGCAAACGAACACGTAGCAAGCAGACCGGGTATCAACGTGAATGCAAAGATGTATTGGTAGCTGACTTTAGGATCAACGTGCCCGGCCAAAAGGCTCATCAGTACTAAACCAATTGCGGGACCTAAGATGGCACCCAGAGTATCACCCGCCCGGTGGAAACCAAAAGCTCGCCCACGAGCTGATGCTTCGACAGAATCCGCCAGTAGTGCATCTCGCACCGGTCCACGTGTACCACGCCCGAGCCAGCCCGCCGCTCGTACGGCCACGACATAGGGCCAAGCAGTTATCAGGGCAAACATGCCTGTGGTCACACCAGTTAGTGCATAACCAAACACAGCGATTGGCTTGCGCCGCGCCACTCGATCACTGAGCCATCCCGCCCACACCTTCGCGAGTGAGGACACTGCATCCGCTATGCCTTCTACGACACCCAATGCTACAGGCGGCGCACCAATGGACGCCAAGAACAAGGGTAAGATGGATGTTGCCATCTCGTGGCCGGCGTCGCTGAACAGGCTAGCCAACGCCATGCCGACAACATTGCGGTTCAACCAGGATGCTGAATGATCAGCAGTTGCTACCGCTGACGATCTGTCGTCACCGCTAGAAGAGACCGAGTTAGCATCACAGCGCAGGGTCATCTGTGCCTCGGGGATTGTATCCCGAGCCACATCGCGCATTGGCCCCTTCGTAGAGCGTGTGACCTCGGCCAGAGCCGCCATGGCCTGGTCATCCCCGATGCACTCCAGGGCTTTTGCCGCCTCTGCTCGCGCCATGAACGAGGCATTTGCATCCCTCAGTAGTTCAATCAGACACGGTACTGCGTCACGGTTGCCGATCAGCCCCAGACTCTTAACCGCTACAGCAGTCAAATATGGATCGTTCGCCTCACGTGCCGTCACCACCCGGATCAGTGCAGGCACTGCACGTCCCTGACGCATGCGCCCCAACATCCAGGCAGCTCGCAGGCGAGTCATCGGGTCGGGGTGTTGCAGCGCAGCAATGTACTTGTCTACTATATCCATCCCACTCTGCTCAACGTACGCGCCACAATGTGGGCATACTATCGCGTCATGGGGTATAGTGTTCCAGCACGATGGACAGTAATGTGTAAGCATCCAGAAGCGCCTTTCTGGTTTTGCCTCTTGCAAGTTCAATGAAAAAAGCCTCTGCCCGCGACTTCATCGCAGACAGAGGCTATCAGCCGATCATTCGGCGGTTCGCTTACGCACAAGCGAGCCTCATCGCTTGTACTCTTATAATACGTCCTACTGTACCCTGTTGTCAAATCAGCCGCATAGAGAGCATCGAGAAGGCACAGTGGCCTTCAGAGCTCTGCAACATGAACAGAGGAGAGTGAAGACAATTGCACAGGAGGCAGGAGCAATATGGGAGAGAAACTTTTCAAGCCATTGGGCACAAGCTCGTTTTCTTCGGGCAGTTGGTGCACAACCAAGCTTTGCCTGAGGAGTACTATCAATGGCAACTATATCAGGTGAGGGGCTCGGCGAAATGTTTTCTGGGATTAGCAGTGATGAGATGGTCCCGGATCACGCGACGTGGCACGTGTTCAGGGAACAACTGGTGGAAAAGGGGAGATAGTGTGTTTAGAGAGCTGTGGCAGGAAATTTATGGTAGGAGTGGGGGCAGGAGTGGAGCTTGGCAGCATTTAGGTGATGGACAGCACGCACATGGTGGCGGATGCGAATGTAGAGAAGATTGAGTGGTGGCAGGAGGAGGAAGGGAAGCCAGTGCGGGATAAGGGATATGCGCTGAGGGAGATAAAAGGGTGGCAATGACGCTTGCGGCGTCGGTGGACAGGGAGCTATGCCGTACGCCAGGTCGCCCTGTGCGACGCGTCGCTGACAATCAGCGATCAGTCGAAGCAGTGCCGATAGATGCATTGTCAGCAAGGTCGTCACTCGTTCTAAACAAACAGCCAAACAGGCTACTGCGTGGGCGAGATGAATTGCTGATTGCTATTGAGTGGTATGGAATGATATAATTTAAAAAATTGTGCCTACAGCCATCCTACGGCAAGATTATGGGCTTCTGGTGCGATCAAGGAATTTGTTGCTGTTTTCCCACTAAATCGTAACATAAAGCGATCAGGACGTCAGCAGATTCCTATCCGACATGAGAGGTGTAACCATTGGACATTCTACAGATTGCTTCAGGCTTCACGCCGATCCCATCGCGGTTGTCGCGGCTGGCCGAGCTAGCTTACAACTTGTGGTGGTCGTGGCACCCTGCTGCACAAGAGCTGTTCCGCGCTATGGACGGCTCGCTCTGGGAAGAAGTCTATCACAACCCAGTGCGCCTCCTGCGCGAAGTCCGTCAGAAAACGTTGGAACAGGTCGCGCGGCAGCCTGACTTCCTGCGTCGCTACCACGCTGTGATGGCTGACTTCGACGCCTATATGGCTGCTGCAGATACATGGTTCAGCCGCACCTATCCCGAAGCAAGCAACGGACCGGTGGCCTACTTTTCGGCTGAGTTCGGGCTGCACGAAGCGTTGCCCATATACTCTGGCGGGTTGGGTGTTCTGGCGGGAGATACCTGTAAGCAAGCCAGCGACCTGGGGCTCCCCTTCGTTGGCATCGGGTTCCTGTACCCGCAGGGCTATTTTCGTCAACAGATCGATGCAGATGGTGGTCAGCACGCAATCTACGAGAAGCTGAACTTCGCCGAGGTGCCTGCCCTGCCCGCCTTCGATCGCGACGGTCGTGAGGTCGTGGTGGAGGTGCAGCTGGCCGACCGCACCATCTACGCAAAAGTCTGGCAGATTCAGGTTGGACGAGTGACGCTCTATCTTATGGATACCGACATCCATCCCAATGCGCCGCCGGACCGTCACCTCTCCGCGCGGCTGTACGGAGGTGACCGTGAGATGCGTCTGTCGCAAGAGATGGTGTTGGGGATCGGTGGTGCGCGGGTATTGCAGGCGCTCGACATTCATCCCTCTGTCTGGCACGTCAATGAAGGACACCCCGCCTTTGCGTTGCTCGAGTACGCACGCAGCCTAGTCCAGACGGGCAAATCTTTCCAAGAGGCGCTCGAGGAAGTGCGTGCCACCTCTGTTTTCACGACGCACACGCCGGTGCCCGCCGGACACGATGCCTTTCCTTTTGACCTCATCGAACGCTTTTTCAATGGCTACTGGGACGCGTTGCAGCTGAGTCGAGATGAGTTCCTGAACCTGGGTCGCGAGGACCAACCGTGGGGTGCGATCTTCAGTATGACGGTATTGGGGTTGCGTATGGCTGGTCACTGCAACGCGGTCAGCCAGCTCCACGGCGAGGTCACACGGCGCATGTGGCAGTTCCTCTGGCCCAGCGTGCCAGTTGAGAAGGTGCCTATCCAGGCGATCACCAACGGTGTGCATACTGCCAGCTGGTTAGCACCAGAGATGAAGGCACTTTATGATAAGTATCTGCCTCCTGATTGGATGGAGCGCGTGGACGATCCCACGGTGTGGCAGGGGGTACAGGCTATCCCGGACGAGGAGCTGTGGGCGGTACGCTGCCAGCTGCGCTGCGCCTTGATCAATTTCGTGCGTGAGCGCATGCGGGCACACCTGCAGCGACTGGGTGCCGAAAAGTGGCAGCTGGACAGCATTGCGTCGCTGTGTAATGGAGAGGCACTGACTATCGGCTTTGCTCGACGCTTTGCCACCTATAAACGCGCTTACTTGCTGTTTCAGGACCTCGAACGTCTCAAACGCCTGCTCAACCAGCCGGGGCGACCAGTGCAGATCATCTTCGCTGGCAAGGCACATCCTGCCGATGACCCAGGCAAGGAGATGATCCGCCAGGTGTATCGCCGCGCCAAGGAACCCGGGCTAGCCGGGCACATCGTCTTCCTGGAAGACTACGATATGAACATGGCGCGCTACCTGGTGCAAGGGGCAGACGTGTGGCTTAACACGCCACGTCGGCCCAACGAAGCAAGTGGTACCAGCGGGCAGAAAGCTGCTATCAACGGTGCCCTTAATCTGAGCGTCAGCGATGGCTGGTGGGCGGAGGGCTACAACGGTGCCAATGGCTGGGTGATCGGGCCATCTAGTGACCAGTTGGATCCTGGTGCTCAGGATTGGCAGGATAGCCAGACGCTATATCGCTTGCTTGAGGAGCAAGTCATCCCTATGTTCTACGAGCGTGATGCGGCGAACCTGCCGCATCGCTGGTTGACTATGATGCGCGAGTCGATCCGCAGCATCGCCCCTACCTTCAGCACAGCGCGCATGCTGAAGGAGTACATTGCAACGATGTACATGCCAGCCACTATGCACGTCGAGACAGCACGTTAGCTCCAGAGAGGCTCAATGCGCTGGGGTGCAACGGCTATGCCGTTTTGTCTTGTTGCATAAAGATATAGCCTACCGAAGGCACATTGTGGATGTAGCGTATCCCACGTGAAGTGGTCCCGATCTTCTGGTGAAGCGCCTCAATCGAGGTATGCACAGTGTCCTGCAGCATCGCATCGACGCTTTTGATGCGTCCCAAGCGGCTTACAAGGAAATCGACGGTGACAAGATGACCGGCGCGGCGCATCAAGATATGCATGATCTTGGTCTCGAGCGGGCTGAGGGAAACCCTGTGGTCACAGAGCAGGGCACGCTGGCGCACGAAGTCTACTGCCAGTCCGTCATCTACTTGGACTAATGGAGCGACTGGCAGGTTGGATTCACCGAGGAAACGCATCAGGCGCCGAACACACTCGACAACCTGACACGGTTCGAATGGCTTCCTCAGAGAGTCATCGGCGTAGGCACAGGCGGACAGCAGAGATGTCTCGGGCGCATCCGCCGGTATCAGCACGAGGGTGGGGATATCGCTGAACGCACTCATCCACCTACACAGTTCCTCGCCGTCCGTATCGGGCAGAGTACTATCTACGACCGCTGCATGGGGCAAGCCGATTTGTTCTATCAGCTCGCGTGCCTCATACGCGCGGCCGCAGGTGAGCACTTCATAACCAACGTGTTCGAGCTGATAGGCAACCCTGCGGGCGACATAACCTTCGCTTTCCACGACCAGGATGTGCTGTGCAGGTGAGAAGCCGTAACGCAACTCCCACCGGTTTGTCAGCAACCGATCAGAGGGCCTGTGATGCAACATCAAGGTGATCTCTCGCAGCAAGGAGCCTTTTAGCTTTAACCTGATCTCAGTATAGGGGGTAAATGAGTCGACTTCAATAGGGCATAAGGACTATGATGCTCGTCGGGATTGAACAAAGTGGGGGGGCCGCGTCTGATGCGGGACGCGGCCCCAAACAGAGTGGGGGATGGGGGTGATACTGTGTCGGCCATCTTCACTATAGGGCGAGCTTGTTAAACATGAATAAACGATAGGTTAACGATATGTTATGATTAACCAGAATCGGGTGATACGATTTGACTCGGCAATACGGCAATGCAATACTTTGTATCATCCAAATTTTCAGCGTTATCGGGGAGTGTACCCAGAGTGTGGCCTGAAGTTTCCAAGGTGTATGATGTGATTGTGGTCGGGGGAGGGCATGCCGGCATCGAGGCAGCCCTCGCCGCAGCGCGCATAGGTGCTCAAACCCTATTGCTGACCACACATCTGGATGCCATCGGCCGCATGAGCTGCAATCCCAGCATTGGTGGGCCAGCGAAGGGACACTTGGTGCGTGAGATTGATGCCCTGGGTGGCGAAATGGCGCGTGCAACGGATCGTACCTTCATCCAGATTCGCCTGCTGAACAGCAGCAAGGGGCCAGCGGTGCGCGCGTTGCGCGCTCAGGCAGATAAGCGACAATACGCGTGGACGATGCGCCAGACGCTGGAAAACACCCCTTTGCTAGACATTAAGCAAGCAACCGTCGAGGAGATCTTGGTGCAAGGGGAACGTGTGAGCGGTGTGCGTACTTCGTACGGCCAAGTCATCTCGGGTCGCACGGTGGTGCTCACGACGGGCACCTTTCTGAATGGGCGCCTCATTACTGGCGACTGGGTGCGTGAAGGAGGACGCGATGGCGAACCACCAGCAGTGGGTCTGTCTGCTTGCCTCAAGCAACTGGGTTTCCGGCTGGGGCGCCTGAAGACAGGCACGCCACCCCGACTGGACGCGCGTACGATCGATTTCACACAGACAGAGCCACAGTACGGCAGCGAGGAAGCAGCCCTCTTCAGCTTTGAGAGCGATGTGAACCATCTGCCCGAGTTTCTGCGCGTGCCGCCTCATCCGGTGTATCCCTACGTGCGCTCCGCGCTATGGCGGCCGCAGCTGCCGTGTTATCTAATCTACACCAACCATACCACGCACGAGATCATCCGTGCCAACTTGGGCCGTGCTCCCCTCTTTACCGGGGTAATTCAAGGGGTAGGGCCACGTTACTGTCCCTCCATTGAAGACAAAATTGTGCGCTTCGCCCACAAAGAAAGTCATCAGCTGTTTCTTGAGCCGGAGGGCTGGAACACCGTTGAGGTTTATCTGCAGGGTGCAAACACCTCCCTGCCACTAGATGTGCAGCTCGCCATGGTGCGTAGCATCCCGGCATTGCGCAATGTCGAGCTGATGCGCATCGGATACGCGATCGAGTACGACTATGTGCCGCCCGACCAGATCCAGCGATCGCTCGAGACCAAGCTGGTGGAAGGTCTCTTCCATGCCGGTCAGATCAATGGGACGACTGGTTACGAGGAGGCTGCTGCGCAAGGGCTCATGGCCGGCATCAATGCTGCGCTCAAGGTGCAGAGCCGTCCTCCTGTAATTCTGGGCCGCGATCAGGCATACATTGGGGTGATGATCGACGATCTGGTGACCCAGGAACACCATGAACCCTATCGCCATATGACCTCGCGCGCCGAGTATCGCCTGCTGTTACGTCAGGACAATGCCGAACTGCGCCTTACCCCCATTGGTTACCAAGTGGGTTTGGTGCCTTTTGAGCGCCATCGTCGTGTTGAGGCACAGCGTCGGGCAATCCAAGACGAGTTAGGACGCCTTGGGACTCTCTTCATTACACCCAATCATGGCAATGCAGAGCTGTTGCGCGACTTCGGTCTTGAGCCTCTGCGTGAAGGAGTCAATGCTCTGCAATTCCTGTGCCGCCCGGAGGTCACCTACCAGCTGATCAGCACACTGGCGCCTCCGCCACACCCCTTGCCAGCTGATGTGATTGAGCAGGTAGAAATCGAGGCGAAGTATGGTGGGTACATTGCCAAGCAGCAGCGCCTTGTGGAACGCATGCGTCGTCTGGAAGAGCGCCCCATCCCCTCCAGTTTTGACTACCGCACTGTGATCGGACTACGCGCCGAAGCGCTCCAAAAGCTGTTGCACTTCCGCCCCGTAACCGTGGGTCAGGCGGCACGCATCCAAGGGGTCAATCCCGCTGACATCGCATTGTTGCTGATCCACCTCGAGCGCAACAGATAATCGCTGCCGAGGTGGATCAGCAACTGTTGCACCAGCCACAGCCTTCAGCTCTGGCCGGTCCGTTTTTCCCACCTGCTCAGTCCAATGGTATAATGCGCTTTACTAGCGGTTATCGCGAGGTAAAAAACAAATGCCCAGTATCCAGATCCCGAACATTGTGATTGTTGCGCTGCAAGTTCTGTTGGCGTTTGGCGGCGCTTTTTTCTTGGCAATATGGATTGCCCTGATTGTATGGACTTTTCGGGACATCCGCTCTCGTTCGCGAGATATCTTTGCCATACTGCTTGCCACATTAATGGTGGTGATCTTCGGACCGCTGGGGCTGGTGGTGTATTTCCTTCTGCGGCCCCAAGTCACCCTTGCCGAGCTATATGAACGTTCGCTCGAAGAAGAGGCATTGTTACAGGACCTGGAAGAGCGGATCGTGTGTCCGGGCTGCCGGCGTAAGGTTGAATCCGACTGGCTGGTCTGTCCCGATTGTCACGCTATCTTGAAGAAAAAATGTATCAATTGTGGTCGGCTGCTGCATCTGCGCTGGGACATCTGCCCATATTGCGTGACGGCAGTAATCGAACAAGCTGTGACCGATAAGGGTGCCGTGGCGCTTCCACCATATCCCGAACCCCTTCCGGCAATCGAGCGCCCACACAATCCGGAGCTAGGCCTTCCCGCAGCGGCCCCGGCTGATCCACCTGCAGATATGGGAAACTCTGAGCCGCACACTCGGGAGGCAGAGGGCTGAAATGAGGCGGGTGAAGCTTGCCCCCTCCATCCTCTCGGCAGACTTTGCCCGCCTGGGCGAGCAGGTACGCGACGCTGAAGCGGCCGGCGCTGATTACATCCACGTCGATGTGATGGACGGCCATTTCGTGCCCAACATCACGGTCGGCCCCCTGGTTGTGGAATCTCTGCGCCCGGTGACCACCTTGCCTCTGGATGTTCATCTGATGATCAGTCAGCCGGAACGTTACGTTCCAGCCTTCGCCCAAGCCGGCGCCGACATTCTGACAGTACACGTGGAAGCTTGTCTCCACCTGCACCGCACAATCTGGCAAATCAAAGATCTCGGCCTCAAGGCTGGCGTGACACTCAACCCGGCCACGCCGCTCGTCAGCTTGGAAGAGGTGTTGCCAGACGTGGATATGGTGTTGATCCTGTCGGTCAATCCTGGCTTTGGGGGGCAGGCATACATCCCCAGCAGTAGTGCCCGCATCACCCGCCTGCGTCGCATGTTGGACGAGCGAGGCTTGGAAACGGTGGACATCGAGGTAGACGGTGGGATAAAGGCACACAACGCAGCAGATGTGGTCGCTGCTGGTGCCAACGTACTGGTACTCGGCTCTGCGGTCTTCAACGCGGAAGCAACGGTGGCACAGAACATTGCGCACATCCGAGCTGGTCTGGCGGAGCGCTTGCCGGCTGAGATCTTGTCCGGCGGTGACGACCGAGCCCCTTAATCGCGTTAGTAGACGCGCGGGAAAGCGCGGTCTGGCGCGGAAGCGCTATGCTTGAAGGTGCAAAGACCCCCCAGCGCCCAATCCTCAGCTGGCCATCCTAGTTGCAGTGCAATAGTGCCAAGTTGTTGTTCTGACACCATTTGCAAAAAGCCCTTGACACGAAAGACCAATGACGCTATAATTTAAATCGAAACGCTTCGACTAAGCGCTTCGATAAACTTTCGGGTTCTGACTGCTGTTGGGACTTCGCCTATGCCAACGATGGCAGACGTCGCCAGGCGTGCTGGTGTCGCTGTGAGTACAGTGTCGTATGTTTTAAGTGGCGCTCGTCCTGTCTCTGAAAGGACACGTCAGCGTGTCATGGCAGCCATCGCCGAGCTCGGATACCACCCTAACATCCTCGCCCGTGGTCTGGCCAGCAAGCGTACTCGCGTCATCGCCCTATTGTTTCCCTCTGGAACTCGTGGATTGTCTCACGACCAGCTTGAATTCTTCAGTGCTGCCGCCGAGGTCGCCAGCCAGCGCGGCTATGCTCTGCTTCTGTGGACTACCCTGGGTGGCGACGCGGAAATCCTGCGACTGACAGAAGAGGGGCTTGTGGAAGGTCTGCTTCTGATGGAGGTTAGACTACACGATCCACGCGTCGAGGCTCTAAAAGCACTTGGTTATCCATTCGCAATGATCGGTCGCACTGAATGCAATGACGGGATCAGCTATGTGGATTTCGATTTCGAGCAAGCGATTCGCCTGTGCGACCAGTACCTTTATGAGCTCGGCCACCGCCACATTGCCCATCTGATCTACTCGCCAGTGCCAATCGAACAGAGTTACGGGCCGGCAGTGCGCTCGTTAGTCGGTGCTAGGGCATTCTGCGAGGAGGCTGGCATACCATACATCATACGCGTAAGTGAGGCTGATATCGAGGCTACCTACCGAGCTGCTCACGAATTGCTGGATAGCTATCCGTCGTTGACGGCGATGGTCTTCGTGAGTGACCTCCAATGTGCCCCTGTGATGCAAGCGATCCACGAACGAAGACTGCGAGTCCCGGAGGACTTCTCCGTTGTCTCAATACTTTCATCACGGTTCGCCGAGATGATGGCGCCGCCACTCACTGCTATCGAACTCCCAGCTGTTGAGATGGGACATATCGGCATGGAGCTATTGATCCGATATCTAGAAGGGGATGAGTGTGTGCCAACCCAGTTGGTCCTGCCCCCTCGGTTGGTCGTACGCCAAAGTTGCTCCGTTCGTACCCACACTGAGCTGAGCATGCAAGAGGCAAAATGTTTTCAGGAAGGGAGGTGATTGGCAGCGTCCGCAGAATAACTATGTGGCCCCATTACAAGTGAGGATGGATCGTCAGAGGTTAACACTTTTCCAAGGGAGGAGGAACAAGAAATGTTCAAGCGAATCACATTGGTAGTGATGATTCTGGCAATGGCACTGGCATGGGCTTGGCCAGCAATGGCACAGGAACCCGCCGAATTTCCGCCTGGCAAGTGGTGTCAAGGTATGACAATCCGCTTCTTCGCTGGTGGTGAGGCTGGCGATGCTTTTGCCTCGATCGTTTACAAGGGCGCGCTCGCTGCTGAGGCGGATCTGGGTCCCAAGGTTGAGTATGTTTTCTCTGGCTGGAATGTGCAGAAGATGGTGGACCAGCTGCGTGAGGCAATCGTCGCCAAGCCTGATGGTATCTCCATGATGGGACATCCTGGCGATGATGCAATTATGCCACTAGCCGAGCAGGCTGCCAAGGCGGGCATCCTCATGATGTACTCCAACGTGGACGTGCCGCAGGTGCGTGCAAAGTACGGTGGCGGTTATGTGGGTGCCAATCTGACCCCACAGGGGTACGCTTTGGGGGCCGAGGCTGTCAAGATGTTCAACCTGAAGGCAGGTGACTACGCGATCGTCTTCGGCGCCTGGGGTCAACCAGGGCGTTACTTCCGCGAGGAAGGGACAGCCAAGGCCTTTGAAGACGCAGGGCTGACCGTAGAGCGGATTGTTGCGCCACCCGAATGGGCGACTGCTCCAACGCAGGCGATCCCGACTCTGTCTGCAGCCGTTCTGGCTCATCCCGAAGTAAAGATTATCGTGTGGCCAGGCGGTCAGTTGCTTGGCGCCGTGCCCACCTTTATGGAGGCTCTCGAGAAACAGCCAGGTGAGATTATCAACATTGGCTTTGATACCAGCCCAGCCGTGATCGATGCCTTCGCCAAGGGCTACGTCCAGCTCACCTCCGATCAGCAGCCTTTCCTGCAGGGCTATGTGCCCATCCTCAGCCTTTGCTTGAGCTGGAAGCTAGGCCTGGCGCCGATGAACCTGGACACAGGTGCCGGTTTCGTAACCGCCGAGAATTACCAGACCGTGGCTGAATGGGCCAACAAAGGCTATCGCTAATTCATACCAAGGGTGAGCGCAGGGTTGGGGGTTAAGTTGCTGCCCCCAACCCACTAAGCAAGATGCAGAATCAATCGAGGAATTCCATGGGTGATTATATCGTCGAATTGCGCAATATCTCTAAAGCATTTGGCAAAACGCACGCTCTCACCGATGTGAATTTCCGTGTGGGGAGGGCAGAGGTCGTCGGACTAATTGGCGATAATGGGGCCGGCAAGTCGACATTGATCAAAATCATATCCGGTGTGATCGCCCCAGACAGCGGAGAGATCTACATACGTGGCAAGAAAGTTGATAATTGGTCAGTTGCCGCAGCGCGCCGTGCAGGTATTGAGACTGTATATCAAGACAAGGCACTTGCCGAACAGCAAACCATCGCACGCAATATATTTATGGGCCGTGAGCTGACCGGTTTCTTGGGTTTCATCAGAGGCAAAGACGCCTACAACGAAGCCAATCGCTTGATGCGTGATATTGGCTTTACCTCCAAAGTCTTTTCACCCGACTCCATTGTGGCCACACTGTCAGGCGGTGAGAAACAGGGGGTCGCGATTGCCCGTGCATTGTACTTCGATGCCACGCTGATCATTCTGGATGAGCCAACGACGGCACTCTCCCTGACCGAGTCAGAGAAGGTGTTTGGCTTCGTGCGACAAATAAAACAACGAGGGTGTTCAGCTATCTTCATCAGCCATAACATTTATCACGTCTACGATGTCGCTGATCGCTTTGTCATATTGGATCGTGGCAGAGTTGTTATGTCAGCCGAAAAACACGAGGTGCCGTCGGCGGATCAATTGGTCAAAGACCTACAGGACATTGCCCGCACCGGTAGACGCATCGAATAGAGCATCGGTCTTGAGACAGATTCTGTTCGCTTTATCTTATCATCCTGACCCTGGGGGGATGATCTATGCTGAGTAGATTCATCGATCGCAACCGACGACCTATCAGCGCATTTGTTGTACTGGCTGTGCTGCTGATCGCCTTCACCATAGCAAACCCCAAAGTGTTTCTGAATCCACAGCTCTATACTGCTGTATTTACTTCTCTTCCCCTCTCTATCATCCTGGCTGTACCTCTTGTGTTTGTGATTGCGGCAGGGGAAATCGATCTGGCTTTTCCATCCGTTGTCGGAGTGGCTGCGTGGGCATGCGCTCTGGTCATTCAGGCCGGCGGAAATCATTTATTCGCGGTGTTGGCAGCTTTGTCTGTTGGCGCATTGGCTGGACTGCTCAACGGTTTGCTGGTAACACGCGCCAAACTTTCCTCGTTGGTTTCCACTCTGGGGATGAACTTCCTGCTGCGCGGGCTCATCAATCTCGGATCAAGGGGCGAGGGCATCCCATTGACTGCTCAGCTGAACGATGCCCCTTTCCGATTTATATTCGCGGGTGAGCTGGGACCGATTCCAACCCAAATGCTTTGGGCGATCGCGTTTGCAATAGTCGGTGTGTTATTATTCAACTACCACAAGTTTGGTGCCCAGGTGTGTTGTGTAGGAGACAACCAGGAAAGCGCTCGTGAAATGGGCATCAACGTTGAACGAGTCAGAACGTTGACTTACGTTTATGTCGGGATAGCGGCTGGCCTAGTGGCAATCCTATCCAACGCGCTTAACCTTATTTTTTGGCCCAATACTGGCGATGGGTTCTTGCTCAGCACTTTGGCCGCTGTCTTTGTCGGCGGCACACCGACGTGGGGAGGCGTTGGCACGGTCACAGGCGCAGTTATCGGCACATTCACGGTGGGTTTTGTCACCACTGGCATCATCGCTGCCGGACTGACCGGCTTCTGGACACAGTTCTTCTACGGCTTAATCATCATCCTATCTCTCCTGGGACACCGTTTCAATCAGCCCAGATATCGATAGCGCAACGAGGCTCACGCGGTGTAACACAAGCTGTCGCAATAACGGGATAAGCTCCTTTATGACTTCACGCGAATTGGTTATAGGACTGCTTGGTAAAGGCTCGTTCGACCGAGTGGGAGTGTTCGAGCATTTTTGGGCTGATACGCTAGAGGTGTGGCTGAGCCAAGGTTACCCCTCGGTCATGCCTGCTGAAAGTGACACTGTTGCCGAGGAAGCCCACACTGTCAGGATCTCCCACGTTGTGCCATCCGAGCTGCGGGGGAAAAACGCCCCTGTCCCTGCCAATCCCTACCGTCATTTCGACTTCGATATGCATCCCTGCGGAGGTGGCTTTGACCTGGAGCCTATCCGTGGCTATGAAGAGATTCTGGAAGAGACGAATGAGTGGATCATCAAACGCAATGGCGCCGGCGCCACTTTCAAGTATTGGAAGCACAAGTCAGGTACACCAGAACACATTGGCTTCCGCATGACGAGCCGCGAAATCTGGGAAAAAGACTATCGACCTCACCTGCTCACAGTCGATCGCGAGCGACTCAAAAGCGGCGCCTTCAAAAATAGCACTCTGAGCGAGGACCGAGCCGAGCTAGAATACGCCCGAACTACCCAGAAATGGGCTCATTTTGCCCACATTGGCCTTTGGGAGGTGATGCGCGGCAGCTTGGGCGATTTGTGTATGTACGAGAGCCTCCTCACCGATCCGGGCTGGATTCATGATTTCAACCGCGTTTATACCGACTTCTTCAAGGTACACTTCCAGGCATTGTTCGATGAACTGGGACTGCCGGATGGCGTCTGGATATATGATGATATTGCTTATCGAAATGGCCTGTTCGCCTCACCGCGTACGTTGCGTGACCTGTTCCTACCCTACTACGCTGAGCTGGTCGACTTCTTTCATTCGCATGGTCTTCCCGTGATTCTGCACTCGTGTGGAAACATCACTCGGGCGTTGCCCCTTATCGTTGAGGCTGGATTCGACGGTTTGCACCCGCTCGAGATTAAGGCTGGCTGTGATCCCTTCCGCTTTGCCGAACAATATCGTGACCGCCTAGCCTTTATTGGGGGGCTGGATGTGCGTATTCTGGAGACAAACGACCGGGCAACGATCGTGCGTGGTGTCTCAGATCTGGTAGAGGGGATGAAAGCACGCGGCGCGCGGTACCTGTTTGCGACTGATCATTCAGTCACTCCGCTGGTACACTACGAGAGCTACCAGCTCGCACTTGATGTATATCGACAGCACATGAGGTATTGATAATGAGATCATCCCTTGCAGCGCTCTCGGTCCGCTGGGGCTATTGATGCCACAGAACCTGAGGAGGTTATTCAAAAATGGAATTGCGCAATCTAGGAAATACAGGTCTTCGCGTGTCCGAGCTTTGTCTTGGCACTATGACATTTGCACGGGAAACCGATGAAGAAACCTCGCTGCGCATGATCGATCATTTCATTGAAGCCGGCGGCAATTTCATTGACACCGCTGATATATACAGCGCTGGCCGTTCTGAAGAAACTGTCGGCAAAGCGCTGAAAGGTCGCCGGCACGATTTCATCGTCGCCACAAAAGTACGGTTCCGCATGGGGCCTGGGCCCAACGATGTGGGCCTCTCACGCAAGCATATCATAGAGGGGTGCGAGGCCAGCTTGCGCCGCCTGCAAACCGACTACATTGACCTCTATCAGGCTCACTGTTGGGATCCCTACACGCCACTGGAGGAGACCCTGGCAGCATTCGATGACTTAGTGCATGCCGGCAAGGTGCGTTATGTGGGGGTCTCTAACTTCACTGGTTGGCAGCTAATGAAGGCGCTTTGGCTGAGTGATAAACACGGCTGGGCGCGTTTCGTTTGTTTGCAACCACGTTACAATCTCGTGGATCGTCATGCGGAGCGCGAATTGTTGCCAATCTGCCGCGAGGAGGGTTTGGGGGTGATCCCGTGGAGCCCGTTAGGCGGTGGCTTCCTGACCGGCAAATACCAGCGAGATAAACCTATGCCTGAGGGTGCACGTATTGCTAGCGCCCAGCCACACTGGCCGGAGGCTATGGAGCGGCAGGGCACCGAACGTGCATGGCGCACGCTAGAGGTTGTCCAGCAGATTGCACAGCAGCGCGGCAAGACCCCTTCTCAGGTCGCACTTGCTTGGTTGCTCGCTCAACCGGGTATCACTGCGCCCATCCTTGGTGCGCGCACAATGGAACAACTCGAGGACAACCTTGGCTGTGTCGGATGGCAACTGGCAGCTGAGGAGATGACTCAGCTAGACAAGGTCAGCGCACTCGAAGACGCTTACCCATACCACTTTATCCAATCCTTCGCTTATGATCGCTAATTAAGGAGAGGTTACCAATGCAAGGCTTTCGTCGAGAAGATAACGCGCTTGTTTGGGAGCTCAACCACGAAATACTGCGTATTGAGCCATGGGGGCGTGACAGTTTACGAGTACGTGCCACTGTCGCACCTGCCATCCGTGATGATCTGCCTGGTGCCCTGTTAGAACCGGCACCCACACAGGCTCAGATCGAGATAACCGAACAGCTGGCCACGATCCGCAATGGTGCAATTCGAGCCGAGGTGTCTCTCACTGGCAAGATCCGTTTCGTCAATGCGGCGACTGGGGCTGAGCTGTTGGAGGAGGAAGAGCACTTGTTACCTTTCGGGTGGCCACCGAAACGTGATTACCGGCCATTACCTGGCGGAGCGTTTCACATTGAGGTGCGCTTCCTGGCGCGTGATGACGAGCACTTCTATGGTCTGGGCCAACAGCAACACGGTCGGCTGGATCACAAGGGCTGCGTTATCGAACTAGCTCACCACAACACCCAGGCGACCATTCCGTGGATCATTTCGAGTTTGGGATACGGCCTGTTGTGGAACAACCCGTCCGTCGGTCGTGTCCAGCTGGGCTATGATCGCACCATGTGGGTCGCCGAGGCAGCACACCAGATAGACTACTGGATCACTGTGGGAGATACACCAGCCGAAATCCTGGAACACTATGTGGACGCTACCGGTCACACACCTGTCTTTCCAGAGTGGGCATCTGGCTTCTGGCAATGCAAACTGCGATACGCCAGCCAGGACGAGCTCCTGGCCGTAGCGCGCGAGCACAAACGTCGTGGCCTGCCCATGTCAGTCATCGTGATCGACTTCTTCCACTGGACAGTACAAGGCGAGTGGAAGTTCGATCCCGAGAAGTGGCCCGATCCTGCCGGTATGGTTCGCGAGCTGGAGCAGATGGGTATCAAGGTCATGGTTTCCATTTGGCCGACTGTCAATCCCCTCAGCGAGAACTACGAGGAGATGACCCGCCGCGGCTTGCTGGTACGGCAGGAAAGTGGCATCCCGGTCCAAATGCGATTTGTGGATAACAAGCCGGAGGGGCCAGTGTTTTTACAGTTCTTCGATGCCACGCACCCCGAGGCACGACGCTTTGTATGGGAGCGAGTGCGTGAAAACTACTATCGTCATGGAATCCACATCTTCTGGCTCGATGAGGCCGAGCCGGACATGTGGCCGATGCATCCACACAACCTGCGCTATCATTTGGGCAATGGACTGGAGGTAACCAACCTGTATCCATTGTTTTACGCTCAAGGTTTTTACGAAGGGATGCGTGCTGAGGGACAACAAGAGATCCTCAATCTGTGTCGGTGCGCATGGGCTGGCAGCCAGCGCTACGGTACGGCTGTCTGGTCAGGAGATATCTACTCCACATTTGAGGCGCTACAGGCGCAGGTGCCTGCCGGCCTGAACATGGGATTGAGTGGCATTCCCTGGTGGACGACTGACATTGGTGGCTTCTTTGGCGGCGACCCGTCCACACCCTACTTTCGCGAGCTGATTGTGCGCTGGTTCCAATACGGTGTCTTCTGCCCGCTGTTCCGCCTGCATGGCTATCGCGAACCCACCACCTGGTACCCAGTGATGCAGGGCGGTCCCAATGAGGTGTGGTCCTTCGGTGACGAGGCCTATGCAATCATCAAGGAGCTGCTTTTCTTGCGAGAACGGTTACGTCCATACATTATGGCGCAGATGAAGGTAGCCCAGGAGAAAGGTACACCGCTAATGCGCCCCCTGTTCTTTGAGTTCCCAGATGATCCTGATTGCCGACCCGTCGCTGACGCGTTTATGTTCGGGCCTGATTTGCTTGTGGCACCGATACTGTGCCAAGGTGCACGCAGCCGACAGGTGTATTTACCTGTTGGGACGACTTGGACAGAGGTATGGACGGGTAAGAAGCTGAAGGGTGGCCAATGGCTTACCGCTGATGCTCCACTGGAGCGCATCCCACTTTTTCTCCGAGGTGATGCCCAATTGCCCATCCGTGGGCAATAATCCCTTTTAGCAATGCTGACTGGTGTGCCCACCGCTTCACCCGTAGGCACACCAGTCGCGTATGAACACAGAGGCATGAGTGATAATGGCTAACCAGTTGAAAGCCATCCTTGTTGGCTGTGGTACCATTAGCAAAGTGTGGTTGGACGCCATAAAAGATATACCCCAGCTGAAGATAGTGGGATTGGTTGATCTGCGTGAGGAAGCAGCACACGCGCGTGCCGAGGAATATGATTTGCGAGATGTGCTCATCGAGACCGAGACGGAAATGGCATTGCAACACCTTCATCCCGAGATCGTGTTCGACTGCACCGTACCAGAAGCGCACAAAGAGGTCACTCTTACTGCACTACGTTATGGTTGCCACGTGCTTGGCGAGAAGCCAATGGCCAGTTCGCTGGAGGATGCGCGAGAGATGGTTGCTGCCGCACAGGCTTCTGGGAAGCTATATGCTATTGTTCAAAATAGACGCTACGAGCCGCATGTGCGCGCTCTACAACACTTCTTGCGATCGGGTGCGATTGGCCCAGTGACAACGTTGCACAGCGATTTCTACATCGGAGCCCACTTTGGTGGCTTTCGCGAGCACATGCACCATGTCTTGCTGCTGGATATGGCCATCCACACCTTTGACGTGGCGCGTGTGCTTGCTGGTGCAGATCCTTTGCGGGTGTACTGCTACGAGTGGAATCCAGCTGGTTCCTGGTATGATCACGGGGCATCCGCGGTGGCAATTTTTGAGATGGCTGGCGGGATCATCTACACGTATCGTGGCAGCTGGTGTGCTGAGGGACTAAACACCGCGTGGGAGGGTGAATGGCGGATCATAGGGCAGGTTGGCAGTGTCATATGGGATGGTGCTAATGACTTACGTGCCCAAGTAGTCGCGGCATCGGGAGGGCTCTTCTCGCGGCTGAATGATGTTCCGGTGCCAGAGTGTGAACCTAGCAATAAGGTTGCTGGCCACGCTGGGATAATACGCGAGTTTGTCGAGTGCGTGCAGACAGGCAACATTCCGGAAACCGTTTGCACCGACAACATCAAGAGCTTGGTAATGGTGTTCGGTGCAATCGAAAGTGCCGAGACTCGCCAGGTAGCGACAATACAAGCTGGCTGAAAAGCAACTATCACCTCAAACACATATCTGCGCCGTATATCCGCGCAGAGTATGGCACGCGACACACTAGTCTTTGCTGTTGGCTAGAGCAGCTTCCAGTAGCTGATCCACAATGACGCTTGACTGTGTGAGATCGGGATCAGCGAAGACCCCAGTGCGTGCCAGCTTTGCCACCTTCAAGAGCTCTAAACTTTGCCGCGTATTCTCGCCTGCAAAGCTGATCTGTCGGCTAATAATGGTCGAGGCAGCCAACAGTGGGATGTAGAGCAGCTCGACCGGCAGCGTCTCCCCTCTCTCCAGCCGACCAGCGATTTCCTGGATTAGCCCGCGCCTTTCTTCCAGCTCCCATGGCTGCTTGTTAAGCATTTTGGCGATTAACCCGAACGAAATCGCCACCGCCAAGCGTGCCAGATGGCCAAAACCTACCTTGCGCAGCACCCACATAGGATCATCACTCGGCATTTCCAGTCGCAAGGCGGACTCCCAGATAGGCACCAACAGGCCATCCGCGGTGGCAGCGTTCTCGAGAAAGCGGCGTGCCACGTAGGTCAGAATCTTGCCCAGCGCAATCGCTTCACCGACCCGCAACGTAATGCCAGCGCGGGTGCACCGCTCATGTCCTTCAGCAAAGAGCGCAGCATACAACGGCTCAGGTGCAAGGGTGTCGCTGATGTGAGATCGTCTTGCTGCTACTTCCTGTTGCGCTTTGAATTGCAGAGAGGCGTCTTCTATGTTCCATAGCACCTCAAACTTGGAAGTGCTGGTTGGAGGTTCCTGGATCGCCTCGGCGCGCCGCGCGATGGCAAAGGGTACGGAAATCTTGCGCGCGGGAACCGCGACATAACGCACACCCAGCACCCGGCCGATCTCGAGGCCAACTAGGTCGTCCAGCAGCTCGTCCTGGAAGCCAGTGGTCTTCTTCGGCGGTCGTACTCGCTGAGCAGCTCCTTCTGTCTTGACCATCACATGGAGCTGGACCTCGTATTGACCCTCTCGAGCTCCTGATACCACCTTGATAGGGACATACAGCGCTCCCACCTGAGCTGGTTCTAGGCGAACGCGCAACTCGGAGCTGCCGATCTCGAGCAGTGGTGTCCCCCGGAGGCGCCCCGCCGTAGGCAGCTCTGGCCTCACCACTACCTCGGTCGGCACGTCTACCGCGCTCTGTAACAGCAGGATCAACATTGCATAGCCGTCTGTGGGGATTTCAGCGGGTTCTAGAGAGGGCATGATCTGGACGCCATCACTTTCATAGCGCTGAGCTGCTTCAATGTATTCACAGATGATGTCTGGGTATTCGACCGCCATCGGTTCGCCTCCTGTCGGCGTCATCTGAACATATGTCAAGCTGGCACACTCACACTATAGTAAACGAGCCATAAAATGTCAATAATCCTCACGTGTGATGCCACTCATTGGACGATACCTGGTCGTCGGGGATTGCTGGGGATGGATAGTCGATACGTTTCAAGATCGGCTGTTGATCGAACAGGAATGTATCAAGGGCTACCCCACCAGAGATGGACAGATGGGGATTGGGCAAGAGCAGTTGCGCGGCTTACTGCGCCGTCTAAGGCGGGGAGGAATGATGACGTGGCGCGCAATGGCTAACTGGGGGGACTGACCTACAGCTTTGCCGACTGCTGCACTTGCCGTGGCAGAAAAGCTTGCTATTGACACTCGGTAACTGGTTTGCGCGCTGAGACTATGATGCTATAGATCGGCACGTTGCCTACGGTGCCTGCACTGCTGCCGCGCTGTGCGGTTATTTCCTCAAAACCAGCTTCTGCTACCAGGTCAAGGTACTCCCGCTCGGGCAGCGCACCCGATACACAACTCTGCCACGCAGCCTCGTCAAGACGCAGGGCCATAGGCAACGGGCCAGCAGCCACCATGTCGCTTATCTCCAGGCGTCCACCAGGCTTCAGGACACGAAACGCTTCACTGAACACGACTCCTTTGTCCTCACACAGGTTGACCACACAGTTAGATAGGACGACATCCACTGATGCGTCTGCCACCGGCAGGGTCTCTGCCTGGCCGCGGCGGAATTCGACGTTGTCAATTCCTAGCTCGACAGCCGTCCGCGCAGCGCGTTCTGTCATCGCCTGCGTCGCATCTATCCCGATCACCCGCCCGCCTGGGCCAACCTGTCGTGCTGCCATGAAGGCATCTATCCCACCTCCACTACCAATGTCCAACACAATCTCGCCAGGATGCAGGCCGGCCAATGCTACAGGGTTGCCGCACCCCAGCGCAATCATCTCCGACTCAGGCGGCAATGCAGCCAAGTCATCCAGGCTATAGTCGGTGCGAAACTCCACACTGCCTTCCTCGAACAGGGTGCCCCCGACGCCACAGCACGAAACACTCGACGACGTCTGAGTGCAGCATCCGGACGCAGGCTCCGCCACGTTCCCACAACCACAATGGTTCAGTGCAACCTGGTTGTAATGTTCCTGCACTGCCTGGCGCATTGTGATGCGTTTGCTGCCGGTCGCCAACCAGACGCTGGTGTGTGCCGCACGACTGTGATCGCCACAGCTGTCAGGTGTCGCGTTCAGAGATGTGTATTGATCAATGCGTCGCACTAAGACATTAACCAGGTCAGCTGCTCGCAGCCAAGCCCGCAGTTGTTCTCTGCTGGGACCTGCCCCTTCCTCGGCCATTTCCTGCCGCAGTCCCGTGCAGGGATGCGTGCCCCAATCCACGATCATTACTCTCCCGCCTGGCCGGAGGATGCGCACCATCTCCTGAAGAACTTTCGGAAACGTTTGCGAATCGCTCTGGCAGCGCAAGCACATACTGGCGAAAACTGCATCCACTGAGCAGTCCGCCAGCGGCAATCTGTCCTTGTCCATATGGTGGAAGACAATGTTGTTGAAATGTGCCAAATGGCGAGGTGTCGCATCTGACACGTGTGGTATGCAGTTGATCACGTGTACACACGCCACTAATGGTGCCAGTCCGATTGCGATAAAGCCATTACCATCACCCACATCTGCAACGACCATCTCCGGCCGCAGGTATGCCTTGGAAATGGCCGTCTTGCGCACCGCAGCGTTGAAGTGGGTAGTGTGCAAGGTGTCTTGCTCAGACCCCATCGTGGCGAAATACTCTACGAACGGATCATCCTGCATCATAATAGCCTGCCCAGTCTCCATCTGTTCTTGCTCGTGTGAGGTTTTCCTGTGATTCCGACAAGGTTCTCAGCAGCACTGCCTGTGTTTCTTCTCTCGCACATTTGCGTCTTGCTCCCGGCTGCACTCCGCCAGCCAGCGGACAACCTGTCCCCTCAGCCAGCGTATGCCATCTTCGTCCAGACAATAACAGGTTGCCGGACCGTCAATCTCACCGCGGATCAGTCCAGCCTCGCGCAAGACCTTCAGGTGCTGGCTCACCGTAGACTGTGCCAAGCTGGTGAATTCTACGAGGTCGCCGGTGATGCACTCTTGTCTGGCCGCCAGCAAACACACAATGCGGAAGCGCACCGGGTTGCCCAACGCCTTGAACATCTTTGCGAGGCGCGTTTCCTCAGGAGTCAGGAAAGCTGAAGAGGATTTTGCTCTGGCCATCGGCTGCTATATCGTAATTTTACGATATAGCGCATTGCACGTCAAATGGCCACCATCTTTTTGGTGTTGTGTCGACACGTGCTATAATCCTTCTGGCCGGAATGATTGGCCATATCTCGCCCAGAAGTAAGCGGAGGGAACTATCGTGCCCAGCAGCGAATTCGATCAAACCTTGGTCCTGATCAAACCAGATGCTCTGAAGAACTCCCTGACAGGTTATGTACTCTCTCTGTTGTCTGAATTTCATACCGGACTGCGCTTTGCCGGCGCCAAGGTTGTGCACGTCACCCGGATGTTGGCAGAAGAACATTACGCCGAACATCGGGGCAAGGTTTTTTACCCAGCCTTGATCGATTATATTATGGGTATGTTCCATTACCCGAATGAACCGCACAAGCGACGCGTGATTGCCATCGTGTATCAAGGATTCAATGCAGTCGAGGAGGTTCGTTCCGTCGCCGGGCCAACTGATCCGCACGTTGCGCGTGAACAGAAGCCGGGCTGTATCCGCTCCCTGGGCACGTTAGTGCCTCTGAGGAATGCCCAAGGTGAGGAAATTGGCCGGCGCATGGACAACTTGATCCACGCCTCAGCGACACCCCAAGAAGCGGAGCGCGAGATCAAACTTTGGTTTAAACCGAACGAGATACCACCCCACATGCGCATTTATGCCGCGCGCATTTGTGAGGATCACTTCTACTATAAAGACGATCGGGTGTTCGCTGAATACATCCCGGGCAGCGTTTGCCTGCTCGCCCCCGGTGACGTCGCATGGGAGACGGACATTCAAGCGTTGGAGCTGATCCTACGAGGCCAGCCATCCGCCGTCCCCCTGCGCACCGTCGTGGCCAAGTATCTCACCAACGAAATATGTAACGAGTGTTGATCTCGACTGAAGGCATTAATGCAGTGGTGCCGAACTTGTCTTCTGATCTTCCAAGCGTATCCGGAGCGTCTCGAGCGCATTGGCCGCGATGCTGCTCAATATCAGGAGCAGATGGACATCTGCCTCGGTGAAGGGAGCACCCGTGTACTTGTTGAGCACCTCGATGACGCCGATGACCCGATTGTGGGCGACCATTGGAACACCGATAAGTGAACGGGTGACGAATCCGAACACTTCATCCACGTGGGGTGAGAAACGCGCATCCTGGTGCGCATGATTGGCGATCACAGGCTTGCGGTGCGCGGCAACCCAGCCGGCGATACCGGTATCTATTGGTAAGCGATATCCACGCAGCTCACCGCGCTTGTCGCCGTGCACCACGGCGAATACCAGTTCATTCGTCTCCGGATCCAACAGTAATACCGAGCCATCGCTTGCCTGCGCCAAGTGGACGGCATAGTGCATGGTGTTGTCCAAAAGTGTGATCAGATCTGCCTCCGAGGTGATGTCTTGAGCAGCCAGGTATAAATGCTCCAACGCCTTTAAATAGGCACGCAAAGATTCATTCTCTTCGCGCAGCTCTTTGATCTCCGCTTGGAGACGTATATGCTCCTGCTGCAAGAATCGCACCAGATGTGAAGAGGGTTCGTCCATGTGAGTTACCTCCGATTGCTCGTCCACTCGCGCTGTCCTACGCGGAGAACCTGCCCGCCGGGATCCCGCAACTAAAGACACTGTATAAGTATAGCCATCTTTGGGCGCGTTACAATTCTATTATCCGGAAAGAATGCTTGCTGCCGCCCATGCGTAGCAACGGCCAAAATCTTCCCTGGGCGTCACAGCTTCCGTTCGCAAGTCATACCCGGATAGTCGCGATAAAACTGCAGCGACTCCAGCAGGGATTGAGCTGAGCTTTCCAATACAGACATGCCATTCCACACCTCCACTGTGACACGCAGTCGGAAGGAAAGCACATGGTCCAGTAACGTCTGCAGCGCACGGCGCACGAGCGCAGGAACAGCGCCCTGAGCTGTAATGATACGTGCACCTGTGTCCTCCGCAATCAGGAGAGGAAGGCCACGGTGCAACACCAACCAGGTAGAAGGGATGCGAGCAGCTACCAAAGGTTCACCCCGCTCGCTCAAAGGTGTGTGCTGGGACGAGGTACCGTACAGATTCGCCGGATCACACGCATTCAGAACGACCATTTCCTCTTCTGCGAGCTCGTTAGCGCGAGCAAAGCTGTTCAGGGCACGCAGCTGTTCAACCGCTTCCGGTAGCGCGAACTGAATGCCGGGCAATCCATCCACGAAGTAGCCACGCCTTATCTCGCCACGCATCTCCATACGGCCAAGCTGCTCGAGCAACGTTTGCCAGTCGAGCCAGTCTGCCTCATTGTTCAAGCTGGCGCGGGTGACCACACCATAGCGTGCCAGCAGCTGGCCTGCCTGACGTGCCGCGCGTTCCTCATCTGACAATGCCGCTCCCAACACTCCCAGACGGTATACTGGTGCCCAGCGACCGGCATCTTCAAGGTGAGTCATGGGTCTGAGATGATGTTTCAGGCGCTCGCGCACCCGCCTTTTCGCTGCCATGTAGCGTGCTCGCTCCGGCCGATGCAGGCTAACACCTGTCAGCAACGAGAGGTGTGGTGTACTGCCGCGGCGTGTGGCCAGCTTTTCCTCCAGCGCGCTGGGCTGCCGCGCCACGCCGGGAGCGTTTCCTTGCTGGATAATGTGTCGCAGTGCATCCAACGTGTCGTTGCTCACCAGACCAGCAAGTGCCAGCTCAGTCAGCGCTGTCTCAGCAGCAGCTTCCTCTATATGCAGGGCACCACATATATCAGCCAGGAAAAGAGCTCCCTCTGCACGCAGCAGCGTATATACCTGGCGCGCCAGTTCACTCAAATCATTAAGGAGATCCTCAGAGAAAGGTTTCAGGAACGCAGCACCTTCACCGCGAAACAGGAACTGAATGCGATTGCGCCGTGCGCCCGGCTCGCCGGCCCCAATCCATATCAGCTCACCCCGTCGACACAGAGACGCCAGCTCAGTGGGATCGTACCGCTGCAGGCGCAACGGCAATACATCGCGTTCCCAGATCGCTCCTATCAATGGCACCCCACGCAACTGCTGCAACGCCTGTCGCAGAGCACCCGGGCCGCTCAACCGGGCAGCAGGATGAAGGTGTTGCCAGCGGCTCAGGAAATCGGCATACACGACAAGAGGGACCGCCTGCACCTCACGTCGCAAAATATGCAGGGTGCGCCGATGGATCTGGGCCAGCGTGCGAAGGTGCAGATATTCCTCCGACATCGCTTCACCAGTGTGGGGGGTAAAGCGTCCGCGCACTACTTGACGATTTGCTATAAGCTCCTCCAGCAGAGCGGATAGCTGCTCCTCCGAGATACGATAACGGTTGTGGATGATCTCCCGTGTGACCGGCCCGGCATAGCGTAGGAAACGTTCCAGGATGGCGCGCAGCGCTGCCGACTGCTTCTCCAGTGGGGCTGTTCGGGAGGAGCTCTCCATTTCGAACGCGGCGCGATATTCGTCAGCGTATTCCGCTGCCACCCACCTTTGCGCGGAGCCATATGCATGGGGAATGTTCAACAGGACGATGCGTCCTTGTGCCGCCAGATGAGCTATCCAAGGTGATGGATCCACCGTCGCGGCGAGTGCTATCTCTGTGGCCGACATGTCACCGCGCTCCTGAAACAGCATCGCCAGCTCCTCGGCAGTACGCACTCGGAAGCCGGGCGCAGTATGCTGCAGACGACCTTGCACCTCAGTAATGGCTTCAGTCCGCAGAAACTTGTCGAGCCTTACATCTCTGAGCACATCAGCCAGCAGCTCAAGGTTGACCTGCAGTCCCTGTAGCTGACGCTCCACCTTGGGCGCGTCGCCCTCGTACATATAGATGTTGATAAAGTCCCACAACAAACTCTGCGCCACCGGAGAGGGTGTAGGTGTCTCAACCGTGACCACCTCAATCTCACCGCGCTGGATGTCAAGCAACACCTCTTCCAAGTGCGGCAAGTCCATGACATCTTCCAGGCAATCACGGTACGTTTCGACCAAGATGGGAAAGTCGTTGAACTGCTTAACCAGTTGCAGAAGGTCGCGAGCGCGCAGGCGCTGTAGCCAGAAAGGCGTGCGCTTGCCACCGCGTAGACCGGGCAACAGAAGCGCACGCGCTGCATTCTGGCGAAACTGACTGCCGAACACGGCCGAGTCAGGCAGCTCACGGAGGACGCGCTCGCGTGCCTCCTCTGGGCCGATACGTTGCACCAAGTCAAGGGGGAATTCTGCGTCCGAGGCGGGGAAACGGAGCAAGATGCCATCGTCGTTGCTTTGTACCTCAACCTCGACGCCGGTGCGTTCGCGCAAGGCGCTGGCCAATGCTAACCCCCATGGCCCGTTGACGCGTCCGCCGAAAGGTGATTGCACCACCATGCGCGGGTCACCCAAAGCATCGGCGAAGAGCTCGACCACCACAGTGCGATCTGAGGAGATGTTGCCGATCGCATCTAGCTGCCCTGCCACATAATCAACCAACACCCATGCAGAGTTGTTGTCCAGGGCGTGCTCGCGCTGTAGCCAATCCATGATGGGTTGCAAAATTGCCTTATCACGCTGAAGGAGCAGCTCGCGGCAGGTGGCGGCGCCTAACTCATGGCGCAGCGCTTGCAACCGTTCTGCTAAAAGGCGACGGAATTCGCCCACGCGCCGACCCAGATAATATGGTCGCCAAGGATACTCACCGCGCCAGAAGGGCATACGCGGCGGCGCACCGGGCGCCGGGACCACTGTGACACGATCATCAGTAATCTCAACCACGCGCCACACCTGTGCGCCCAGCATAAAAGCATCCCCGCGACGCGTCTCGTAGACAAATTCCTCATCTAGCTCCCCGATGCATGTCTTACCGTCGGGGAGACAAGCACGGTAGGCACCACGATCTGGGATGGTGCCGCCATTGGTGAGCGCTGCCACGCGTGCGCCAGGTAGGGCAAACAGACGGTTGTTAACCCGATCCCACACGAGACGCGCACGCAATTCGCGGTGTGTGGCACTCCCATACTGTCCAGCGAGCATAGTCAGCACGCTGTGCAACACGCGTGGTGTCAGGTCTTGATAGGCATATGCACGGCGCACCAAGTTGAACAGTGCTTTCACATCCCATGGCTCTACGGAGACCATTGCAACGATGTGTTGTGCCAGTACATCCAGCGAATTGCGCGGAGTGTAGGTGGGTTCGACCTCGCCGCGCAGCATGCCGCCGGCGATCGTTGCTGCCTCCATTACATCCTCGCGGAAAGTGGGGAAGATACGACCTTTGCTCGTCTGGCCGACCAAGTGGCCAGAACGTCCCACACGTTGCAACCCTTGTGCCACCGATTTGGGAGATTGCAGCTGCACCACCAGATCGATGTTGCCGATATCGATGCCCAACTCGAGTGACGAGGTGCCTACCAGAGCCGGCAGACGTCCTTCCTTAAGATCGCGTTCCATAGCGAGCCTCGCCTCGCGTGAGGTGCTGCCATGGTGCGCGCGGATGGGGGCGGGTTGCATACCACGCCCAGCCGCCATGAAGCCGAGCCCCTTGGGAATGTTCTGCTCCAGCAGAGCGCTGGCTTTCCCTTCCTCTTCGACAGCAATTTGCTCGTTGAGCCAATCGGCGGTGCGCTCTGCGAGCCGTCTGTTATTGGCAAAGATGAGAGTGGTCTTGTGCTCGCGCACCAGCTTGAGCACGCGCGGAACGATGTATGGCCAGATGGAGCCGCCCACAAGGTTGCGAAAGTCCTCCACCACCGTTTCGACACGCAAGTCGAGCGGTTTATGGTAGGTTGCCTCCACGATGGTAACCGAACGTGGAACGGGTTGCGTCTCCTCTTCCATCTCTATGCCACCCGCTTCCGCGCCGGGCACGGGTATGATCTCATTGCCCCCTAGAAAGCGTGCCACCTCCTCGAGTGGCTGGATGGTGGCCGAAAGGCCAATGCGTTGTACCGGTTGTACCGCTATGTGTTGCAGGCGTTCCAAGCTCAGTGAGAGATGTACACCGCGCTTGTTACCTGCCAACGTGTGAATTTCGTCCACAATGACTGTGTGCACATGGCGGAAGAGCTGGCGCGAGCGTGTTCCAGTAAGCATCAAGTAAAGCGACTCTGGCGTAGTAATGAGGATGTGAGGAGGGCAACGTAGCATAGACTGGCGCTCGCGATAAGGTGTGTCGCCGGAACGCACTGCCACCTCGATGCGTGGCAACGTAATGCCCAGCATATGAGCATGCTTATGAATACCTGCCAACGGTACACGCAAGTTGCGGTGGATGTCGTTGTTGAGCGCCTTGAGCGGTGAGACGTAGACGATGCGGATGCCTGGGGAGGCTTTGGCATCCTGTAACTCACGTAGCAGTGCATCAATGCCCCACAGAAACGCAGCCAGCGTCTTGCCCGATCCAGTAGGCGCCAGGATCAGGGTGTGTTCACCACGCTGAATAGGTGGCCACCCCTGCGCCTGGGGCGGCGTGGGAGTACCAAAGGTGCTGACGAACCACTCGCGCACGGCAGGTGAGAAACGATCAAGGGCATCCATACGTTATGTCACACCATCTTCTATCCATTATACCAGCTAGACGTGCAGCTGCCACGTAGAGGATATCGTTGAGTGGCTTTGTAGCCTTGTAGTGAATGCTGTACCTATGGAGGGTTTCCTCCCGTTTGTGAATTGGGGAGCAGAATGTTATAAGTTGGGAGAGTAGATGAACCGTCAAAAGCTCTTGTGTACTGACTATATGAGCGTGTTGGAAAACTTCCGACTTACCCACTTTATAGGCCATTTTCCTGCAAGAATCTGTATATGTGAGACTTTTTCAACACCCTCCCACCCCCTGCTTCTCACTTGACAAACGCGACTGGATATGCTAAATATTATAACGTATTCAAGCGATTGTGAGTGCTTCTTCTATGAGCAATACGTGCGTGCGTTTGCCCAGGGCGATCAGGAGCCGGCCAGACCGCTAGGTCTGGACAGGCCAGGCTTGCATTGGGCAACGGATGCCGTCAATCGTCCACAAGACCAGCCTTCCAGATCAGGAGGGCTGGTTTTTTATATCGTATGTGGGGAGGAAAGGCATGATCCGTGTGGGAGTCTATGGCGCGAGCGGCTACACCGGTTTCGAACTGCTGCGCATTTTGCGCCAGCACCCGCAGGTGGAGCTGGTCTTCGCTACCGCACAGAGCCATGCTGGCAGCTTGCTGTGTGATGTCTTTCCAGTGCCATGGGATATCCCGCTGATTGCCGAGGCGGATGCCGATCCCAGCACAGCCGATGCCGTGTTTTGCTGCCTGCCGGCAGGCAAGGCGATGGAAACCGTCACCCTTGCGCATCGCCACCAAGTGCGCGTTGTTGACCTCTCGGCTGATTTCCGCCTCACGGATGCGGATACCTATACGCAGTGGTACGGCCTCCCGCACAGCGCCCCCGAGCTGCTACCCTTGGCAGTGTACGGCCTGCCCGAGCTATATCGTCAGCAGATCAAAGGGGCATCCATCGTCGCCAACCCAGGTTGCTACCCCACCAGTGTGCTACTGGCGCTCTATCCCCTGCTCAGGGCGCAGCTGCTCGCGCCAGATCGCCCTATCATTGTGGACAGCAAATCGGGAGTGAGCGGTGCTGGCCGCAGCCCGACGCTCAAGACCCACTTCGTCGAGGCGAACGAAAATCTCTCGCCCTATAACATTGGGCGCAAACATCGCCATCTCCCTGAAATGGAGCAGGAGATCACACGTTGGGGCGGTCCATCCGGCCAGCTCATTTTTACACCTCATCTGGTGCCGGTGAACCGGGGCATCCTCTCCACGGTATACGTGAGTGTGTCCGAGACACTCTCTGTGGATGCACTGCACAACCTGTTCCGTGAGACATATGCCGGGGAACCCTTCATTTGGGTGATGCCACCTGGGCAGCTCGCCACGCTAGCACACGCGGTATATACCAACAGTTGCGTTCTATCGCTCACTCAGCCGTTGCCGGGGCAGCTCATCATCTGCTCCGCGATCGACAACCTTGTCAAGGGAGCTGCGGGACAGGCTGTACAGAACTTCAATCTGATGTTCGGTTTGGAGGAGACGACAGGGCTGATGATGCTATGATGATTCAAGTGCTCAAAGTTGGCGGCAACGAGCTGGACGATCCAGCCTTCATTGGGCAGCTGGTAGAGGCAGTGAAGCATCTGCCACAACCACCGGTCATTGTCCATGGGGGTGGCAAGGAAATCCGCGAGCTCCAAGAGAAGCTGGGTATGGAAGCACAGTACATCGACGGGTTGCGCATCACTGACGACGCCTCGCTGGAGGTAGTACAAATGGTGCTCTCCGGCCGTATCAACAAGCGCCTGGTGGCTGCCCTAGGCGCGATTGGCCTCGATGCCTTTGGCATGTCGGGCATCGATCGTGGTGCGGTGAAGGCAGAAAAGCTACACCACCCCGCCGGTGACCTGGGATGGGTAGGGCGTGTGGTTGCCGTGCGCGCGGAAGTTTTTCTCAATCTGCTGGAGAACGGGATCATCCCGGTGCTTTCTCCCATTTGTTTTGGGCCAGATGGTAGCATTTTCAACGTAAACGCGGATCACGTCGCCGAGGCAGTCGCCATCGCCCTGCAGGCGGACGAGCTGGTGTTCATCTCCAACGTACCCGGTGTGCTGGTAGAAGGCCAATTGGTCGAGCGCCTGGATGCCAAGCGGGCAGAGGCGTGGATCGCCAACGGCACAATCTCGGGCGGTATGATCCCGAAGGTGCACGCCGCGTCAGAAGCCGTCGCGCGCGGCGTGAAGGCGGTACGCATTACCAACCTGGAAGGATTGAAACATCAAGGCGGCACCCTAGTCATCAGTAACAGTGAGGCAGAAGCACAATGAACGAAACTGTGCAGCAACTCGTACCAACCGCAATCGCCTTGGAACGCCAGTACGTTCTGCAGACTTACCGTCGGCCTGATTTCGTGTTAGTGAGGGGAGAAGGCGTGCGCTTGTTTGACGAAACAGGGCGCGCTTATCTGGACGCAGTAGCTGGCATTGCCGTAAATGCGCTGGGCTATGGCGATCCAGAGCTCGTGGCTACGCTACGTGTGGCAGCGGAAGGGCTTATCCATGTCTCAAACCTGTACCACACCGAGCCCCAAGCACGCTTGGCACAAGCACTGGTGGAATGTTCCTTCGCCGACCGTGTGTTCTTCTGCAACTCGGGCACCGAGGCGATCGAAGCCGCTCTAAAGTTCGCGCGCAAATATGCACGCCAACACTATGGAGCGCACAAGACGCACTTCGTTGCATTCACCAACTCCTTCCATGGGCGCACTATGGGCGCGCTGTCCACCACAGCTACCGAAAAGTATCGTGCGCCGTTCGAACCGTTGGTGCCCGGCGTGCAGTTTGTGCCTTTCAACGATCTGCAGGCCGCTGAGCAAGTGATCACCGATCAGGTGTGCGCTGTGTTGGTCGAGCCGATCCAAGGGGAGGGCGGTATCCATCTGGCGACAATGGAATTCTTGCAAGGTCTGCGTACGCGATGCAACGAACAGGGTGCACTGCTCATCTTCGATGAGATTCAATGCGGATTGGGGCGCACCGGCACCTTGTGGGCACATGAGCCAGCAGGTGTGACACCGGATATGATGACGCTGGCCAAGCCGCTAGCAGGTGGTTTGCCCACGGGTGCTGTACTTATGACCCAGGCGGTCGCGGACGCGATGGTGCCGGGCGATCACGGTAGTACGTTTGCCGCCGGACCGCTGGTTTGCCAGGTGGCGCAGGTAGTGTTCCGGCGCGTCAGCCAGCCAGAGTTCTTGGCTGAAGTGCGAGCCAAGGGAGAGTACCTCGCGGCACGTCTGGATCAGTGTATCCGCCCACATCGTCTGGTGCGTGGCGTGCGCGGTCGTGGACTGATGTGGGGCATCGAGTGCACTGTCGAGGCCACCGTCGTGGTCAACGCTGCCTATCGAAGAGATCTGCTCGTGTGTGCCGCAGGGACCCATGTGGTGCGTCTGTTGCCGCCGCTGATCATTACGCGCGCTGAGATCGACGAGATGGTGGACAAACTGGCAGCAACGCTGGACGATGTGGTGCAGGAGAGTGCACGGTGAACGGGGATGTGATCGAGATCGTCCGGGCGAGCGTGCACGATGTGCCAGCTATTGCGGCGTTGGTGGAACGTTATGTGCGGCGCGGTGAGGTGCTACCGCGACCGCCGGAGGACATCTACCAGTCGCTGCGCGATTGGATAGTGGCGAAGCAGCATGGTGAAGTGGTCGGCTGCGGCTCACTGGTCATCCTGTGGGCAGATATGGCCGAGATTCGGTCATTAGTTGTGGCGCCTGAGCGGCAAGGCATGGGCATCGGCCGCCAGATTGTCAGCGCTCTGCTTGCCGATGCTGCCGCACTGGAGATCCCGCGCGTGATCGCACTGACACGCAGGCCAGCTTTCTTCGCTAAGCTGGGCTTTGTCGAGGTGCCACGCGCGTCGTTACCGCGTAAGATTTGGAAGGATTGTATCCATTGCACCAAGTTTGCTGGCTGTGACGAAGTGGCAATGGTGTATCAGCTGCCGCTTCAAGCACAAGACCAGCACAATGCGACTTTAGCACGCGCAAAGGTAGCCATCTATGCTACGCGCGAATAGCTGGTTGCGTGCTGTGAACACTTTGCGCTCTATCTACCTCCATACCGTCGATGTCCGGTGGGAATGGGCGAATCCCTTGCGATCATTGAGCGCACGCCGACCATACCTTCAGCGGGAAGCCAATCAGGATGCTCTGCGTTGCACCTGCCGCCGTACGAAGCGCATACCTGGCCCAATTATCTCCCTACAGCGATGACGTGCGCATCTGCGGCTGTGCTTGTTACACCGTTATGGGTTGCTTCTGCTCCAGTCGAAGATAACCCCTATAAACGACGAGCGATCACGCTGTAGCGCGGCATAGACCTGTGGTGCCTCAGCGGGGGTGAATTTATGGGTGACCAGGTCGGCGACCCGCATGCGTCCCTGTAGCAGATAATCGAAGAACAAGGCGATCACCTCGCGGCGCGTCCACGGACAGAACTCAGATGGATGCTCCGGGGTCATAGTGCCATGAATGCCCAAGATGGCGAGCGACTCGCTGACCACGCCTGGCCCCAAATGTTGTTGCGTCGGTGTGGGAGTATCGCCCAGCAAGACGATGCGTCCCAGCTTGTGCAGCAACGGGAGGCACTGCGCCAGCACTTGGGGGTGGCCAGTGATCTCATACACGACGTCGAGCATGCGCCCGGCGGTGATCTCACGCACCGGTTGGAACGTCTCCTGCACAGGCATGGCCAGCGTATGTGTGGCGCCGTGAGTCTTTGCCATCTCCAGTCGGCTCGCCACCGGATCAATAGCGATAATCTGACGGGCGCCACAGAGCACCAAGTATTGCACTACCAGCTGGCCGAGCATTCCCAGTCCGACCACACCCACTCGCTCACCTAGCACGTGACCGGCGCGGCGCACGCCCAATTGTGTGGTCGTCGCCAAAGCCATCCAGGTCGCCTCCTCGTCGCTGATCGCATCCGGAATTGGGTAAAGATGCTCTGGGATTGCCTTGAAGTATTCCTGATGAGGTACCCAAGCGGCCACCCGATCACCCTCGCGCAGCGTGGTCACATCCTCACCCACCGCAACCACTCGCGCGGCCATGCTATAGCCCGGCCGAAAGGGATAGCGCACCCATTCGCCCCAGTTGGTCCCTGGATCGAAGATGCCCCTCAGGCAGTACAGCTCGGTGCCGATGCTGATCAATGACTTCTGGGCGGCGCACACAACTTCGCCCGGGCCGGGCGGCGCCATCTCCTCCTGCCAGATTTCTACCTGATGGGGGGCCGGAAAAACGAGATAGGTGGATTGCATAGTCTCTTCTCCTGTAATGTCACACGCGAAATTGGATCACACAAACTGTCGCGAACGAGATGGGCTTCCTTGAACAGCGCGCACACTTTTTCGATCCGTCTCGCGGCACTCTATTAAGCCATGAGCTTTAGCATTAGTTCTGCTTGAGCGGTCGCTAACAAATTTCCATCTAGAGTATAGCACACCTTCGCACCTCATACCCTCTATGACGTAGCGGGACACACTCGATCGCGATATAATAGTGCCTCAACATGTCCTTTCGCCGTGAAGAGGAACACACAATGATCCCCAATACTGCCACATTGCTCCAACTCGCCTACGGGCGCTTTGCTGTCGGTGCCTTCAGCATCAACTCGATCGAGCAGATTCTAGGTGCTTTCCGTGGCGCTGCGATGGCAGCAGCTCCACTAATCATCCAGATTTCACGTCGGGCACGCCAGTATGCTGGTCCCGGGGTGCTCGAGGCCGCTGTGCACGCTGCGGCACGCCTGTTTCCCGAGATCCTCTTCGCGCTCCACCTCGATCACGGCGACGAACAGAGCTGCTATGACGCCATCGAGTCCGCCTTCTACAGCTCGGTGATGATCGATGCCTCGCAACGTTCTTTCGAGGAAAATATCGCGACCACGCGCCGCGTGGTCGAGCGGGCGCACGCGCGCGGCCTCAGCGTGGAAGCTGAGCTAGGTCGCCTTAGTGGCAAGGAGGACGACATCGCGGTGGACCAGAGCATGGCCTTCCTGACCGATGCCGACCAGGCAGCTGAATTTGTCGAGCGTAGCGGATGTGACGCACTGGCAGTGGCGGTCGGCACTGGCCATGGGCTACACAAATTTGCCGGCACCGGACAGCTCCATCTGGAGCGCTTGATCCAGATTCAGCAGCGCCTGCCAGGCTTCCCGTTGGTTTTACATGGTGCCTCCTCCATCCCATCTGAAGAGATCGCGCGCATCAATGCAGCGGGAGGTGCAGTGGCGCCGGATGCGCAAGGCTTCCCCGAGACGATGTATCTGCTGGCCGCACAGCGCGGTGTGGCGAAGATCAACATCGATACCGATGGCCGGTTGATCTGGGCGCGGGTGATGCGCGAGCATCTGCGCGATCACCCAGCCGAGATTGATCTGCGCGAACCCGGTCGTGTGTTCGTGGCCGAATATGCACAGCGTGTGGCACATCTGTGCCAGTGTTTTGGCTGCGCCGGTCGTCTAGCGGAAGTGCGCCGCCAGCTGGGGTGGGGATGAGTGTTTCGTGTTTTTGTTCCCTGCATCCTTCCCAACGAGAAGAAGCCATGCCTCCTCCCATAGATCGAAGAGAGGGTGCGATAAGTGGAGGCTAATGTACCCATGAGCGATTCACCTTTGTACCGTGCGACTATGGCACGGCGTTCAGTGCGCCGATACGACGCACGCCCTCTCGATGAGGCAACGCTGGAACAAGTGCGCGCGCTCGCCGATGCGGTCCGGCCGCTCGTGCCCGCCAACCACTTCAGCGTGCGCCTGCGCAGCGACCTGGTGCGACACGATCTCGTCACCTTGCTGGGCGCTTACGGACGTCTAATCACACCGCCCCACGCGTTGGTGCCCTATTTGCAGGGTACAGCACACCCTCTCACCGATCTAGGCTATCGCGTCGAGCAGATCGTGGTGCAGCTGACCGCGTTGGGCATCGCCACATGTTACATCGGCACGTTGCCGCGAGAAGAGCGCGCGCGGGAGATGTTGGCGCTTCCGTCGGACGCGCGCATTGGGGCATTGGTAGTCTTCGGATATGCTGCTGAGACAGTGGGCGGACGTGCGTTGGATGGGTTGGTACGTGCTGCACTCGGGCGTACCCAGTTGCCTGCGCTGGAGCATTTCTTCTTTATTGAGCGTGTCGACAATCCGTCTCAGCCGCCTGCGTTCCTGCGTCCGTTGATCGAGGCAGCGGTGCGTGCGCCCTCGGCATGCAACGCACAGCCATGGCGCTTCCTCTGGCGTGATGGTTGCCTGACTCTCTTCGTCACCCGCCACAATCCGCGCTACGGCGTAGGGGCAGCGCAGCACTACAACTTATACGACGGCGGCATCGCTATGGCTAACATCACCATCGCGCTGGAAGCGTTTGGTATGCGCGGCCAGTGGCAGTTACTGTCCGATCCCTCCGGTGCACCGCCTCATCCGGCCGCATGGCTGCCGCTTGCCCAGCTGACGCTCGAGTGACGTGCATGCAAGTGCCCCAGAACTCACGAAACTGACCCACGAATGTGAGCAGGCGCACAATCGCTCCTAAACCATGCCCATTGATAGCAGATCGGGTGGAGACAGACACAGGATTTGGCTTCTGTCAACGGTCGCCGGAAAGACTGGCGTAGCTGTGCCTCAGGTCGATGTAGCGTCGTCCTCTGTGTTATCTAGCGATGGGGGGGGGTAGAGAGCGCCGATTCGGCATCCATAGCAGAAGTGTCTTCAGCGGTCTGGGTGGCTGCTTCCGTTGTACTTGATGCAGAAGCAGTCTCCTCAGCGTGCGGTCGCGAGAATGGCCACAGGCGCCACGATCGCTCGCGGTTGTCGTTCGTGGTTACCTCCGCCCTCTCCTGAGAACCTTCTTCCTCCGGCTGTGACGGCTCGACTGTAGGCGACGCCGGAGGCACTACCTCGGCTACAGGCTGGGACGCAGGAGGTGGAGTGACTGGCACAGGCCCAGCAGCTGATGGCACGGGCGGCGGTGTGGGTGATGTCGCTGGTGATACAGTCGATGGTGTAGAGGGTGTAGCCGATGGTCTCGGAGATGGAACTGGGCGCTGCGTGACAGTAGGTGCACGCGACGTCAGCTCCACCCGCTCTCCCTTGAAGAAGGATTTCGGGTAAGGTGCATGCCGAATCACCACACGCATCGATTCCAGCTTGAGACCCATCTGCTGTTCCATGATATCGCGTGTACGCTGGCGAATCTCCTCAGTGATGGCAGGTACTTCCACCTCCGGATTAGTCTCGACCGACATATCGATGCGCACACCCTTGCGCGCGCTGCGTACGCGCGGCCAGACGCGGATAATGTCAGGCATCTGTTCCAGATTGTATTGCAGCCGGCTGATGATCGAGTCAACGGTTAGCTCAGCGTGGCCTCCGCTCACCTGCTGTACCGTAATTGTCCGGGCGCGCGGACGACGTGTCTCCAACCATAGCAGCGCAATGCATGCTGCCCATACTGCTACGGTCAGTCCGAAGCCACCCGCCCAACGCAAGAGCGGATTGGTATCGGCCAGTGCGGTCAGCGCCGCGTTTGTCTGCTGCAATACGCCAATAAGGATTTGCAGGAAAGGCCCCCATGCCAAGAAGAGAATGACAGAGATCACCATAATGGTGAGCAGGCCCAGAATGACCAGAATGCGGTTAAATATGTGCACCTTACACCTCCTTCGGAGCCGCCGCGTCCATCACGCGTGCCAGCCTTATCATCAGTATACACCAACCCTTGATGCGCGCCAATGCACCTCGACACAACGTGTCCTGTGTCTTCGCGGTGGGGTCCCATTGCGAGGGCAATGCCCATTGACTCATCTGGGCAGCAGACGTATAATGAATCCACCTTCTAATGCTGGATAGCTGGCTGCAGGATTCCCGTCGACGGACCCTGCAATGACTCTTCCGGATCCTTCGCTCGCTTTGGAGGATTGCATAGTCGGGAACCAGCCCCTTGGCAATTCCGCAGAGCTTCCATATAGCGGGATGGAAGGATGACAAGCGTCTACAGACGTCGGCGATGCTTGCCAGTTGTAATTGCGGGTCTCCATAAGTACACAGGCTCAGCAGCGTTGCGTAAGGAAAGATGTGGAGAAGAAGATCGCTCTCTTACGGCCGTGTGTCAAATCAGAAACAGCTTGATTATAAATCTATGATAGGGACAGCACGATGAACACTGGGAAGCTGGTACGTCTTAATCGCATCTTCTCGCACCCGTCTGGGCGACTATGTTCTGTCGCTGTAGATCACTTTATCGGGTATGGCGATGGACTGCCGCGTGGACTGCGTCGGATGAAAGAAACACTGGCTGCTGTGGTGGCTGGACAACCGGACGCAGTTACGATGCACAAGGGCGTTGCTGCGACGATGTGGGCGCCTTATGCCGGTCGTGTGCCTTTGATCATCCAAGCTATTATCGGCCGGGCTGACGACAAAGCCTATGAGCTGGTAGTGACAGCTGAGGAGGCCATCCGCTTAGGCGCCGATGCCATTGCCGTTGCAGCTTTCGTGCATGGCAAAACCGAGGGTTATCAGCTTAGAGTGGTTGCCGATTTGGTGCGTGATGCCGCTCGTTTTGAGCTGCCAGTTATGCTGCACATTTATCCGCGCAATCCTCAGACACTCGAGATCATCTACACACCGGAGGATATTGCCTGGGCATTGCATTGCGGTGTTGAGCTGGGCGTGGACGTGATCAAGGTGCCCTATTGTGGCGATGTACAGGCACATGCCGAGATAGTCTCCGAAAGCCCGGTGCCTGTCGTTGCAGCGGGTGGTCCGCGCACCGATACGCTCGAGGCAGCTCTGCAAATGATGGCAGAGGTGGTCGCCAGCGGGGCACGCGGTGCCACCATCGGCCGTAACATCTGGGGCTTCGATAATCAGAGCATTACTGCTGCCGTGCACGCGTTCAAAGCGGTCATCCATGACGGCAAAAACGCACGCGAGGCACTCCAGATCGCAGGACTATGAACACTCGTTGGGACATTCTGGGATTAGGGGTCGTCGCCGTAGATGACCTGCTCTACGTGGAACACTTTCCACGTCCCAACACGAAAATGCGCATTCAGGGCAAAGAACGCCAGGGAGGGGGATTAACAGCCACAGCGTTGGTAGCAGCGACGCGCCTGGGCGCGCGTACTGCTTACCTTGCTGTACTAGGGGATGACGACCTCTCGTGTTCTGCCCTGGAAGAGCTGGAACGCGAGGGTGTGGATTGCAGCCCTGTATTGTGCCAAGCAACAGCGCGTCCTGTTCATGCTGTAGTTATTGTGGATCGTTCCAGCGGGGAACGGACCATCCTGTATACCACTGAGGGGTACACTCCGGTGCCGCCGGAGTACATCGGTGAAGAATTGATCGCGCAGTGTCGTGTGCTCTTTGTGGACTACACCGCGGGCGAGGGTGGGTTGCGTGCTGTGACATTGGCGCACCGCCACGCTATCCCTGTGGTGGCCGATATAGAGCAGGAGAGTGCTCCTGCGATGGCTGAATTGATTCCCCAGGTGGATCACCTTATTGTGGACGTGGAGATGGCAGGGCGGGCAACCGGCGAGGCGCAACCAGAGCATATGGTCCGTGCCCTGGCACACCCCAAACGTGCTTGTTGTGTGGTAACGGCAGGTGAGAGAGGGTGTTGGTACGCCGAGTGGGGCGGAGAGGTGCATCATTTTCCGGCGTACCATGTGAACGTGGTGGATACCACAGGCTGCGGTGATGTATTTCACGGCGCCTATGCGGCATGCATCGCTCGCGGTGAACCGGTTGCCAGAGCGATCCAGGTAGCTTCGGCCGCCGCTGCCTTAAAAGCGACACGACCCGGTGGGCGCAGTGGTATTCCCACTTGGTCGGCGGTGGAAGCATTTATCGAAGCATCTACCCCACACAGTCAGAGAGACATATGAGCGAATCAACCCATATCACCAGAGTGTTGGATGCCGTCCAACATCGCCAGCCCGACCGCGTGCCGTATTACATCAGCTTCACCGGTGCCGCGGCGCGCAAGCTGGAGAGCTTTTATGGAGTCACTAACCTGGACGAGTTCATCGACAATGATATGGTGCGTTACTCGATTCGTCGCCCGTCGCTGTATACCGAGGTGCGACCTGGCTTCTTCCGGGAGGACTTCGGGGTGGTCTGGAATCGCACCATCGATGAGGACATCGGTATCCCAGAGAGCTGTCCCCTGAAGGAACGTTCCCTTCGGGAGTACTCTTTTCCCGATCCGCGTGATCCGCGTCGCTTCGCTGAGCTGCCCGCCTTTATCGCTGCCCATCCGACGCGCTTCCGCTTCGTCAACCTCGGTTTCTCCCTGTTTGAGCGCGCCTGGAGCTTGCGCGGGATGACAGAGCTGCTGGTAGATATGGTAGAAGCGCCGGAATGGGTGGAAGAGCTCTTTGATGCCATCCTAGCGTATAATCTGGAGCTGCTCGATGAATTATTACGTTATGACATTCATGGTGTACTCTTCGGCGATGACTGGGGTCAACAGCAGGGGTTGCTCTTCAGCCCATCTTTGTGGCGACGCTTTATCAAACCGCGTTTAGCTCAAATGATTGCAGTGGTCAGGCGTGCTGGCAAAGTCGCTATGGTACACTCATGTGGCAAGGTGCAATCCCTGTTCCCTGAGCTGATCGAGATCGGCTTGCAAGTGTTTAACCCGTTTCAACCCGACGTTATGGATGTATATGAGATGAAACGCCAGTATGGCGGTCGCCTCGCCTTCTACGGAGGAATGAGCGTGCAGAGCCTACTGCCACGTGGCACCCCGCAACAGATACGCGATGAGGCACGTCGGCTGATGGACGAGATCGGGCAGGGTGGAGGCTTTATCATAGCTCCATCACATCACATGCCAGCTGACATCCCGATTGAAAACATGGTGGCTTTTATTGAGGCGGTGCGCGCGGGGTGAAACAGCTCCTGAGTTTCCGCACCGCGTGGATCTGGTTTGTATGTGAGCCTCTCTGCCTGTGAACCTCAACTATCAATTCATCCGGATCGAAGAGGAGTGACTAAACTGTGCTGGAAGAACTGCGCGAAGAGATCTGGCGTCTACATCTGGAGCTGCCCAAGTATCGCCTGGTGACTTGGACGAGCGGCAACGTCAGTGGTCGCGATCCCAAGACCGGCTATGTAGTGATCAAGCCCAGTGGCATACGTTACGAGGACCTGCGCCCAGAGCATATGGTCATTGTGAATCTGGACGGAGAGGTGATCGAGGGCAATCTCAAATACTCCTCCGACACTGCCTCGCACCTCTACATCTACCGCCATCGACCAGATGTCTTTGGAGTGGTGCATACACACTCGCCCTATGCCACCGCCTTCGCCGCTGTAGGGCAACCTATCCCTGTCTACCTGACTGCCATCGCCGACGAGTTCGGTTGTACCATTCCATGTGGTGGTTTTGCGCTGATCGGCGGTGAGGAAATTGGTCGTGTAGTGGTGGAAAATATTGGCGAGTCGCCTGCCATCCTGCTCAAGAATCACGGTGTCTTCACCGTTGGTCCGACCCCAGAGGCGGCTGTCAAAGCGGCAGTGATGGTGGAGGATGTGGCTCACACGGTGTGGATTGCCAAGCAGCTGGGTGAACCAGAGGTTATTCCTGACGACCTAGTGCGAAGACTGCGCAAGCGCTATACCACCGAGTACGGGCAGTAAGCCGGTGAAAAGTGCTGAGACAAGCTTGGCGGAAAGAACGTTCCGCCGAGTACAAGCATACATAGAGGCTTGACTGTAACTACAAGGCTGTGATGGACAAATGTTTCGTTGCCATCGCTGGCAACATCGGGGTGGGTAAAAGCAGCCTGACCGCCTTGCTGGCGCAACGACTGAATTGGCAGCCCTTCTATGAGGCGGCAGATGAAAACCCCTATCTGGCCGACTTCTATGCTGACATGCGCCGCTGGAGCTTTCATTCGCAGGTGTTCTTTCTGACGCGCCGCGTGCGTCATCACCAGCAGTTAGCGCGCAGCCCCTATTCGGTGATACAAGATCGCACTATCTATGAAGATGCTGAGGTCTTTGCACGTAATCTATACGAACAGGGCCACATGGACGCACGCGACTATGCCAGTTACTCCGCTCTATATGAAGTGTTTCGCCATCTGCTGGCTCCACCGCATCTGGTCGTCTATTTAAGAGCTTCGTTACCAATCTTGCTACGACGTATTACATTGCGTGGGCGCGACTTTGAGCGTCGCATCTCACGCGAGTACTTAGAACAGCTGAATGTGTTATACGAGCGCTGGGCCGGGAGCTTCACATTGTGCCCAGTGCTTATCATTGATACAGATCCGTTGGACTTTGTTCACTCCGCCGTTGATCTGGAGGAAATTGTTGGACGCATACGAGACCGTTGCGCTGGACTCTCCCTGCCCAGAGGTACTCTATGAATGAGTTTGACCGTGCCGAAGCCGCCCTCAATCTGACGTTTCATGATCGTACGTTGCTGATCCGCGCTCTGACACATCGTTCTTATATTAACGAGAATCCAGGTTTCACGCTTGAGGACAACGAACGCTTGGAATTTCTGGGTGATGCTGTGCTCGACTATGTCTCGGCGGAGTATCTCTATCATCACTTCCCCGAAATGCGCGAAGGGGAGTTGACACGCCTGCGCGCAGCGCTGGTGCGCACCGAAACATTGGCCAAGCTAGCACAACAGATTGGTTTGCAGCACTTTATTCGATTAGGGCGCGGTGAGGAGGAATCAGGCGGCCGCGAGCGCCCAGCTGTTTTATGTGACTGCTTCGAAGCCTTGATCGGTGCCCTATGCTTGGATCAGGGTCTGGAAGCAGCACGCAACTATCTTGCGCGTCTGATCGGACCACTTCTGGAAGAGATTATGAACAGCGAGGCGGATAAAGATGCTAAGAGTCGCCTCCAAGAGATCAGTCAGCGCTATCTGCAAATCACCCCAACCTACCGCACCCTGGCGGAAGAAGGGCCTGACCACGCACGCGTGTTCACCGTCGCCGCGCTTATCGGCGATCGCATTTATGGGGTGGGCAAAGGTAGCAGCAAACAACGCGCCGCTCAAGCAGCTGCACGCGCTGCGCTTGAATCTCTGGAACGTGAGATGGCACAACGCGAAGAAACGGAATTCTCAGCTGCGGTGACGAAGTGAGCTGCAACGGAAGGGGTGATCAGGGATGCTTCAGAGCCTCGGATTCGAGACGTAACAGAGCAGCTTTGCGCTGTATACCCCAGCGGTACCCCCCTATGTCGCCATCCTGACGCACCACACGATGGCAAGGTACAAGCAGCGCTACCGGATTGGCAGCACAGGCACGTGCCACCGCCCGCACAGCACTTGGCCGCCCGATAGCGGCTGCTACTTGACCATAGGTGCGCGTCTCGCCGCAGGGGATGCGCTGCAATGCTTGCCATACCTGCCACTGGAAAGGTGTGGCACGCACATCCAGCGGCAACTCTGGCAAAGGACAACACTCCCCGAGATAATCCAGCACGGGTGCAATCCATTTGTGTAAAGCAACCTCGTCACGTTCCAGGTAAGCTGCAACGAACTCGTTGTGCAGAAGCTGTTCCAACTCTGCTGGATTATCTCCCAGCTTCAGAGAGCATATCCCTTTGCCTGTGGCAGCAAGCAGCAGCCACCCGATCGGACAGGGTACGCTCGCGTAGTGGATATGTGTCTTCATCCTAGCCGATCGTCACTAGAATCTGGTGCTGATCCACTCGATCGCCCGGTTTAACCCGCACGCTGTGTACCACACCGGCACAAGGGGCCTTGAACTCATTCTGCATCTTCATCGATTCCAGCACGACCACCCGATCGCCAGCGGCAACCTCCTGGCCCGCTACAACTGGCACGTCCACCACCACACCGGGCATCGGGGCTTTGATAAGAATCTCACCCGCTGGTGCCACTGGTGCTCGCTGAAGTCCAGCCAGTCGACGCGTACGCTCGTCCTCTACCTTAACCTCGAAGATACCCTCCTGCATGACAAGCCGATACCGTTCCTCCTGCTCATCAATATAGACATCATAGGAACGGCCGTCTACCAGGAGGGAAAACAGCCGCGACCTGCCAATGCTTTGTATGTCTACCGTATGAGGCACACCATTAACTGTCACCTCGCCTGCGCGGTTGATCTCAATGACATATTCCTTGTTCTCAATGGTGGCAATATATTTCATTGCTTCCTCACCATTTGCTTAGCGCAGGGGCTGCCGCAGAGCAGAACGACGTGCTGCCATTTTCCAAGGGCTAAGGCGATCTTGGTGTAGGAGTACAGCCTGCTGAGTGCGTTGATGGGCAAACATGGCCGCGGCAATAGCCGCAACCTCCGGTATATGCGGTTGCACTGATTGTTCAATGGTGAAATGGTTCTCCAGAAAGCGCGTGTCCAATTGGCCACCTTGGTAGCGTGTACTGTTCATCACCTGAATGTGAAATGGGATGGTTGTCCTTACCCCCATAATTTGGTACTCCACCAATGCGCGGCGCATACGCAGAATCGCTTCTGCGCGCGTCTCGCCCCAGACGATCAGCTTGGCAATCAGGGAGTCGTAATAAGGGGTAATTTGCATCCCTTGGTAGATACCACTCTCCAAGCGCACGCCTGGTCCTGTCGGCTCCCAAAGGCCCACGATCTCGCCTGTGGAAGGCATAAAGTTGTAGTAAGGATCTTCGGCCAGAATGCGACACTCGATCGACCACCCATTAATGCGAATGTCATCCTGAGTGTAGCGCAATTTGCGACCTGCAGCAATGCGCAACATCTCCTTGACGATGTCGACGCCGGTTACCATCTCGGTTACGGCGTGTTCCACCTGCAGACGGGTGTTCATCTCCAGGAAGTAGAAATTGTTGTCCTGATCGAGAAGAAACTCGACTGTGCCGGCACTCACGTAGCCTGCCTCTCTGGCCACTTTCACCGCCGTCTCACCCATGCGCCTCCGCAGCTCATCATCCAAGGCAAGGGAGGGCGCTTCTTCGATCAGCTTCTGGTGACGCCGTTGAATGGAGCACTCACGTTCACCCAAATGGATGACGTTGCCATGTTGGTCGGCCAGGATCTGCACTTCGATATGCCGGATCGTGTCCAGCATCTTCTCCAGGTATACGCGGTCATCACCGAAGGCAGCGCGCGCCTCATTGCGTGCTATGCGGATCGCTTCTGGCAACTCTTCAGGGGTGTCGACGCGGCGCATGCCCTTGCCGCCACCTCCAGCTGCTGCTTTTACCAACAAGGGGAAGCCGATGGCGGCACATTTGGTTGTTAGGTCATCTTCGTTCAGCGTTTCTTGCACACCGGGAATAATGGGAATGCCAGCTGCTTGCATAGCCTGGCGAGCAACGGTCTTGTCACCCATCATACGCATTGCAGCAGGAGGCGGGCCGATCCAGATAAGCCCAGCATCGATCACCGCCTGAGCAAATTCGGGATTTTCAGCCAGGAAACCGTAGCCCGGATGAATACCGCTGACCTGCGCCTTTTTAGCTACATCGATAATGCGGTCGATGCGCAGGTAACTTTCTGTTGCCGGCGGCGGACCAATGCAGTACGCCTCCTGCGCCTGTCGCACATGGGGTGCTATGCGATCTGCTTCCGAGTAGACCGCGACAGTAGCCAGTCCCATCTCTTGGCACGCGCGCATGATGCGCACCGCAATTTCGCCACGGTTGGCGACCAATACTTTCCTGAGCATCGTGCACGTGTTCCTACAACGGGATGTTGCCGTGCTTCTTTGGGGGGTTATGGTCCCGTTTGTTCTGCAACATCTCCAATGCGTTGATAAGGCGTGGCCGGGTATGACTGGGTTCGATCACATCGTCCAGGTAGCCCCAGCTGGCTGCCACGTAAGGATTGGCAAAAGTGGCACGGTATTCTTCTATGAGTTGGGCGCGTAACTGTGCCGCATCCTCTGCCGCTGCCAGCTCTTGGCGGTACAGAATGTTGATGGCGCCCTCTGCACCCATCACAGCGATTTCAGCGCTGGGCCAAGCGAGATTAACGTCGCCGCGAATGTGCTTGCTAGAGATCACTATGTAGGCACCACCATATGCCTTGCGGGTGATTACAGTGATCTTGGGCACTGTAGCTTCACAATAGGCATATAGTAACTTAGCCCCATTGCGAATGATGCCGCCGCGCTCCTGATCCAGGCCGGGCAAAAAGCCTGGCACATCCTCGAAGGTAATGATCGGAATGTTAAATGCATCACAAAAACGGATGAAACGTGCCCCCTTGATAGAAGCATTGTTATCAAGAGCACCTGCCAAGACCGAGGGTTGCGACGCGACGATGCCCACCGGCCGACCGTTAAGACGCGCAAACCCAACGATCAGATTGGTGGCGAAATGTTCCATAACTTCCAGGAAATCACCATTGTCCACTACTGTGCGTACCACCTGCTTCATATCATAGGGCTGCGTGGGATCATCCGGCACAATGGTGTTCAGGTTATCGTCCGTGCGCAAGGGATCATCGCGACAAGGGATAACGGGCGGATCTTCCATATTGTTCTGTGGCAGGAAGCTCATTAGCCGTCGCAATGTGTAAATAGCATCCTCTTCATTCTCGGCGATGAAATGGGCGACGCCACTCTCCGTATTGTGCATCCAGGCTCCGCCCAGCTCCTCAAATGAGACCTCCTGGCCGGTTACCGCTTTGACCACGTCGGGCCCCGTGACGAACATATAGCTGGTACTCTTCACCATTACAATGAAATCCATCACGGCAGGAGAATAGACAGCGCCACCCGCACAAGGCCCCATAATACAAGAGATTTGGGGAATGACCCCACTGGCCATCACATTGCGTAAGAAAATATCCCCATAGCCACCCAGCGCTACCACGCCCTCCTGAATGCGCGCTCCCCCCGAATCGTTCAAGCCAATCACAGGTGCACCATTTTTCATGGCAAGATCCAGCACCTTGCAGATCTTGTCAGCATGCGCGCGCCCCAGGCTGCCTCCCATCACCGTAAAGTCCTGGGCAAACACAAACGTCAGCCGTCCATCAATGGTGCCATACCCCGTCACCACACCATCACCTAACGGTTTATACTTTTCCATGCCAAAGCCGGTGGCACGATGGGTTACAAAGCAGTCAATTTCACGGAAGGATCCTTCGTCCAACAGCAGCTCGAGTCGCTCGTAAGCGGTGAGCTTGCCTGCCTTATGCTGGCGCTCAACGCGCTCTGGTCCACCTCCTTGCCTGCTTAATGCCTTCAGCTCGCGCAAACGCTTAATAGATGGAGTCAAGCTCATCGTCTTACCATGCCTTTCCCAACACGACGAGTACCATAAACGACAAAGGTGACCTTAACAGCGCCACTGAACAGACGAATCTGCCGTGTCGGTCACCTTTGTACCTGTCAAATATTCAAAACACCTAGTTAGCCAGTTCGTTGTGCCAGATTTGCCTTCATCTTGTCCTCATCATACCACACGCCCTAGAGCGAATCAAACAACTCGAGGTGTTGAGGTGCTTTTCATCGCTTGGGCTTCCCCAGAATAGTCATCTCGATAAAGCTGGTAATCCCATCTCTTCAGCTATTCTCCAAACTAATAATGAGCCTCTCTTTTTTCTCAAGGCAATGGGTGCTGCTGAGGATACTCACTCTCACCAACTACTCTGATCGCCCATTCAGTCGGTTTGTCGGTGACTTCACTGCGGGGGAACCACAACCGGAAAGATGACGTCTAAAATGCAGAGCACGAGCTCAATAGCTTGTGCATTGCTGTGATGTACTTTACAGTAATGAAAATGACGGTATAATGGATGGTGGTGACAGGTAGGAGGGGCGCCTATGCAAGATCTAATACAATATCTGAGAGAGAATAAGGTGATCGTGATCGCCGTGGTCACTGTCTGGGCATTGGTGGTGGTGGCGGCGGTCCTGGTAGCCGTCTTAGTTGTGAGTCGCGTCGGATTAGCACGACCGCCCGAGGCAATAACTGGCGTGCCCACCATCACAGTTGAGCCAACGTCTGGTCCACCTGGTACTTCTGTCACTGTAAAGGGAGAAAACTGGACGCCGGAGACAATGGTGCTCATCTACCTATTGGCGCCTGGTGAGACCGCATTGCCCAGTTATGCCATGGCAGGCAATCTGACCGATACGCAAGGTCGGTTCGACACCCAGTTCACTATCCCTAGCGATGCGAAGTGGCGCACTCCTGGCGTCGCGACAGTCGTTGCACAGGTAGTGGGTGGCGGATTGACTGCGCAGGCCTCCTTCAACCTGGAACCAGCTATAGAGACACCCACACCGACAGTAGCTGCCACGCCAACGATGACACCCACGGCTGAGGTCATCGTTACACCTCCAGCTCTCGTGACGCCGGCGCAGCCAGGTGTGGCCCGGGTTACTGCCACCGCCGATCTCAACGTTCGTAGTGGCCCAGGCACAACTTACCCAACGCTGGGCTTGCTGGCAGCGGGTCAGGCAGCCGCCGTGACCGGGCGCAATGCGGAAGGGAACTGGTGGCAAATTGTATTTCCCGGTGTTCCGGGTGAACGCGGTTGGGTGGCAGCCCAATACGTGGTGGCCGAGAATGTGAGCAATGTGCCCGTGGTGCCAGCGCCACCGCCGCCTCCTCAGCAACCGACTCCGGTGTGGCCGCTACCCACTCCAGTGATCCCGCCTCCACCTACGCCAGCGATGATCACTGACTGGCGCGGCGAGTACTTCAATAACCCAGCTCTGAGCGGCTCGCCCGTGCTCATACGCAATGATCCAGCGATCAATTTTGACTGGGGTGCTGGCTCCCCGGCCGCGAATATACCACCAGATCGTTTCTCAGCGCGCTGGACACGCACCGTTGGCTTCCCAGCTGGTACCTATCGTTTCTACGTGCGCGTTGATGATGGTGTCCGATTGTGGATCGACGGTAATCTTATCATAGATCGATGGTACGAAAGCGCGCCAGCACTCTATGCTGCCGATGTGACTATAAGCGAGGGGCCACATCACCTGCGCGTCGAATATTTTGAGTGGACCGGCAACGCACTGATTCAGCTGATGTGGGAGCGGTTGGAGTCCTATCCAGACTGGAAGGCAGAGTACTACAACAATCCAAATCTAGAAGGCAGTCCAGCGCTGGTGCGCAATGAGGTGAACATCAATTATAACTGGGGCCAAGGTTCACCTGGGCCAGGTGTGGCAACTGATAATTTCTCAGCACGCTGGACACGCCAGATCGGCTTCGATGGCGGCACCTATCGATTCATCGTGCAAGTGGACGACGGCGCGCGATTGTGGATTGACGACCAGCTGGTAATAGACGACTGGCGTGATGGCAGTTCCCGCCTGTTGCGGGCAGAACGCTCCCTTGGTGCCGGCATTCACCGCCTGCGACTCGAATACTACGAGCGCACCGGGGATGCACTGGTGTCACTGCGCTGGGAACGCCGTCAGGATCAGCAGGGAGAGCCATCCAACAAGCCACCCAAAGCCAATCCGGGTGGTCCGTATGTGGTAGATGAAGGCGCCGAGCTGATCCTTGATGGTACCGGCTCGCGCGACGACGATGGACGCATCGTACTCTATCAGTGGGGCACCACTAGTGATGGACGTACTATCAATGTCATCGGTAGTGGCCCGATGGTGAGCACAGTCTTCCCTGATGGCCCGGCCTCCATACTGGTGGGGCTGCGCGTGACAGACAACCGTGGAGCTACAGACCTAGCTATCACCCGAGTGGATGTGCGCAACGCACCACCTTTGGCGTTTGCCGGAGGGCCTTACTCTGGGCGCGTCGGGCAACCAGTGACCTTGTCGGCGACCGCTTACGATCCCAGCTCGGTTGACCAGGCAACGTTGAGATTTCGATGGGACTTCGGCGATGGTCTGCAGGGCAGCGGTGCCGTGGTCAGCCACGTCTACAACAATCCCGGCACCTACATTGCTACAGTCACGGTGACGGACAAAGATGGCGGACAGAGTTCCGCACAAACAACTGTGCACATTGGCGCAATGGGTCAGCCTCCGCGACCGGTGATCAGCGGGCCTACCAGTGCCCGAGTGGGTCAGCTGCTTGCATTCAGTGCTGCCAATTCATATGACCCAGATGGGCAAATTGTCCACTACCGCTGGGATTTCGGTGATGGCAGCACCGCAGAAGGCATCGTTGTCAACCATGTCTACAACAACCCGGCCATCTACCAGGTGACACTCTTGGTAATTGACACCGAGGGCCTGGTAGCAACAGGAGCGCTGCGCGTGGAGATCGTGTCCCCGACACCGACGCCGACTGTTACACCCACCCCAACTGTGACGCCGACGCCCACGGCGACGCCAACGCCGACAGAGACGCCTACCGGAACACTAACGCCTATTGCTACGCCTACACCAACCTGGACGTCGATCCCGACAGATACCCCCACGGCTACGTGGACACCTGAGCCGACACCCACAGGAACATTGACGCCCAGCGCCACGCCTACACCAACCTGGACGTCGACACCGACAGACACGCCGACAGCCACCTGGACGCCCGAGCCAACACCTACGGGGACACTAACGCCAAGCGCTACACCTACACCGACTTGGACACCAACACCGACAAATACCCCTACGGCTACCTGGACGCCTGAGCCGACACCCACGCCTGGTCAGCCGCCGATGGCGCAGGTCGTTGGGCCAGGCAGCGGACTGGTGGGTGAGGTGCTCACCTTCGATGGCAGCGGCTCAATGGACCCAGATGGCCCCATCACTGCCTACGTGTGGGACTTTGGGGATGGCACAGGTGCCAGTGACCCCGTCGTGCAGCACGCCTATGGCCAGCCCGGCACATACCCTGTCGTGTTGGTGGTGACGGACAGCGGTGGACTGACTGGACAGGCGGTATGGCAGGTGACCATCGTGGAACCTACCCCGACACCGACGCCCACGGCGACGCCAACGCCGACAAATACCCCCACGGCAACACCTGTGCCACCCACACCTGGTCAGCCGCCGGTGGCGCAGATCGTTGGGCCAGGCAGCGGACTGGTGGGTGAGGTGCTCACCTTCGATGGCAGCGGCTCGATGGACCCGGACGGTCCCATCACTGCCTACCTCTGGGACTTTGGAGATGGGACAGGTGCCAATGGCTCCGTGGTGCAGCACGCCTATGGCCAGCCCGGCACATACCCTGTCGTGTTGGTGGTGACGGACAGTGGTGGACTGACCGGACAGGCAGTATGGCAGGTGACCATCGTGGAGCCCACCCCCACGCCAGAGCCCACGGCAACACCTGTGCCACCCACACCTGGTCAGCCGCCGATGGCGCAGATCGTTGGGCCAGGCAGCGGACTGGTGGGTGAGGTGCTCACCTTCGATGGCAGCGGCTCAATGGACCCGGACGGCCCCATCACTGCCTACCTCTGGGACTTTGGGGATGGCACAGGTGCCGGTGGCACCGCTGTGCAACACGCTTACGCCCAACCCGGCACGTACCCTGTCGTGTTGACAGTGACGGACAGTGGTGGACTGACCGGACAGGCAGTATGGCAGGTGACCATCGTGGAGCCCACCCCCACGCCAGAGCCCACGGCAACACCTGTGCCACCAACACCAACGCCAACACCGGAGCCCACGCCGACACCGGTACCACCAACGCCGACGCCGGAGCCTACGCCAACGCCAGTGCCAACACCTGGCCAGCCGCCGACAGCACAGATCGCCGGACCAACGAGTGGGTTGGTGGATCAAGACCTCACCTTCGACGGAACAGGTTCTTTCGATCCTGATGGTGAGCTCACGGCCTACGCGTGGGATTTCGGTGACGGCACAACCTCAGGCAAGGCCAAAGCGAAGAAGCGCTATGACCAACCAGGCACCTACGTTGTCGTCTTGACGGTGACGGATAATGGCGGGCTGACGGGGCAAGCAATCCATGAAGTGGTGATCGAGCAGCCAGAGCCTACGCCAGCACCCAATCAGCCGCCAGTAGCTTTCATTGCGGCGCCACTTCAGGCGCAGGTGGGCATGCTCCTGACCTTCGACGCTAGCGCCTCGACTGACGTAGACGGCAGCATTATCCGGTATGCCTGGAACTTCGGTGACGGTAGCGCCTGGAATGGGATGACGATCATCAAGGTATACACGCAGACAGGGGTCTACAATGTCACCCTGACCGTGACAGATAACGCAGGAGCCACCGGGCAGGCCATTCAGTCCATCACGATCGAGCCGCCGCCTCCTGACAATGTCCCACCGACAGCGGTGATCAGTGGTGATGGCATAGCGGGAGGAGCGCCACAACAGCCGCTTCCCTTCAGCGGCAGCACCTCAAGTGACAGCGACGGTACCATTGTGCAGTACGTTTGGGACTTTGGAGACGGCACCTTTGCTGAAGGGGCAGAGGTGGTCAAGGCCTACGAACGACCGGGCACATACACTGTGGTGCTGACCGTGGTAGACGATGGTGGCCTGGGCGGCCAGACATGGCGGATCATAACAGTTGCCGAGCCGTCGGAACAGACCAAGCTGCCAAGGGGAAACACAAATGATCTCCACACCCTGAGCATGCAAGCATTGACCGGAGGGCAATCGTAGTGTAACTGCCTTCTATGGGATGGAATTTGGCTGATCATGAATCTGAAAGGCGCCCATTGAGGTGCCTTTCAGATTCATGATGTTTCATACTGCTACGGGTGGCCGGGTACAGCATCACCAGAATTCAGGGGGGATAGGGAACACCGGTTCCAAGCCAATGCTCATTTGCTCTAGCTGAGAGTACTCGTCTGCAGATAGGGGTGTCAGGCTCTTGGCAATATCACACATCCACCACAAGAACTCAGCATGGCTGGGGCTGACAGCAGCAGTGACAGGCTGTGATAGGGTAAAACGCAAAGCGAGACTGGCCTCCTCGTAGCTCTCGACTGGCGAGTACCAGCACTTCGGCCATCTATGTGGTTCATCCCTGCCCCATAACCGCTTGGCAAGCGACTTGATGGCCAGAATGCCCAGACCCCTTTTGTGCGCCTCTTCCACCACGCGTGGCCCGAAATGGCTTTTGTACCACACCGCATAGTTGATTGGAAACAGGATCGTGTCAAAGTCAAATCGATCCATTAGTGCCAGTGCAGCCTCCTCGGAATGGGCGGAAAATCCAAGGTAGCGTACCAGCCCCTGTTCGCGTGCTTTGACGAAAGCTTCCATTGCACCGCCCGGCGCAAAAACCTCATCGACCTCATCCAACGTCCTGACCTCATGCAACTGGTATAGGTCGAAATAATCCGTGCGCATTCGCTTAAGCGAGGCATGCAGGAACTCGGTGGCCTCTTTGGCATTACGCTTTTTGGTCTTACAGGCTAGAAAAACAGATTTGCGGTACGGTTCCAACGCCGGCCCCAAACGTTCTTCGGCGTTGCCATAGCTGGGTGAGAAGTCGAAGTAGTTGATGCCACGGTCTATCGCTTGAGCGACCAGGCGCGTGGCCTCAGCGGGCTCTTCGTTCGTCACCACAATACCCCCAAAGCCGACCACACTCAACATTTCCCCAGTACGACCCAATTGTCTCTTTTCCATAGAAAATTAGCCTCCCCAAACGAAATGATGTTGCTCCGTGTTACTCCTCTGGGATCAGAGCAGTTTCAATGATCTGATCCAGAGAAAAATCATGCGCTTGCAAGTAGTACTTAACGACTTCCTCGAGAGCTCCTAATGGCAGGGGGCCGATCAGCTCACTGCCCGCTATTGACACACCGAAACGTGCTGCCTCGGCGCGAATAGTCTCCAACACCCGCGGGATGGGCGTTTGAGTGTAATTGGTCAGATTCATTGAGACTTGCACCATACCTTGATCTTCCAGTGCCAGCGCGATGGCACGCACATGACGATAGCCACCGTTGATGTAGCGCACTGCTCTGGCAATATGCTGGGCGATCCTCAGATCATTAGTTCGCAAATTGACGTTGAAAGCAATCAAAGGAAAGCGCGCGCCGGTGACCAGCGCTCCCGACCTAGGGTTGAATGTTGCCGGTCCCTCGTCAGGTTGCCAGGCCGGGTCGACCAGCTTCTGGGGCAAGCCCTCATATTCCCCCTTGCGAATATTGCTGAGGTTACGACGTTCCGGGCGGGTAGCGGCTTCTTCGTAATAGTACACAGGCACCCCCTGCTCGCCCACGAAGCGACCGAACTGGCGGGCAATCTCAACCGCTGCCTCCATATCCATACCCCGCACGGGCACGAAAGGCACCACGTCTACAGCGCCCAGACGTGGATGTGCCCCTGTATGATGGCGCATATCAATGTGTTCCAAAGCGACACAGGTCATCGCTTTGGCAGCCTGGAGCACTGCTTCAGGCTGACCAAGGAATGTGAATACAGAACGGTTGTGATGCGCGTCAGCTGAGTAATCCAACAATTTGATCCCTGGAATAGCACGAATGGAAGCCACCACTGCCTCAATAACGGTCTGATCGCGCCCCTCGCTAATATTGGGCACGCACATCAAGACGGGCACACTAGCACCTCCAGCTGACGTATTACCACGCGGGAGCGTCTACCTCATTCTCGACACGACACATCACTTGTCCAATTGCCAGCACGCAGCTGGTCTGCCCGGCGCGCTAGCTCCTCGTGCACAACATCGTCTTTGATCGAGCGCAAGTTAACCTCCACATTCGACAGGCATCCTTGCAGCCCAGCCTGTGCCAACAGCATAGCGCATTCCAGGTCGGAGATCGTATTTGGGTTGCAACAATCGTTCAGTTCGTGACACAGGTCCAATACGCGCTGGCAGCGCTCTGCGTTGGCGAGCGGAATGCGGGTAGCATGCTCCAAAGCTGTCTGAATGGCCAGCGAGCGCTCTTGTCGTTGCACCGGGCTCTCGCGGGGCAACCGATAGGCGGCACTCACTGCATCAAAGGCACGAGCGTCATCATCGGCACCCATCAGGAGCTGTCGTGAGAGGTTCTCTGCTTCAGCCGCAACGGCAAGGTAAAATGCATCCGGCCTGGACAATCCTCGACCAACTGAAAGTCGTGCTGTCATTGCCAACAACGCTGCTGCCATTGCCCCGGCGATAGCAGAAGCAGCTCCACCACCTGTGGCATTGTCAGCAGGATCTAATACACGTCGAAAAGCCTCACCGCCCGGCAAGTCTGTCATTGCAACTCTTCAGGATGGATCGCCAAGAACGAGGATACGCAGTCTACATAACTACCTGCAGGTATTGCGCCTGTTCCTCTTACATATTACATATTACATACATGGCGGTGGCTGAAGCACGATCTGAAGTTTATGCTTGACAACACAGGATGTCAAAGGGATGCCACCCCAGATATGGTACGAAAGTGATCCTCTTTCGGGGCCTCACTCTTACCTCTCAACCGGAGAGGTAATCACAAGAAAGAAGAAAAGGTGCCTCGGGTCATACCGAGGCACCTTTGGACCAGATTGCTATCGCATGATAGGTGTGCTTGAGACACATCACCTACCCGACTGTGATGCATTTCGGAGTTATCGAACGGTCTTTACTTTGATGCTCCGCGGCTTGACCTCCTCGGCCTTGGGCAATGTCAGCGACAGTTCGCCGTTGCGGAAGGTTGCCTCCACCTTGTCCGATTGGATTGTAGTGGGCAGAGAAATGCTGCGCGCAATGGGCCCGTGGTACAATTCATGACGATACCAGGTCCAATTCTTGGCATCCTCGAGGGAGGCATCGCTCCGCAGCTCTGCTCGGATCGTCAGGGTATCGCCTTGGATGTTAACCTCTACGTCCTCAGGATTGACACCCGGCAGTCGGGTCTTGACCACGAGCGCTTCAGGGGTCTCGTACAGATCAATCGGCAAGGTGGCAGTATGCCCTGTCTCATCCGTCTCACGCGTATAGCGGTAGAAAGTGTCCTCAAACAAACGATCCATTGCCTGCCGCAAAGATACAAGGTCCCGGAACGGATCCCAGCGGATTACACTTGCCATAGTATCACCTCCTGTCACCTTTCACACTTCTAAAGTTCGAACCGAATCTGGCTTTTCCCATAAACCTGCTCTCATTCTACGCATCGCGTGTTAGAAAACCGCAAGTGACTTGTTAGAGTTGCATTAGTATTTTTTAGAAAGCAGGGGCAGCAAGCTCTCGGTGTCTGCTTCTGTGTACCTCACGGCATGGGTCGTGAGCAGGGCAGAGAGGATAGGGTAGGCTTTGGAACTCTAGGAGGTCTTTCAGTCAGATCGGAGAGGGATCAGCGACTATCGCCCTTCTGGCGGTGGCAAAGCGTTTCAAACCGGGCGTCGTACTCCGGCGACAGTATATGCCAATCGAAACGCGCCACATGTGCCTGTAGAGGAGCCACAGCAGGTGATGAGGCTGCTGTAATGAGACAACGCAACCGTTCGACCAGGTCCGGAAGATCGCGGTACAAACATATTGTATGATACTGGGGCGGAATCAGCTCCGGGTAGCTCAGCCTTCTGGGCAACAATGGAAAACAGCCACAGTAGATCGCCTCAACCACACTGCTGCCAAAAAAATCGTGATGAGACGTGACCGGCAATATGTTCGCGCGCCACAACCATCGGGCATATTCCCCAAAGTCGGGAACGTACCCCATATGGAGCACCCGCTCACCCAGACGCGCCCTGGCTTCGAGAAACTCATCAGGTCGCTCCCGCAGGCATTCGCCCAGAATCACCAATCGAAAGTCTAAGCCTTGATCCGCCAGTGTATATAGCGCCTCAAAGAACTCACAGGGGTTTTTGTCGTATTCCCAACGATGATTCCAGAGAATAATGGGCGGAATAGCCGACCCTTCCTCGGATGCAGGGCGAAAGGCATCGAAACGAGCTAAATCCAGCCCTAGTGGCAGTATCCCACTCTTGGACTGCAGCTCGGTAATAGTATCTAACTCATTGTAGTCAGGGAAGTGTTTCAACAAGCGTGGTAACTCTGCGAAGAACGATTCCCGGTGGTATGCCGAGTTAAAGAAGACAGCATCCGCTGCCAGAGCACTGATATAATTGATGAAACCGTAATGTATATCGTGACCTCTGGTTCTATCACGATCGTGCGACGCCCATGGATAGCTCAGCTGATTTTCGTGGAAATATATCGCTGCGGGAATGTTTGCGGTGCACGAACGGGTGAGTGCCAAGAAAGTGGCCAGATCCAACATATCTGTCGCCAGGAGGCAATCCGGCACCCAACCCATCGTCAGAAACTTGCGGGCAAGGGTGACTGCCCCGCCGTGCATGCGCCACTTCCAGAAGCGCCCCGGCAGCGACAGGACAGTCACCTTGTGCTGACTGTGTGCAGCATATCCCTCTGCCCAAGCTGCGTGGGAGCCACTCAGATAAGGCTCCAAGAGGAGAATGTCCACCTTCTAACCGAAAGGCAGAATATGGCGTGCAAAATGTTGCTCCAATGCTTCGTAATACAAGTTCTCGTGATCCTGCAACGCCTCCAGCAAACGACCACGGAAACGATATTCTCCTTCGTGAGTCGCCTGTTTCGCCGTGAGCACAGAGCCGAAAGTAACGTGCAACACCTGGCGGCCGTCGAAGCTATCTAGAACGTTCTGGAGCTCCCGATCGTTTAGATGCTGTACCACAGTGGAAATCTTGTGAACATCCGCGGATACGTGGTAAGAAAGACGGTCTCTCTCGTAGCGTTCCAATGCGAAGGCAAGTATCTCACGGAATAAGGCAGGTTGTACGCGTGCGACGGTACGCAGTGCCTCCAGGTAGCTGGTGCCTGCAGTCTTGAGATGTACTAGGTCACCGGCCACGCGCGCGGCAGCAGAATACAGCGCAAACTTGTCCGACCCGGAGTGGAAGCTGATCTTGTAAGGCCCCAGAGCACGCGCGATAGCGACGTGGACGCGCAACTGCTCTTCAAACGCTGCCACGTCGCCGATGTAGTCCACCCCTTTCTCGAAACGCCCCACAAAACGCGGCGCCAGACTCACAATCTGCACTCCCAGCCGTTTGAGCTCATTGGCGACGAAGAAGTGTTCCGCTGGCGAAGTGGGCGTCGCCGTCTCGTCCACCGATACTTCCACTTCATACGGCTGGTTGGTGCCACCTGACTGGCCAGCCAGGTGTTGATACAGCTGCACAGTGTGTATCACGGCACGACCATACTTGGCAGCAGCTCGGAGCAGAGTGCCCTCGTCAAACGTGATAGCAAAGTTGCCAACATCCAGCACCCGATCCAGATACCGACGTCGCACATCAGCCCAGGAAGTCTCTATCTCGTCCCAAGGCAGCTCTTCAACTTTGGCGCGCAAGGCACCTACATCTTCCTCATCCGCTCGGTCGTCCACGTAATCCCCTGGGTCAAAGGTGTAAAGGACAAAACCTGCTTCGATGCAACGTTCGATATCCTCAGTTGTTTTCAGGTGGTCCGCGTCAGCGCCATATCCCTCCCGCCAGCCCTCCTGAAAGACGCCCCACATGGCATCGTCCAGAACTTCTTGGGGCGTGCGACCAGTGCGCGCCATCTCACGAATAGACTGTTGGGCAAAGGCGGGATACATCGTACCGCGCCGCACTGCTCGCACATGCCCAGGCGTGGCGACACCCAGCCGATCTCCGCATCCGATGGACTTACGTAACCCTACTGGCTGAGGCTTCAGGAAGGGGAGATGTTCCCGCAACGCGTGCGCGTTGGCAGCACTGGCAGGGCAAACCTGCAAAGATGCAGAAACACCATCGATCTCGATGGAAGAGGTCTCCCCGGTGAATCCAGGCAGCGGATTGCCAACTCCAACAATGCACAGATAACGCGCGCTACCACGTTTACCGAGAAAGTAGATCGTCCTGTTCTGAGTGACAATGGAACGCGCATAGATCGCCATGCCGGCAACACGCTCCAGCTCAATGGCCAGAGCCTCCGCCTGAACAGGTGGCAAAGGAGCCACCGGTTCCGTGGCGCTGAGTTGTTCTCCCAAGAATGACATTCGAGCTAACCCCTATACGCTTGGGGCACGTAGGCCGGCAACTTCTGTTCTGCCATCACACGTTCGAGTCGGGCGAATCGTTGCAAACCGTTAACAAGCGGCACGGTCGGCCAGTTATCGCCGATGAGAGGGCGCGCATAAGCCACAAATTCGTCTGTGACATCTATGCGACTCTCTGCGATCCACTGGCGAGGGAACTTGCGCTCCGAATTGGCAACCAGCTCAAGGGGTACCTTGTCGTAGCGCACGCGATAGATGGGGCCAGGTTCTCGCAACAAGGTGCTCATATAACCCGAGCCGTCTTCAACGGCAATCTGCACTGCTTTCTGTCCCAGCTTGTATGCTTCTTCTATGTCTACTGTGGAAGCATAAATCATGTTGTGACGCTGGTCTGTGCCTGGAACGTTGCCTCGTGCCGCGCCCCGCGCTGCCAGACCGACTTGGTTAAGATAGTTGACAACCACCTGCTCCACCGTCGTCTCGCTGGAGGAGAACTGGGTATGCCCAAACGCATCCTTACGCTCACCAATTGAGCCGACGTCAAAACCTTCACTCACCACAACGATGCAACGCTTGCTCCGCTTCAACTCGTCGTTTACCAAGTCGGCCATCTGCTCCAGCGTTAAGCCACTTTCGGGCAGATAGATCTGCAATGGCATCTGGCGTTGTGGATCCGCCAGGCGCGCAGCTGCTGGGATGAAGCCGATCTTGCGCCCCATCGCCTGGAGCACCAGCACAGGGTCGGCCGGATACGAGCCAGCGTTCTCCTCGTTGGCCCCCTGAACGGTCAATGCCCAGTAACGTGCTACGCTCCCGTATCCGGGGGTGTGGTCAATCAGTTTGAACTCACTATCACCTACATCGTTGTCGATGGTTTTCGGACCCCCTACAGCGACCAGATCCAGCCCCCGTTCATGAGCCAGCTTGGCCACCTTGTAGGCAGTGTCCATCGAGTCGTTGCCGCCAATATAGAAGAAATATCCTACCTCATGGGCTTTGAAGACCTCGACGATGCGCTCAAAGTCCTCCTGCTGTGTCGCCTTGAGCTTATAGCGACAAGTACCAATGCTCCCTGCTGCTGGGGTTACGCTCAAGAGGGCGATTTCTTCATCTCGTTGCGCGGAGAGATTCAACAGTTCCTCTGTGAGCACCCCCTCGATACCGTGCGATCCAGCGTAAACCGTTCCAAAGTGGCTCGGCATCGCCTTGCACATCTCGACGATTCCGCGCAGCGTGCTGTTGATGACAGGAGTTGGCCCGCCAGATTGGGCCACTACAACGTTCTTCATCCTGGCCATAGCGTTTCTCCCCATTCCTAAACGTTGTACGTGCCTGCCGTGACACCGCCACCGTGCCCGGTCCAATCCGTGTGGAAGAACTCACCACGCGGCCGATCAACGCGCTCATAGGTATGCGCGCCGAAGTAATCGCGCTGCGCCTGCAACAGGTTGGCTGGCAACCAGGCACGGCGATAACCATCATAGAACGCCAACGCGCTGGACATTGCTGGCACTGGGATGCCCATTTCGACCGCGCGCGCTACCACACGCCGCCAAGATGGTTGAGCAGACTCGACGGCCTCCTTGAAGTAATCGTCTAGGAGCAAATTGCTGAGTTCGGGATTGCGATCAAACGCCTCTTTGATCTTGCCCAAGAAGACGGAGCGGATAATGCAGCCGCCGCGCCACATCAGTGCGATGCCACCATAATTCAGATTCCAGTTGTATTCTCCCGCGGCTGCTCGCATCAGCATATAGCCTTGCGTATAGGAGATAATCTTCGAGGCATACAGCGCCTCGCGAATGTCGTGCACGAAAGCCTCACGATTATCATCGTAACGACCAAATGGCCCATTCAGTACTTGGGAAGCTCTGACACGCTCTTCTTTGAGTGCCGAAAGACATCGTGCGAACACGGCTTCACCGATGAGTGTCAGAGGCACTCCGGTGTCCAGCGCGGAGATAACTGTCCACTTGCCTGTGCCCTTCTGGCCTGCTGCATCGAGGATTTTGTCCACTAAAGGTTGTCCATCTGTATCCTTGAAGGCCAGAATATCACGGGTAATCTGGATCAGATACGAGTCGAGCTTGCCCCGATTCCACTCAGCGAACACATGATGCATCTCATCAGCGCTCATGTTCAAGCCTTCCTTCATCAAGTGATAGGCTTCACCGATGAGCTGCATGTCACCATATTCGATCCCATTGTGCACCATTTTCACAAAGTGTCCGGCACCGTTCTCGCCGACCCAATCGCAACAGGGAGTTCCATCATCGACCTTGGCAGCTATCGCCTGGAAGATGGGTTTCACATGCGGCCACGCTGCCGGCGATCCACCGGGCATAATGGACGGACCGTGGCGTGCACCTTCCTCGCCACCGGAGATGCCAGTGCCAATATAGAGCAACCCTTTGGATTCCACGTAAGCGGTGCGTCGGATGGTATCCTGAAAGTTTGAGTTGCCTCCATCAATGATAATGTCTCCCGGTTCCAGGAGGGGGATCATCTGCTCGATGAAGTCATCCACTGCTTGACCTGCCTTGACAAGCAGCATCACCCGCCGTGGCTTTTTCAGCGCACCCACCAGCTCTTCAAGAGAATGGGTGCCGATGACCTTACGACCTTTTGCGCTACCATTGATAAACTCGTCCACCTTCGAAACAGTGCGATTATAGACTGCCACTGTGTAGCCGTGGTCGTCCATGTTTAGGACCAAGTTTTGTCCCATCACTGCGAGTCCGATCAAACCGATATCTGCCTGTGCCCTCATAAGTAGCATTCCTCCTATCTAGTTAGGTACTCTTGACATCAGCCAAATGACTGTTTGGGCCGTACCCGATACAGTAGTTCGCCCGCCTTGGGGATTACCACAACTCCTTCCTCCTCACGCCCCTGCCACTCGTCCAGGCGAATGGTGTCAGGATCCATATATCCGAGATTTACGCGCTTGCATCGCTCGGGCGGGATGCGTGTGGCAAGGGTTACTTCAATGCGAGGTCGTTCGATCCCATCTTCATACGTCCCGATCCCACGCAAGTGTGTCGAGTGCGCCAGTACACCCCACGGGTAGTGTTTGAAGCGATCCCACTGTTTCAGGAAATAGTCGCGTACATGGTAACCGATTTCGTCGATGATGTGCCCGTGTGTGTACGAGATCTCGTCGATATGTGGTGCGTAGATGACCACTTCGCCTCCATCTGCGACAGCAGGCTCCATTTTGTACATTCCCTTGGCTGCCGTCCAAATGTCATCATACATCTTTGGCATTACGCTCAGCACACGTCGATATGGGCGCTCAATCCACCGGATGTGCAATCGGCTGGAAAGCTCAGCAGCTGGGGCAAACGCTTCCTCTGGCGTGCCGATAAACAGTCCTGCTAACGCACCGTCATGAGCACCACCTGCGTGTACCACCATACTGAAGCATAGCTTCGGGCGCTTAATCATGGCAGCAGCCTGATCGACCACTGCCCGCACTGGAGTGTAGAGAGTACCGATCACCTCGTAGCTGGTGATAATCGCCCCCAGCCAGTGGGTAAAGTTGATCAGTTCCGGACCACTGACCCCGGGGAAGAAATACTTGTTGCCACCCGAAAAACCGATCACCTCATGGGGAAAGGTGGGGCCACACAAGAAGATGTAATCGTACTCCAGCACTAGCTTGTTGACCCTGACCGGGACATTCATGGAGAATAAACCATTGGTGAGCTCGGCGATGCGTTCTGCTGGGATCATTCCGAGTGTGGCAAAGGTCTCTGGCCGATCCCAACGATGATTAAAGATGTGCGAAGTGCCAAATACACCATCCGCTACAGGCTGCCCTACCAATCGACTGAGCGCTGCATCATCCATCACTTGATGGGTGCCCAATGCGACCAAATAGTCCAGAGCCTTGACCTGCGTTCCGAGTATCTCATGCAACAACCGCACCATCAGTGGGATGGGCGCCGTGCGAGTGCCATCTGGGACCACTACAAGGATGCGATGACCCTCTAGTGGCAAGTCCGTCAATGCCTGCGCCATCAGCTGACGCACTTGTTCTTCGGTGAGAAAACTTTCCTCTTTGCCAGTCCCTACAACCATTTAATCATCTACCTCTTCCATGGTGGCACCTCGGGCAGTCGCGCCTCAAACTCGGTAATCAGCTCCTGCTCATATGCGCCGGCGTAGGTGCCTGTCACAAAGCGACGATAGGCCTCTTTGAAGAAGCGTTCCCACGACTCGTTCTCTGCCCCTGGATTGATTGGATAGAAGAGCGCACTATTAGCCTTGGCTGCTTTCAGGTCCCCCGGGGCATCACCAATCACCAAGATATGGTCAGAAGGGTACTTATCGCGAGCGGCCATCGCAAGATGTTGAGACTTGCTACCCATCTCTTGTCCGGCGATCACGCGAATGTAGCGATCCAAATTGTGCTCCTGCCACTCGCGCACCAAAGCTTCGGTGGGCGTGGCGCTGACAACGATCATATCCGCGTCCTCATACATCATCTCGAGGCTCTCACGCACGTAGGGGAAGGGGGGCACGCCATGCACCATATCGGCAACCGCAGCATTGACCGCCTCGCTCCACGCCAGACCCTGCTCCAGCTCGGGATGATAATGCTCTTTGAGATATTTCTTTAGTCCATCGTTGCTCAGCGGCAACCCCGATTCAATGAATGCGCGCAGCTGTTTCGCCTCTGTGACCGGAATATTGCGCGCGATCACCTCGGGTCGCTCTCGCAGCAAGTCAAAAACCATCACCAGCGCAGGCCAGCGATTAATTCCACGCCATTTGGAATACAGGTTTACAAATTCCACTGCTTCGCGCGCATACTTGGATACACCCTGAAGACCCCAATACTTGATCGTGTTGGGGCAAAAGCACTCCTTATGTTTGATCTCCATCGTATCGAAAGCGCATCCATCTGAATCAATGCCGATAAAGAATTTGCGACGAGCTTTAAGTTCGACAAGAGGACGTGCTGCATCAGGATACTCTGCCATAATCTGTACTCCTTTTGTGGAAAGTGATGATTCTTTCTTGCCCCTCAGTGCTGGCCGATAGCCTTTGTCTATTCTCCTGGCCTATACCCCACTAAAAGCGGAGAACCCGCCATCAACTGGCACCACGATGCCTGTCACATGCGCTGATGCGGGGGAAAGCAGCCATAACACAGTGCCCAATAGATCTTCGGGCGTGCCGAAGCGGCCTTGCGGGGTGTGCTCGATGATGGCCTTGCCACGCGCGGTCAGCTCGCCCGTTTCCTGATCGATCAAGAGATAACGATTCTGCTCGGTGAGCATAAAGCCGGGCGCGATAGCATTCACTCTGATGTTCGGGCTATATTCCTTCGCCATATGTACTGCCAGCCATTGAGTGAAATTGGTGACGGCGGCTTTGGCTGCCGCATATGCTACGACGCGGGTCAACGGGCGAAAAGCGTTCATGGACGAGACGTTCAAGATGACGCCACGACCTTTCTCCGCCATGCGCTGCCCGAAGACCTGGCTTGGGATGATGGTGCCTATCGCGTTCAGATCAAACACGAAGCGCAAATCATCTATGCCGATATCAAAGAAGCGTTTGTCCGGTCCGGTCGTAGCACGCGGGTTGTTGCCGCCGGCTGCATTGATAAGCATGTCGGGACTGTCACCGAATTCCGAGCGGATGACTTCGTCCGCTTTGACCAGTGTGTCTCGTTCTAGCACGTTGCCGTACACGACCAATGCACGTCCACTGCACAGGTTTAGCCGTTCTAGGAGACGGTCGGCCAGAGAAGGGTCGCGGTCCAAAATCACCACGTCAGCTCCCAGACTGGCCAAGGTGCACGCCATCTCGCCTCCTAGGATGCCAGCACCTCCTGTGATGAGAACGATGTGGCCTGAGAAATCGTACATTTTGGTGATGTCTGACATGTCCATAAGATGTATTTCTCTTCTTACTTGAGAGTTGCTGTCATGTTGACTCACGAATGATTAATTCGACCCCTATCTCAACAGCCGGAGGACATTGCATAGGATCCTCCATCAGGGCCAGCAAGCATTGCGCTGCCCGGTAACCCACCTCATACTTGTTAACCCGAATGGTGGTCAGCCCCGGGTGGACCAGCTCCGCAATCCAGATATCGTCAAAACCGACCACAGCTCGTTCGTCGGGTACACGGTATCCCGACTCTATGTATGCCTGTACTGCACCCAACGCCATCACGTCATTGTAAGCGAACAGCGCTGTTATTTCGGGATGATGGTACAGCAGCTGCTCAGCACCCTCACGGCCACCGTCCAAAGTGGGTGGTCCAGGCACGATGCAGCTGTCCTGAAGGGGCAACTGATGTTGTTCTATGGCAGCTCGGAAGCCACCCACCCGCTGGATACTGCTAGGCGAAGCAAGCGGTCCAGCGAGCATACCAATGTGACGATGGCCACGATTTATCAAGTGCTCAACCGCCAGTCGGGCGCCGGCATAATTGTCCACCAATACCATTCCCACGCCAGGATGTCCAATGCGACGATTAAGCACGACCAAGGGACGATAGCTTTCTGCGAACGTGGTCAAGTCAGAATCGTCGATGCGTGAGCCGAACAGCAGAATGCCATCCACTGGCTGAGAGGCCAACGAATAGAGAATCTGGTGCTCGCGCTCGGCACTCTCATCCGTGTTATACAGGAACACATTATACTCTGCAGCACGTGCAGCATCTTGCACCCCGCGCGCCACTTCGGGAAAGAAAGGGTTCGTGATGTCGGGCACCACCAAACCGATTGTATGGGTGCGCTGGGTGGCCAACCCGCGCGCCACCCAGCTGGGGCGATAGCCCAGCTGCTGCACAGCATTCATAACGCGCTCCAAAGTGATGGGACTGATCTCGCGCTTGTTATTAATAGCGCGTGAGACGGTCTGGCGTGAGACCCCAGCCGCGCGCGCGACATCCTCGATGGTGACCCTTCGCCCCATAAGCAAAGCCTTTGGCATACAACCCAATTTCCGTGAGCGCTCACGGTCATTGTACACTAAGGCTTCAGAAATGTCAACCCGTGTTTGCCACAGCCATTCCAGCGAAGACCGATTGCTCCGACGTCAGAAGCGAGCCCCTTGCACTTTTCAGCTTCCGCGTTCAGGACCAGATACCTTGATCGTTTGCCTCAACGTAGGAGTTGATCCCAGGTCGTGATAGAAGTGCGGGCAGATAGAACGTCATTCTCATACGGTAAGGAAGCGTAAACTGGCTGTCGGCGTCGGTCTGGTACCTGTCGAGGGTGGGTGAGTAGGTCTTGACTCTGATCTCATTGTGGCGTGGGGAGAATTCCAGGATTCTGAGCCAACCATTGCCACCGTTAGGCTCATCCTGATAATCGGCCAGCAAGGTATATATGACATAGGAGCCAAATGCGTCCATCCGCCATGCCTCTGTGTGTACATGGCCGCAAAGCATCAAGAACAGATTGGGATTGTCCTTCAGGGTGCGATAGAACGCCTGTCCCAGGAATGTGAAAGAAGCGTCAGCATCCAAAATCTCATGGGATACCACAATAGCACGCCGATCGCGGTGGGCATCCAGCAACGCGTCCGCCCATGCGAGGATGTCACCCGTGGGCCGATATTGCACGTTGACCACAATGAAATCCATACCACCCGCATTGAACAATCCATAGTTGTTGTCGTTATCAGACCCGTAATGTCCACCATAGTAGCTGCGACCGGAGAAGCGGGAAACGCCGAAGTAGGCATTATAGTTCGTGGTGGGAAAGTCGTGATTTCCAGGCAAAATGCCGTAAGGTATACCGTCTGCAAGTCCTGTCGTAAGGGGATCTTCTAATATGGCCATAGCGGCAGAGGCATTCTCCCACTGTCTCGTGGAGCTGGCGGTGTTGACGATGTCACCGCTGTGAACGACGTAAACAATGTTGAGAGCTTCTCTGTTACGTACAATCCACTGCGTCTGCGCTTTGAAGATGTCTGGGTAGCTCTGCGAATAATTCTGGGTGTCCGAAAGCACAACGATGGTGAAATCCTGGTCGTGCACTTGTGCAGACGCAACAATGGGTTGCAGTAGGGAACTGAAAGGCTGCGCTATCAAAGCCAGCACAACCAACGACAATGCAAGAGAAAAAGCAAAACGCGAGAAAGAGATAATCACCCCATACTCCTCGTGATCGCTCACAAAAAATGATAACACGACCAGGGGGGATCGTCAATCATAAGTGGGGCGTAGCCTTCTCCCGTATCGAAGTTGTCGATCCCGGAGCGAATTCGTATACTGTGCGCATATGATTCCAGACGGGTCATCCGTGGTACATCTGTCGAACTAATCTCAGGTGATGTGATAGCGTGGATAGCTCGTCCCGACGTAGTGAGGAATTATGGCCCTTCTCTTGGGAATTGATACCGGTGGCACTTATACAGATGCCGTCCTCTTTGACGATGCTCGCGGGGTGGTCGCTTCAGCTAAGGCGCTGACCACCAAGCATGACCTCACCATTGGCATTCGCGAGGCAATTCAGCGAGTCTTGGTGAACACCTCGCTTGCCTCTGAGATCCAGCTTGTATCGCTGTCAACCACATTGGCCACCAATGCTGTGGTGGAAGGCCAGGGGGCGCCTGTTTGTCTCTTGTTGATCGGCTACCACCCTGACATGTTGGGATATGAGGGACTGGGCCAGGTAATGAAGGGTGATCCGGTGGTTTTCATCGAGGGTGGCCACACGGTAACCGGCGAGGAACAGGCTCCCCTGGATGTAGAGGCAGCCCGTCAGGCAATCAAAGAATATGCCACGCGTGTTGCCGCTTTCGCTGTGTCGAGCTATTTTGCCGTGCGTAACCCGGAGCACGAGCTTGCAATCCGTCGGCTGATTCGCGAGACAACCGACCTGCCCGTAACCTGTGGCCACGAGCTGAGCTCCAATCTCAACGCGCCCCGACGCGCTCTAACAACGGCGTTAAACGCGCGCTTGATCCCCTTCCTGCAACAGCTCATTTTGGCTGTGCGTGCCCTGCTAATAGAGAAGGGGATTAAAGCCCCCATCATGGTGGTGAAGGGTGATGGCTCCCTGATCGAAGCGCAAATGGCTTTGGAGCGCCCGGTGGAAACGATTCTCTCCGGTCCCGCTGCCAGTGTAATAGGTGCACGATATCTTTCCGGTGAACGCGACATGGTCGTCGTAGATATGGGAGGCACTACTACCGACATTGCCATCGTGCGGGACGGTCGGCCAGTGCTCAACACTGAAGGGGCAGTGGTAGGAGGTTGGCGCACTATGGTGGAGGCAATTGCCATTCACACGTTCGGTTTGGGCGGAGATAGCGAGGTGCGGCCGTCCAGCACAGAGTGGGAAGGTTTGAGCATTGGCCCACGTCGCGTTGTGCCTCTCAGCTTGTTGGCCCATCAATATTCCACTGTATTGGAGATGTTACACCGACAACGTACCAAGCGCAGCCCCAGCGCTTATGACGGCAGATTTCTCTTGCGCCAGTCTCCGCTCAATGGAGCCGACGGAGTGCTTTCGTCGCTGGAACAACAGATATGGTATGCCGTGGAGTCTGGGCCAGTTCCACTAGAGCAATTTATAGTGGGTGCACGCAGCACTTATCTCGTTCGACAAGCAATAGCCCGCCTTATTGAGCGAGGTTTGTTGATTGCTGGCGGATTCACCCCGACGGACGTGTCTCACATACTCGGATGCCAACGCGATTGGTCCTCCGAAGCAGCTCGCTTGGGTGCAGAGCTCTGGTTGCGAGCAAACCGGAGGGTACAAACAGTCCAAGACAGTGATATAGAGGCTCTGTGTGCCAGTGTATTGCGTCAGCTGACACTGCAAGCGGGTCGGGCAGTGGTGGGGGTAGTAGCAGCGGAAGAGTATGGAGTGAATCTGGAGACCTGTTTGCCAGTGCGACGGCTATTCGTCGATCATGCGTTAGCTTCACACAACAGCAGTGCGGGTGCCTTGGGGGTTTCGCTGATGCTTAATCAGAGTCTGGTTGCGATTGGTGCCCCGGTGTCTACATATTACCCATCTGTCGCGGAGCGATTGCACACACGACTGTGTATTCCGCCTCATGCCGCAATTGCTAACGCAGTAGGTGCCGCGGTGGGCGGTGTTGTTCAGGTAGTGCGCGTGCAGATCAGGCCGCTGGATGACGAGACCTTCCGTGTGCACCTGCCAACCGGTGTGCGAGACTTCCCTTCCCTGGAGGAAGCAGCGGCGTATGCAGCAGAAGTCGCTGCGACCTTAGCACAGGAGCGCGCTTATGCGGCAGGCGCTCTCCAGGTGCACGTGCAAACACAACGCCACGACGAGATAGTGGTGGTCAAAGGGCTGGAGATCTTTCTGGGGAGTGAGGTGGTGGCAACCGCATCCGGTCGGCCGCGCTTGGCAGAACGCTGAACAGCCCTGTTTTTTTGCTGTCTGAGAAGGACGCTTCTATCTGCATAAGCTTGTGTAGTTCAGCGGGGGCATGGCTGCGCGACCAAGTGATTGCGCTGTTCCCTGTATATGGCTTCCATATCGTCAGGACGATGCCGGGTAAGATTCCTTTCGCGCTCCCATTCTTATAACATAGATGCATGGACGCGGGGGGAAGGGGATTAAGGTTATCCTGGTATAATAAGATGTAATTCATCTGTGAACGAGGCCCATGGCGGCTCGCATCAACGTCATAAGTGATAACAAACGTTGGGTTTGGGTATGGTCCCTGATCATCATAGCAGCTAGTTGCCTGCCTTACCTGATTGCATGGAGTGTTGCTCCTCCCGGGTATCAGTTCACTGGGGTCCTGGTCAATCCATTGGATGGGTATTCCTATCTGGCCAAAATGCGCCAGGGCTGGCAGGGAGCGTGGTTGTTTCACCTGAGCTACACCCCAGAACCCCATGATGGTGCAGCGATCTTCTTATTTTATCTGGCACTCGGACATATAGCGCGCTGGATAGGATTGCCACTCATCGTGGTGTATCACGCAGCACGTGTGCTGGCCGGTGTCGCATTGCTTGTCTCGCTGGATGCTTTCGTCAGCCGGCTGAGCCAAGAACGGCGCGAACAGCAGCTGCTCTTCTTGTTGAGCAGTAGCAGTGCCGGGTTAGGTTGGTTGGGTGTCATGATGGGACTATTTCCGATTGACCTATGGGTGCCCGAAACGTTTGCCTTTTTCAGCTTGCTGACCAATCCCCATTTCCCGCTGGCGATTGCATGCATGCTCATTTTGCTGAAGAACTTGCTCTGGCCGATGAGTGGGGTGTATGGCTGGCTGGTGCCTGGCCTGGCAGGAATGGCTCTAGCCATTATTGCTCCTTTTGCACTACCTGTTGTCTACGCTGTATTTGTCTTCTACCTGTTGTTGCGAGTGTGGCTGATGCGTCGGCAACGCTTGCCAACTGACAGGTTCACCTCGGTAAAGGGAACGTTCATCACAGTGCTGAGCGCTACAATTGCATCGTTCCCTTGGTTAGCATACGATATGCTCGTTTACACGAGCAATCCAGCGCTGGCTGCGTGGTCACAGCAGAATGTGACTCCCACTCCTCCACTTGCCGACATCCTCATAGGATTCGGCCTGTTGACCCCGCTGGCAGTGTGGGGGACGTTCATCGCGTTACGTGGTCGCAACTACCCTGTGCTAACGCTGGCAGGCTGGAGCGGCCTGACTCTTGCGCTGGCATACATTCCTATGGCATTGCAGCGTCGTCTCCTTACTGGTCTGGGGGTCGCATTGGCTATGCTGGCCGGCATTGCGTTGAGAAGCTGGCCGCGTCGTGCTGTCGTTCTGGTGGTGGTGTTCAGTTGGCTGGGGACTGCGTTCCAGCTGTATGTCTTTACAGCAGGAGCTCTTGGTGCCGCGCAAGGTAATGTGTCTGCGGCCTCCCTTTACATCTCCGCGGATGAGGCGGCTGCCATGCAATGGTTGCTGAACTATGGTGAGGAGGCGGTAGTGCTGGCTGCTCCTCGCACTGGAAGCTTGTTGCCTGGACTGGCTGGCGTGCGCAGTTTTTACGGTCATCCTTTCGAGACAATCAACGCAGCAACAAAGGCGGCGCAGGCGGAGGCATTTTTCAAAGGAGAGCTGTCCGACAGAGATTGGCACAAGCTGCGCGAACAGTACACCATCCGCTTCGTGTTCGTCGGCCCCAATGAACGTCAGTTGGGTGCCCATTGTTTACCAGACGACCTTGTGCCTGTTTTTCAGCAGGGTGCAGTTGTTATCTACCGCGTGCCCTGACTCCTACGAAAGAATGATGAGGAAATGCAAATGCTTTTCAAGTCGGAGGCCAGATCAACCATGATTTTTGTCCTTCTAACCGCATTGGTGGCTATTCTCTTGCTCGTGGGTGGTCAAACCCTGCTTAAGCTGGGATTGAACGAGATCGGTGGGGTAAGCTTGTTTGGTGGCAATCCTCTCAACAGCTTCGCCAATCTATTCAACACGCCGTGGGTCATCCTTGGCTTCGCATTTTACGCAGTGAGCGCCGTTTTGTGGCTGGATGTGCTTTCCAAGCTCGATTTTAGCATGGCGTACCCGATGGTAAGTCTGACTTACATCTTCTCACTGCTGATCGGACGCTTTGTGTTTCACGAGGCAGTAAGCTGGCAGCGCGTGACCGGAGTGTTGCTGATCGTCGCCGGGTTGTTCTTCGTTGTGCGCAGTGGGAGATCATAGCCTTACAACACCTGTGAAGACGAGCAGTATGGAGTGGCACGCAAGGACTTGGGCTGTCACAGGCGCTTTGTTGGCGGGCATCCTGGCGCTGTTCCTGCCTGCGTTCCTTCATCCGGATGCACTGCTCTACCCCACCTTCAGCCCACACTCTGACTTGACTGTCATCCATTGGCCCAAGGTGCACTTGATGGCTGAAAGCTGGCGCAGTGAGGGTCACCTGCCTCTATGGACACCAGCGAATCTGAGCGGGATGCCACTGGCAGCTAATCAATTAGCTATGCGTTTCTACCCCCCTGCCTGGATGTTGTTACTCGTCCCTTCTGGAGTGGGGTTTAACCTCTTTCTGATAGCACACCTGTGTTGGGCTGGCATAGGCACCGGGTGGCTGCTGCGACGTGCTTTTCAACTCGATCTCCTTCCCGCTCTGATCGGCAGCTTTACATTTGCATTGGGTGGCAAGCTGGTTGCCCATATGGCGGGAGGACACATCAGCTTGATCGCGGCCGCGGCGTGGATACCTTGGGCGTTCGGTGCGATAAGTCTGTTTCTTCGCGCCGAATCCGCCACAGAACGCTTGCGGCACGCTTTGCTGGCTAGCTTGGCGCTGGCTGCCCAAATCTGTACGCATTCGCTCATCCTACTCTATACCAGCTATCTGTTAGTAGGACGTATCCTGTGGGAATTGATCTTCCCAGAATATCCGCGAACAGTGCGCACATTTTCCCTGTTGCCACTGTTATCGATCATCCCTCTCGGCGCATCCATTATGGGCGCTGCGCAGCTGCTACCTCTGGTGGAGCTCGCCTCTTATAGCAACCGTGCTCTGTCCATCGAGGAAGCAGGGCAGTATGCGTTGATGCCACTCCCATTAGGTGTTGCGCTTTTCTTACCCCAGAGCTATGCTGGTCATGAGGCAGTGGCATACCTTGGCTTGCTGCCCATTGTATTGGCCGGCTGGGGTCTACGTCGTGATGACCGACGTACATGGTTTCTGGCACTAGTCGTGTTAATGGCTCTACTTTTTGCCTTAGGCAATGCCACCCCCTTGTTCGAACTGGTTTATCGCCTCGCACCAGGGATGCGCTACGTGCGAACGCCAGCGCGAGTGCTTATCGTCGCATCGCTGGCGCTGGCGATCCTGGCTGGCTTAGGTGCCCAGCGCCTAGCTGGACGACGCGTTCCCTGGCATGATGGAGTTGTCCTCGCTATGGCTGCCATCACGACAGCTTCTGGCATTGGTTTGGCGATTCTCCAGCGCGCCGACCGGGCCACACTTGGACTGGCGCTCATGCCTTTCGCGGCGCTGCTGGTCATCGGGCTGGTTGCACGACAGCACCTGCATAGGCGTGCTGCGTGGCTGATCCTGGCCTGCCTCACCTGGGTAGATCTCGGCTCGTTTGGCTTCACGCTAATTCGCTTCGTCCCACCGCAGGATGCTTTTGCAGCAGGCGCTCGAGCAGCAGAGTATCTCAGCCAGCAACATGGCCTGTGGCGCAGCTATTCGCCCAGCTACAGCATCCCACCACATGTTGCTGCAAAGATGGGCATCCAGACCGCTGACGGGGTCGAGCCAGTGCATCTGGGGCGCTATGATCGCTTTATGGAACTGGCTGGCAACTACGCCGGGCTGTCCGACGTGCCGGTCGGTCGTTTCAGCGTCACTATTCCACCCTTCCCATCCGACCGTCCAATCGAGCGTGCTTTCGAGGGAGTGCAGCCCAATCTCTCCCTGTTGGGGCTGATGAACGTGGCCTACGTGGTCACTGCTTTTCCACTGCCAATGGATGACCTTGATCTGCTGATTCAGATAGACAATACCTTCATCTATCGCAACCGTCGCGTGCTGCCGCGCGCCTGGCTGCTGCCTGCCGAAGTTGCCGAATCCTTCCTCACGATGGGTGAACCCGTGGAATGGTTGCAGCTGCTGGAAGCGCTCTATAAGCAGGCTGCTTTGCAACGAGACACAGCATCCGATCAGGTGCTCATAAGGGAATATCGTGCCGACCGCATTGTGCTGGATGTGAGTACTCCTGAGCGCAGCCTGCTGGTCTTAAGTGAGAACTGGTATCCCGGCTGGCAGGCACAAGTGGACGACGTCCCTGCCTTGGTGGTACCTGTTGCCGACTTACTACGCGGAGTATGGTTGGAAGCCGGGAATCACCATGTAGTTCTGACATATCAGTCACTCACTGTGCGGATCGGCATGGCGATTTCAGCAACAGCTGCCACCGGCCTGTTGCTCTTTGTGGGCTTGACCTTGGCCTGCCGTGCCACTCGTTGCTGAGACTGGCCTAGACAGGTTTGCTGCAATGAAAACAGGCACGATCACCCGTGTTGAATGGAAGTGGCTCGCTTTGTTCAGTGCAGGTCTTATTCTGCTGACTAGTTTTCCCTATCTGGTCGGGCTGCTAATGGAAACACCCGAACATGTTTTCAGCGGTTTCTTTGTAGCAGTTGAAGATGGCAACAACTATCTAGCTGCTATGCTCCAAGGCACTGCAGGACGATGGCTGTTCCACAATCCCTACACACCAGAACCTCACACAGCTGCTTTCATCTATGTTATCTATCTTGTACTTGGTAAGCTGGCACACGTTTTCAATCTGTCACTGCCGCTTACCCTCCATTTGGCGCGCTCGGCGGCCATCCCATTCTTGCTCATTGCTGTTTATCGCTTCGCTGCATATTTCACCCCATGGCTGGCGCTACGCCGTATCATTCTCTTTTTGGTAGCGGCAGGCGGAGGATTGGGTTGGTTGTGGGTGCTAGCTGGCGGAGAGTTTGCGCCTGGCGCTATGCCCACCGATCTCTGGGTGCCGGACGCTTCTGCCTTTCTCACCATGCTCACCTTCCCACATTTGGTACTGGCGCAGGCATCTATCTTGTGGCTGGCCATCTCCGGACTCCGTCTACTTCATCATCCCAACAGGAAAGATCTGCTCAGCACAGGGTTTTTCGGCCTACTAATCAGCCTGATCCACCCTTACAGTTTGCCCGTCCTGATAGGGCTGTTGGTGCTATACTGGATATGGCGTGGATGGCAACAACGCCTGCTTGATTGGAAACCGTTGCTTTACCTTGGCATCGCCGGACTCATTTCGGTGCCCTACCTGGTTTATTCAGCGGCGTTGTTTAACACAGATTTCGTACTGAACACTTGGCAAGAACAGAATCGCGTCTGGTCGCCTCATCCTGTTTTTTATTTGCTTGGTTTCGGGCTGTTGTGCCCGCTGGCGCTCATTGGATTCCTCAGACAGTCTTCTGTGTGCCGCCGGTGTGATCAAACCTTCCCAGTGTTATGGGTGGTTGTGATACCTATGTTACTCTACATACCCTCTAATCTACAGCGTCGTTTCTTGGATGGCTACCAGGTGCCTCTCGCCCTGCTGGCTGTTTGCGGAGTGGTCTCTTTGCTATACCAAGTGCAACCCAGATGGCGCAGGAGAGCTGTGTTGTTACTCAAGACGATCAGCACCTTCTCAAATATCCTTTTACTCAGCGGTTTCATCATCCTGCTTATGGGACGGCCGTCACCTGCTTTCTACTCGCGTACCATATTAGAAGCTGTGGACTGGCTGGCGACCCATGGCAAGATGGATGCTGTAGTGTTGGCCGCCTACGACACGGGCAATCTGTTACCGACACGAGCACTGGTGCGCTCATTTGTCGGGCATGGGCCGCAGAGCGTCCACCCCGTCGCAAAAATGGAGCAGGTGCGCGCTTTCTTCAGCGGCGCGATGAGTGCAGACGCGCGCCTGGCACTACTGGAGAGCTATCACATCCGCTACATCTTTTACGGACCGTCTGAACGTGCGCTGGGCAATTCGTCACCAGGCAGCCTGCTGGGCGTGCGTTTGATCTATCAGCAAGACAACGTGCAGATTTACGAGGTGAACAGTCATGGAGTCCAGACGTGCCAGTGGTGTACTTCTACACCCGACTTCTCTTCCTGGCCGCTTCGGGTGCGGTGACCTGGGACCGGGCGCTTACGCCTTTCTCGATTTCTTGACCCAAAGTCGCCAGACCATCTGGCAAGTGCTCCCGCTGGGACCAACTGGCTATGGCGACTCCCCCTATCAGGTGCTATCCTCGTTCGCTGGCAATCCATTACTCATCAGCTGCGATCGGTTGCTGGAGGAAGGCCTGTTGTTGCCCTCCGATCTCTCGGAAATTCCTCCCTTCCCGGCCGAACGGATAGATTATGGGACACTTATCCCATTCAAGAAAAAGGTTTTGCGGAAATCCTTCGCACGTTTCAACGTAGCCGCCAGCGCAACGTTATGTACAGAATTCGAGCGTTTCTGTCAGACGCAGGGGGACTGGCTGGAGGACTTCGCCCTTTTTATGGCATTGAAGGAGGCGCACGGAGGTGCTGCCTGGTACACGTGGGAGGGGGACATTGCAGCCAGGCAGGCAAAAGCACTGGAGGATTGGCGGCGCAAGCTTTCTGAAGAATGCACTTACCATAAGTACCTGCAATTTTTGTTTTTCCACCAATGGATGGCACTCAAAGAGGAAGCCAACCGGCGCGGAATCCGGATTGTAGGAGATTTGCCCATTTTTGTTGCACACGATAGCGCAGATGTCTGGATGCACCCTGAACTCTTCCATTTGGATGAGCAGGGCATGCCCACTGTGGTAGCAGGTGTGCCACCCGATTATTTCAGTGCTACAGGACAGCTGTGGGGCAATCCCATTTATCGTTGGGAAGTGTTGCGCGAGCAGGGCTATGCCTGGTGGATCGCCCGGGTGCGCGCGACGCTGATGCTGGTCAACTGCGTTCGACTCGATCATTTCCGCGGGTTTGAGGCATACTGGGAAGTGCCGGCGGGGGAAACAACTGCCATCAACGGTCGCTGGGTGAAAGGGCCTGGTGCCGAGTTGTTTCGCGCCATACGCTCTGCGCTCCAAATAGATCGGCTGCCCATCATTGCTGAGGACCTTGGAGTGATCACAGCAGAAGTTGTAGCACTGCGCGAGCAGTTCGAACTACCCGGCATGAAGGTGCTCCAATTCGCCTTCGGTGGTGGCCGGCTGAGATATATGGACCCACCCTATCGCTACGAACGTAACTGTGTTGTCTACACGGGCACCCACGACAACGATACCACTCTGGGGTGGTTCAGGCGTTCCGCCTTGCCCGGCGAGCGGGAGCTTGCGTTACGTTACACGGGCAGCGATGGGAAAGAGTTTCACTGGGACTTCATCCGTCTGGCGTTGAGCTCGGTGGCGGACACCGCCATCGTCCCTATGCAGGACATCCTGGGACTCGATTCAGACGCGCGGATGAACTATCCAGGTCGTGACTTTGGCAACTGGGCATGGCGATGCCCGTCGGATGCGTTTGAGCGAGAAGACCTGATTCGTCGACTGGCCGATATGACCGAGATTTATGGACGGTCTCTCGAAACAGGCACATCCCCATAGCCCCTGCCGTCTCAAGATCGAGCCGTGAGACCATAAGAAGGGGGTGCGGCGCCCATTTGCGCGACAGGCGTCGCGCATCCCCCGTGTAACGTGGTAAATAGAAGTTTGTTTTGCTGCGCCTGCGTCTCGTTTACCGGCAGAGCAGGATGGGCACCTGTGCCTCGTTCAACACTTTGTCCACAGAGCTGCCCAACATGAGCTCCAAAACTGGACTGAAGCCGTAGCCGCCCATGACAATCGCTTCGCTCTGATGCGCCTCTGCCGTCTCCAGGATGGCGCTCCCCACGTCACCGGAACGAGACTCGTACGTCGCTGTCACCCCGTGAGTCTCCAAGTATTGGCGTGCCTCTTCGAGCGTTTCTGGCGTGGCGCGCTCATCCTCTAACACGGTCAATACCGTAAGCGCTATGTTCCAACGACCAGCCAAGTATGTGGCTAGGAAGAGGGCCTCGCGCCCTTTAGGGCTGCCGTCATAGGCCAACAGCGCACGCGTGAGCGGTGTGGCCTGGCGCGGCACAGCCAAGATAGGTATGGGGCAGCGGCGAATCAGGGTACGGAAACCCGAACGCAGCCGGGCAACAGGCTGGGGCGTGGGAGGGTGAGCCAGATTAGCCACAACCAGATCACACCAGCGCGCGCGCTCACAGATCACCTGCGCCACACCGCCGACTGCTATTGCCAGTTCACCCTGCACCCCTGCCTCGTGGCAACGCCGGTTGAACTCAGTCTGCACCAGACGTGCGTGCTCGCCGTCTCGCTCTTCGACTGTCGGCACGGCATGGAGCCCTAGCAAACGAGAACCCTCCCGTCGGGCGACTACTGCTGCCTGGTCAAGCGCTACCCAACCATTCACTTCTCCGCTGACCGGCACCAAGATATGGCTGAATAGGGGATGTTCCCGCCGATCCGCCTGGCGCTGAGCGCGCCACCGACCAGGGGCAGGACCATCCGCGAGCTCATCCGGGACGACCGTCTCGATCAACTTGCCCCCGATGCGACTAACCAGTCGGCGCGGAGTGGGGCTGCGCTGTTCCGCCAAATCCACCGCTACGGCTTCATAGGGGATCGCGTTCCATCCCATTTCCTCTTGCAAGGCCGCGCGATGTTCCATCACCCAGATATAGAGGTCAGTTTCGGTGCGGCCCGGAAAATCTCGCAAGATGCCGTGCTCACGAATTTCTTGCACCACTGGCATATAGACCGTATCGTACCAGTGAGTAACCGCCTCAGAGTAAGGAATCTCGCGCTGAAGCTCCAGACCCATAAAGTAGCGATGCACGTCAATATGTTCCTTCAGTACGCGGTATTGTCCTGGCACAGTCACGGTCAGATCGCAGCCCGGGCGCAGCTCATCCAACCTGGTCTCTTCTAGGAACTCGGCGTACTCCGCCTTCAAGATCAGCTCGTCCGGCGTCACATCCGGTGTGAGTGGTACTTTGGTTTTGATCTCGGTCACATATGCCTGGATGTGAGTGGCGCCCATCTGGCGCGCGACTGAAACGCGATGGTTGCCATCCAACACAAAATAGGCATCGCCGATCTGATACACCTCGATGGGTGGCACGCCGGCCAAGCTATTCATGGCCATTTGAACGCGCGTCCAGCGATGGATGTCTTCATCACGGCGAGGCAGAAATGTGCGTGTAAAGTCGTGATAACGTCCTACACTGCCTACAATAGCATCCAGTGGGATATCCTTCAGTCCACGCGAGGCGCGCCCTTTCTCCTTGAGCTTCTTGAGCACATCCTCGTAAGAGAGCAAGTCTACAGAGCGCCCAGATAACGTGGCCAGGATGCGCTCCATCATCGCGCGACGGCGCGCCCGATGGAAGTCCTCCATCGCCTGCGCCGAGAATGTTCGGAAAGTCACATTATCTTCCAAGGATTCTACACCTCCTATAAGTTTTATAGTGCCATAGCATTATAGCCGCAGCAGCACAAACACGAAAAAAATCCATCGTATATTGTTCCCTATGCTTCCGTGATAACACCTAGCAGTGTTACAGGTTGCTACCGTTGCAGCACAGACCCAATCTTGTTACAATCCAAGTGTAGACAATAAGTCACTGTCGATCCTTGGTGGCTTAAACAGGCAATAAAACACGCACGGGCATGTCAGCGCGTCTCCCGGCAGCCAGCCGGGGCGGCTGAGGGAGTTCTCTTAGTCATCTGTCAAGGAGGAAAGACATGAAAGTATCCACCTGGTTCAAACGTTTAGGAGCAATTGGGCTGGTTCTGGTGCTCATTGCCATGATAGCTGTGCCGGCAGCTGCTCAGGAACCGGAAGCGGAAGGTGAAGTCGAGGCAGCTCAGACGGTGCATGCTGGTTTCTGCCTTAACCCCAACAGCAATAGCAACGCTGCAGTAGGTCCAACGTGTCCGGCCGTGTTTCCGCCGGTGGCGCAGATAGTGCCTTCTGGCGGGGTAGCTGCCACAGAATTGACAGTGGCTGATGTGGATAACTTGGCCTCAGTCCAGATCGCAATTGACTACAACAAGGACGTAGTCCGGATCAGGGATATCCGCCCTGGTTCACTGTTTGACGGGCTGACGCCCGGTGTGGATTACGTCATCGACAAGTCCAAGATTGGAGGCTATGCAGCACGACTCGATCCGATTAACGAGCCGGACTTTCCGCCCGGTGGCTGCAGTGTCGGCAGCATCGGCAGCACTTGTTGGCGTAGCTATGTCTACATCACCGTGTACAACTGGGGCACGCCTAAGGTACCTCTGGGTGGCACCGGTTCCTTGATTCGCATCTACTGGCAGGTGCAGTCAGCTCCTGCGGGCGCGGACTCAATTGTGACTTTCCCCATCCTCAGCCTGGCGAACAAGAGTGGCAGCTCAATCTGGCCTTGCTTGCCCGACACACTGCCGAACCCGAACGTGTATTGCAAGCCAGTGCCAATGCCATTATTGTTTGCCAACCAGGCACCAGTGGCTAACTTGCAGGTAGGCAGCCCCACGACAGCCGGTCTACAGTTCCAGGTCGCGCTGGAGGGCGGCAAGGTGCCCGGTGACGACGATCCCAACAACAACTTCCCCACTCCGGGCTTCTTTACGGATGTGTCAGTGGTGGCGGGAGTGTTTGTAGATGTAGCGGATTCCGCCGGCATCGTGAGCATACCCTTCTCCGCTGCCTATCCGACTGTGACGGTCAGTCGGCCCGGTTACCTGAGTGCACGTGCCACTAATATACTGCCCGGCACCTATCTGGGTCTGGTGACATTGCTAGCCGGCGACGTGACAGGCGATAATGCGATCAACATCTTCGACCTGACGGTGGTCGCTGGCAGCTTGGGTGCGCCTGTGGGCACCAGCACCGCTCTGGAGATGATGGATTTCAACGGCGACAGCGCCGTAACCATTGCCGACCTGGCGCTTATCGCCAAGAACTACGGTCTGACTGGTCCGCGCCCCTTCGGTCCCGTGCCGTGATCTCTATGTCCGACTGATCTCCGGGGCCAGCTCTCTTCATAGAGCTGGCCCCTGTTTGTTCCGCGTTAACACGTATCCAGCCGCCAAGGTTGTCACGGGTGAGAGTTCCGCAGTAACTCTCTTGAGCGCGGCTAGGCACTGTTATAAGATAAAAGCAGGAAGCGCTTGTGGCGTTCTGAGCGCGATCCAGAATCGGTCAAGGAGGTCATTATGAAGCGAGACATAACTTTCGATCCCTGGCGATGTGCTATTGGGTTGCTAAGCGCTGTGCTGTTGCTCATGGGCTTGTTGCCATCGGCTGCACGGGCACAGGGGGGGCAGCCCACCTTCCAGTCCGCAGTGTATGCTGCAGCAGATGGCAGCGCGACCATCCAATCCCAGGAAGCCCAGATGACAGCTGACTTCCTCGCTGCCTTGGGCAGCCTAGAGGGAGTAGCGCTCTCGGCGGGTGGGATCGCACTGGCAACAGGCCAGTCGAGCGGCGTATATACCTCGGGGGTGATCAATGCCCCACTGAGCTCGGTGTCGGACATTGTGCCTATCTGGAGCGCGGATGTCCCGGCAGGCAGCGTGCTCAAGGTAGAAACACGCCTCAGCCAAGACGGCAGCAATTGGAGCAACTGGGTCGAGAATCCGGTGGCGTACTACCCAGTGCGCGACAATCAATACGGCGGCAGCCTGATTTGGGTGGGTGGCGGCCAAGTCAGCATCCAATTCCGTGTGACGATGCAGGTAGCACCCAACGGCGCCTCACCCTTGCTGCGCAGCGTCACCCTGACGTTCAGCGATACCCAGAGTGGTCCCAGTGACAGTGCCATAGCCAGTCAGATGAGCTCTGCCGAAGCTCCTCAAGCTGGTGTTTGTCCTGTTCCCAAACCGCCAGTGGTGCCACGTACTATGTGGGGCTGTCCGGATGGTCAGCTTAGCCCGCGCAGGCCACCCGAGTATCAGTCGGTGACCCACATCATCGTTCATCACACTGCCACGCCCAACAACCCACAACAGAACTGGAGCCAAGTTGTGCGTTCTATCTGGAATTACCATGCCAATACGTTGTGGTGGGGTGATATTGGTTACAACTACCTCATCGATCCTAATGGTGTTATTTACGAGGGACGTGCTGGAGGTGATGACGTTGTAGGCATCCACGATAACTTCAATCGTGGTTCAATGGCCATCGGGTTCATTGGGTGCTACGGCAACTGTGGCTATTTGGGTCTGATGGATGCTCAACCCAGCCCGGCTATGCTCGAGGCAGGCGTACGGCTTAGCGCCTGGAAGGTGGGCCAGAAGAGGCTCAATCCACGCGCAGCGACACAATACGACGGAGCAGGCATTGTACCTACGATCGCGGGAGGTCGTGACGTGACGGCTACCTTCTCTCCGGGTGACTACCTGTATGGGATGTTGCCCTGGTTCCGAGAGCAGGTCGCGCAGTGTGCTTCATGTGCGCTGGCTACCTGCCGCATCGCCGATATCGTTTTCGACAAACAACAGTACGCACTCGGAGACACCATCTATGTAACTGCGCGGGTGCTGGATGGGGCTGGTAACCCCATCACGGGTGCCGCAGTGAGAGCTACGGTGACCAAGCCGGCAGCCGCAGCTGCAATGGCAGCATCACTCCCTATGAACGATCTAACCGGCTACTACCAAGGAGTCTACAGGGACACCAATGTGGCTGGAGTTTACCGCTTTGATATCACTGCCACTGATCCGACTGGAGGACGCTTCGCACCGTGCAGTGGAAGCGCCAGCGTGTCGGCTGGTGGAGAGCCTGTCGGTGGCGAAATGAGCATAGTGGTGGAGCCGGAGCGTTTGAGCACCTCCCGGTGCACCCATGTGGCGCAGACGGCTATCTCAATCCGGAATGCCACCCGTGTGCGCAGCGTTCGTCTTGAAATCCTCTATGACCCGCGCGTGGTACAGGTGGTAGATGCCGATCCCTACGCCTGGGGTGTACAAGTGCGGCCGGACGGTGCCTTCGCGATGAATCCAGGTATGATTCGGCGCAATGAAGTAGACACAGAGGGTGGACGCATCTTGTTCGAAGGTGAAACGATCGGCAGTCAACTGATCGAGGGCAACCAGGGCCTGATCTTGATTGACTGGCGACCACAGCGGCCGGGTGTCTCACCGGTAACACTCGTGCGCGCGGAGGTTGTGCCAGAGGGTGGCACGCCGGTTGCCGTTAGCGTACGGAACGGGAACGTGGAGATCACTCCTGACTGCATCTCCGGTGTAGTGATTCTGCAGGGAAGAAGTGACCACAGTGGGGTCACAGTCACCAGCGCCAGTGGAGCGCAGGCGGTCACCGACGCTAGCGGCAAGTTCACCGTAGCTGGCACCGAGCCGATTACGGTGCGCATGCCCGGCTTCTTGAGCGGTCTGGCGGCGCCTGGCACCGCGGCAGCTCGTGCGGCGGCTACCGGTGACACGAGTGCCACCAACGTTGGCAGCATCACCTTGCTCGCCGGCGATTTTAACCAGGATGATGTGATTAACATCTTCGACCTTGCTATTGTTGCTGCCGCAATGGATACCAACAACCCACAGGTCGACCTTAATCAAGATGGCATCGTCAGCATCCTGGATATCGTGCTCATAGCGAACAACTTTGGCCGCCAGGGGCCCCTAGTAGACTGGCAGTAACATCTTTCTGCCATAAAAGCTGACAAAAGGGACGTTCCTTACTAGGGAACGTCCCTTTTGTATTCCTGGCACGGCTTCCCAAGCATAGACGGTAGCCTCTATTTATGGTATACTATTATGCAAAGGAGGTGTCTATGGACGAAGAGCCCTTTGGCACACGCTACGACGTGCGGGCAGATTTTGTGGATGGCGAGCTGGAAGTGTCACGTCGTACCCGTCGCCTGCGTGGTCGCAGTAGTATCCCAGCGCGTCAGGTGGTGTTCATCATAGCTGCCAACGCTGTTATATCGTTGCTGATTAGCTGGGCTATGGTGCGCTGTGCTGCACCACCCTATGCTTCGGTCGAACAAGCGACAGTTGCTTCCACAACGATTGCGCAACAGTTCAGTGATGTAACAACTCCCGGCAGCTCTGAGAGTGTCCAAGTTGAGGCTTCCTCTATTGCTCCCACGTCAGCTGCGGCCGCAGTCCACGAGGGGGGAACCTCTACTCCTGCTATGCCCATCACGTATATCGTCCAGGCAGGGGACACCTTGAGCTCCATCGCAGCCCGCTTTCAGGTCAGCTTGGAAGACCTTATGAAAGCGAATGGTCTGGATAACCCTGACTATCTGATGCTGGGCCAGCAGCTGGTCATCCCCATCGGGGGTCTGCCTGCTCTGACGCCCACTTTCACACCTCTGCCTCTGCCCTCTGCAACGTCGCTGCCGTTTGAGCCACCCACTCCATCTGGAGCTTCTCCGCCGGCGATCCCGGCTGCCACGCTTCTGCCTACTCCAACCCCTGTACCAACGCTAACCCCTGTGCCAGCCAGTGAGATTCGCATTTCTATTAATGTGCTCAATCCAGGAGATGTGGCACGAGAAGTGGTCTATCTTGTCAACCAAGGGCTGTACGTGCGCATGAGTGGCTGGACACTTTCAAACGGACGCGACGCCACATACACCTTCCCCGAATTCGGCTTGGGTGGCAACGGTGCAGCGGTTAATGTCCACACCACTGTTGGTGTTGATACCGCTACAGATCTCTATTGGGGACGCACAACCGCAGTCTGGGAACCCGGCGACACTGTCACATTGCGTGATGCGGAAGGGAGAGTGATCGCTTCGGCGAGTGTGGGCGCTCCGACACGTGTCCCCTGAGCGCTTCAATGGTGATCCTTGCTCCTGAGCAGCTCCATCGCGATTGTCTAGTCTTTGATGCTCACTGCGACTTCCTATCGCTGACCGTGTGGGACAGGCGCCGTTTCGACCGGCGCCTAGACTACGGCCACTTAGACTTGCCACGCCTGTTGGAAGGCGGGGTGAGCGCACAAACCTTCGCGATCTTCGCCCTCTCGCAGCGCCATCCAACCGCCGACCACCCCACAGTGGAGGCATTGCGCCAAGTAGAGGCCTTTTATCAGCTCGCACAGCAAAATAGCGGACGCTTTGCGGTGGCCACCCGCGCCGCGGAGATCGAGCAAGCCAAAGTTCGAGGCAGCGTCGCAGGTGTCCTGAGTATGGAAGGGTGCGAACCTCTGGCAGGAGATATTGCCCTATTACGCGTATTCTACCAGCTGGGAGTACGTTGCATTGGGCTAACCTGGAACCGTCGCAACGCAGCTGCTGATGGCATTGCTGAGGCAAACGCTGGAGGGTTGACAGATTTTGGTCGGCTAGTGGTGAGAACAGCCTATCAGCTTGGCATGTTGGTGGATGTGGCACATTTGGCAGCTCCCGGAGTCAACGAAGTGCTTCAGCTAGCAGCAGGGCCAGTAATTGCCTCTCACGCTAACGCCTTTGCCCTATGCCCTCACCCGCGCAATCTTAGCGATGCTCAGCTGGAAGGCATAGCGCGCAGTGGTGGTGTGATCTGCGTGACATTTGTGCCCGCATTCATCAGCTCGCTGCCAGAGCAGGCGTCGCTCGAACGCTTGCTCGACCACGTGGACTATATAGTACAGCGTATCGGTGTCGAACACGTCGGCCTTGGTTCCGATTTTGATGGTTATGATGGAGTAACCGCTGGACTAGAAGATGTAACCTGCCTACCGGCTTTGACTGCTGGCCTAATACGACGCAACTACTCCACGACAGCCATCCGCAGCATATTGGGGCTTAATCTGTTGCGTGCCTTCCGACAGGTGGCCGGCTGAGGAAAGCACTCGCCTTGCGGGGGGACAGGATCAGTGGACGTCTACACTTACTGTCTTTATACCATACACTGTAACGCAGCGTACACCTGCTTTGCTGTCGGGCGTTGAGCAGTACATGAACGATTCCTATCCTGCAGAGGCGACCGAGTGAGGCGTCCGTCCCTACCCCGATATCGTCCCCGAGGATGCAAATCGCTATGCTCTCCCCGTTCCTGCTCTTGAAGAAAAGCCGGGAGCGGGTGTCACCCCCGGCGTATAGTGCCCCGTCACCAGCGTCGATCGCATCCTCTTATTGACAATTGGTATAACCACATGAGCAGGGGATCAAGCCGCGGAAGGGGTCCAACTCATCGACAAAGCGCGAGGCAGCCCATGTGTTTCGCGGCTATTTAGCATCCAGCTAGCTTCAGCTCATTTGTTAGCCTGTTCTACCTCAATACTTTACTCTTTTCTGCTGGCAGAAGCATGCTCGCTGTATGAGGTAGATATACTGATCTCTCAGTCTTCGCTGGTCTCGGATTTAGCGGCGGTCTCTTTTTCGCTCTTCTTCGGGGGCTCGGCGGTCGACTGGCGAAACTCACGGATGGCTTTGCCCACCGCGCCGCCAATCTCCGGCAATCTTCCGACTCCGAAGATGATGATGACAATGACCAGGATGATGATCAGCTCGAATGGGCCCAAACGGACAGGTAACATGTCCCCGCACTCCTTATGTCATGCATTAGTCGCCTTCTCAGCGCTTAATTCATTATAGCATACCCAATTGAAGGACGCAAGACCCCGTATTCATTCACCTAAAATGTTACCGAGGGAACGATGTCCACTGGCGAAAAGATGACCATAGATGAACGTCGCAAGTATCTGTCCATGATG
>OGCI01000108.1_pt1 | contig 102384 bp, 82 predicted proteins | sample 1570021 | NCBI WGS metagenome assembly OGCI01 (sample SAMN06264664, study PRJEB24512) | hot springs metagenome | isolation source: Hot spring water | place: South Africa: Tshipise | collected 2015-06-21
CGTGGGTATCTTGGTGATGGTGGGCGAGGTCGTCGGTGTTGCCGCGGGCGAAGGGGTGTGGGTAGCTGTCGCCGTTGCCGTTGGCGTCGCCGTGGGCGTGGGTATCTTGGTGATGGTGGGCGAGGTCGTCGGTGTTGCCGCGGGCGAAGGGGTGTGGGTAGCTGTCGCCGTTGGCGTCGCTGTAGGCGTGGGTGTCTCAGTGGCGGTAGGTGAGGCTGTCGCTGTGGCTGTGGGCGAAGGGGTATTGGTAGTCGTGGGCGATGGTGCTGCTGCAATCAGATCGATCAGTGACGCGATGGGGAGTGGTGTCCACGTCGGCAACGGCGTGCGCGTCGGCACCGGCGTGCGTGTTGGCGTATTGGTGGATGTAGGGGATGGCGTGCGTGTGGCGGTTGGTGTAGCGGTAGGCGACGCGGCAAACAAGGGTGATAAAGTGTGTGTGGGCAGCGGCGTCCATGTCATGGTAGGAGAAGGTGTCGAGGTGGGTGTACGCGTGTTGATCGGACTTGGCCACACCTGCGGAGTGAAGGTGGGAGTGAAGGTGGGACGCAAGGTGGCTTTGGGCGTCGGAGTGACGGACACACTGCTCTGCGAAACCGTTGTCCGTGGACTGGCCCATATGTCAAAGGTGAGAATGAGTGCCCCCAGTCCGCCCAACACCACTACATTTATTAGTGCTAATAAAGCAAGCAGCACAGCCCATTGCCACGGCTTGAAATCTGGCATGCCTCACCGCACCTGCTGAAATATGACCTCGTATGAATAGTGATATAGCGAATTGGCCACCGGATTCCCTGTCTTGTCGCAGATTTCAGAACGCGCGATGTCGGGTGTCAGTGGTCCGACCACTTCGCTGTCCAAATCAGCCAGTCGTAATGTGTAGCTGCCCTTAAACATGGCGAAGTCGACGAACCCGGGATGGACTTCCAGCTTGCGGCCAGTCGTGGCGTATGTTTCACCACCTGGCCACGTGATGTGCACGCGTGCATTGGGAATGCCCTGACCTTCCTTATCGCGCACATGGATGAAAATGTGATGTTTTCCTTCGTTTTCGCACGGCGACAGCTGGCGCACCGAAGCGATGAAATCGTGCGCGGGTGTCGGAGTGGAGGTAGGAGTAGGCGGCCGCGGTGCCTCCATCACAATCTGTTCCGGGGTAGGTGGCTGCGGTGTCTGCGTAGGTGTGGACGTCTCAGTGGGTGTCGGGGTCACCGTATAGAAGGGCGTCCAGGTGGGTATGCGTGTGTAAGTAGGACTGGGTGTCACTGGCACGGTGGGCGTGAAGGTAGGCCACGGCGTACGGGTTGCAATAGGTTGGGCCATAACACGGCCGCGCACAGAATGCGGCATAGACACTCTGTTCAACACTACCCAACTGAAGCTGGTCATAGTGACCAGATTGGCCATCACCAGGAGACTGATCAGCAACTTCCAGTCCCTGGGCGGGACATCCTGGAACTCGAGGTTAAGACGATCCAACACTGTTGTTCACCGTCCCAGTTATGCAACCCGGCTGCGCACAACAATTGGGGGCATTTGCCCGCAGCGCATCCTATTTAGGTGCCACCGCTTACTGCCTGTCCTGCTAGAGAATGGTCTCCTAATGCCATACGATGAGGATCACTTGGTATTATAGCACAGATTTTTTGTTATGGCAAGTCATTATGACGAGTTTTTACAGGAATCCCAGAGAGCTTGACTTCGTTCGATATCGCGATAATATTAAGGTATGCGTTAGCTACCAGCCTCTAGTCTGTAGGAAAGGAGGTGCATGGCCAAGAAGAAGTAATACAGCGCTCTAAAATACTCACACACAGTTGTTCGGTCGGCGGTGAGAGTTACGAGATTCTGGCCAGTTTTCTAATTCCAAAGGAGGAATAAGCGATGACCAGAAAAATCCTTGTTTTGCTGGTTGTTTTAACGTTGGCGTTAGTTTCGGTGCCGATGACGTTGGCTGCTGAGCCGGAGGAGATCACCGTTGCCGTGCATGCTGTGCCCCATGCGAACGGTGTCTATATGTTCCGCGATCAGTTTGAGAAGGAATTCGGCATCAAGATCAATGTGGTCGAAATGGCACCAGAGGCCATATTTGAGAAACAGATGACCGAATTCACTGCCGGCACAGGTGCCTATGACGTCGTGCAGTTCATGCCGGCCTGGATCGCGGATTACAGCCGTTACCTGGAGCCGCTAGAGCCACTTGCTGAAAAGAACGGCGTCGATCTGCAACGCGACGACGTCGCCCCTGCCTTCCGCGATATCTACAACAAGTGGGGTGGGGTCACCTACGCGATGACATGGGACGGTGACCTGAACATCTTCTACTACAACCGGCTGGCTTTCGAGAACCCCGAGTATCAGGAAAAATATTTGAAAGAGACCGGCAAAGATTTGCGCGTGCCCCAGACGTGGGACGAGTACGTGGAGACGTGCAAGTTCTTCGCCGGTTGGGACTGGGACAATGATGGCCAGAATGAATTCGGCTGCGATGAATATCTACAGCGCGGTCGTATGTACTGGTGGTTCTTGGATCGCTTTGCCTCGATGGGTGGTGTCTATTTCGATGAGGAGATGAAACCACTTATCAACACCAAAGCTGGCGTGATGGCGCTGCAGAACATGATTGATGCATTGCCCTATATGCCCACCGGCGCGCTCAATCACGGCTACACCGAGTTGCGTTTGGCCATCATCAACGGCGACGTGGCAATGGGCAAGCAGTGGACCGACGTGGGCAAGGCGGCCGATCTTGCTGAGGAGTCGAAGGTCAAAGGACTTATCGGCTACGCGATGGTGCCCGGTTGGAGATGGGGCGACAAGGTCGTGCACCGTCCGATGCTGGCGGGCGGCTGGCAGCTGGGCATCCCCAAAGATTCCAAGCATAAGGACGCCGCCATTAAGTTCATCGGCTTCATCACACGGCCTGACATCAGCTTGGCGATCACCAAAGATCCTGGCACCGCGCTGGACCCCTATCGCATCTCCCACTTCCAGTCAGCAGAGTTCCAGAGCTTGTGGCCCACCGCCAAGAACTATCTGGCGGCAATTATGGTGACCGCCCAGTACGGTTTCCCAGAGCTCCAAATCCCTGGAGCGGCGGAGTATATGGACACGCTGGATCTCGAGCTGACAGAGGCATTGGCAGGCAACAAGGGTCCGCAGGAGGCGTTGGATGCGGTGGCGGAGCGGTGGGAGGAGATCACCGACCGCCTGGGCCGCGATACGCAGAGGGAGCTGTGGAACAAGGAGTATGATGCGATGAAGGCAGCCGGCATCCAGTACCAGCCGCTGCCCTGACGCGCACATGATGTGACTGAGGAGGGGACAGCATGGGACTGTCCCCTCTTTACTCTATGGGCAGGGCATTGTTGCGATCAGATGTCACCCGATCCAGTCCCATGATGCTTATTAAACGCTCATCGAAAAGACCCGGGGAATTTTCCATCTTGATGCTCGCTATCCAAAGTGTGATCAGATATGGGACGATCTCGCACGGTGAACACAGATTTTCCTAATGAAGGAGTTGCAGTGCGGCGTGGTGCCTTGGATGTCCTAAGTGCGAGAAGGCGACGCGATGCATTGCTGCGTTGGCTCGAGCAGAAATCGTTGGTAATCCCGGTAACACTGCTCCTGTTTGGGATCACGATCTTTCCACTGGTTTATTCGCTGGCAGTGAGCTTTCATATCTATGACCTGCGTCAGGAGGTTTTGTGGAAGTTTGCTGGTTTGGAAAACTACCGCATCGCCTTGTTCGAGGATGCACGTTTCTGGGGTAGTCTGTTCACCACGCTGCGCATTGGTGTGGCAGCGGTGACCATTGAGTTTTTGCTGGGTCTGGGCATCGCTCTGCTGCTTTACGGCCCAATCGTTGGGCGACGTTTCTTTACCACATTGCTGGCATTACCAGTGATGGTGTCCCCCGTCGTCTCGGCGCTGATCTTTCGCATGATGCTGCATGAGAAGTATGGTGTCATCAACGGCACTATCAATATGCTGCTCACCCATTTTGGGCTGGGCAAGGAGTTTGCTATCCTGGCGGATCAACGCTGGGCCGTCTGGGCAGTGGTGTTGACCGATGTGTGGCAGTGGACACCGCTGATGATCATGATCCTGCTGGCAGGCCTGCAGTCTATGCCCTTAGAGCCACTCGAGGCAGCGCGTGTGGACGGCGCCGGTCGCTGGCAGACCTTCTGGTACGTTATGCTACCCATGTTGCGCCTGGCTATTTTCGCTGCGCTGTTGTTGCGCTTCATTGATGTCATCAAGATCTTCGATCTGCCGTTCATCCTCACCGGCGGTGGCCCAGGCAGGGCGACCGAGACGATCTCTATCTACATTTATTTGAACGGGTTCCGTTACCTGCGCATGGGTTATGCCACTGCAATGTCATATTTGTTGCTCATCCTGACAGTTGTGCTGAGCACCATTTTCATCCGTAACGTAGTGCAGCGCAGGGAGGCGTGACATGCCGAGGCAAAGGGTGCGCATCCGGCTGGATAGAGTGCTTGTTCACATCGTGCTGATCATTGTGACATTGGCTTTCCTCTTTCCCTTGTTGTGGATGTTTTCCACCTCTATCAAGACACAGGCCGAATATTTCACGTATCCTCCTATGTGGATCCCGGCACACCCCACACTGGAACATTACCGCTACATCGTGTCAACGACAGGCCTGAACGCGGTGCGCAACAGCCTCATCGTGGCGTCGGTCAACGTGGCGCTGGTGATGGCGGTGAGCATTCCGGCGGCTTATGCTATCGCGCGCTTTCGCATTGGAGGACACGATTTCTCCTTCTGGGTGCTCTCGCAGCGCATGCTGGCACCCATTGCTGTGATCCTGCCGCTCTTCTTGCTGTTCAGCCAGCTGAAGCTGGTGGACACACACCCTGCGCTCATCTTGGGTTATACAAGCTTCAACGTGGCCTTCGCGGTATGGCTGCTAATCGGCTTCTTTGAAGAGTTTCCCACTGAGATTGAAGATGCTGGTTTGGTGGATGGATGTTCGCGCTGGGGCGTGTTGTTTCGTGTCACGCTGCCCATTGTGGCGCCCGGTCTTGTGGTGACGGCATTGTTTTGCTTTGTCTTCGCTTGGAATGAATTTCTGTTTGCTCTGATCCTCACCCGTCAGTTTGCTGCCACAATTCCGGTGCAGCTAGCCTCGTTTCAGGCGCCTACCAAGATCCTCTGGGGCGAGATGTCCGCTTTCGCCACAGTGGGTATTCTGCCGCCGCTAGTTTTCGCCTTCCTGTTACAGCGTTACCTTGTGCGCGGATTGGCAGTGGGTGGCATCCGCTAGAGTACGGTACAAGGAGGAGTGCAATGAACACGCGTGAGAGGTTTCTGGCAACCATGCGCTTCGAGCGGGGAGTGCCAGCGCCCAAGTGGGAGTTCGGCTACTGGGGTGCGACCATCAAGCGATGGTATCGCGAAGGGTTGCCGGAGAAAAATTACCCCACCATTCCCACCCACATCGTCACGACCTCGTCCTCGCTTTACACCACTGCTTGGACACATGACTGGCGCAAGCGGCGTACCCTGTTCGAACTGAGCTACGCCGAACGGCAACAGCGCATCGAGCTGCCGGACGGCATCGGGGTGTGGGGTGGGGCGCTCTACTGGCCAAGCCAAGGTTTCCCGCTGGATCAGGACGTGACCGATTATTTCGGAATGGATCGCAGCACAGTGCTAGTTCAGGTGGAGCAGCTCTTTTGGCCTCATTTCGAGCCGCGCGTGCTGTTCGAGAGCGAAAAGTATGTGGACTACGTGGACATCGACGGCATCACACGCCGCTATCAAAAAGTGGAGGGGGTGATTCCCACGGCGATGTCGTGGCCGATCCGCGATTGGCGGACATGGCAAGAGATTAAGAGCGAGCGGTTGCGCCTCGACACGGTCACCCAGCGTTTCCCGCCCCATTGGCCAGAGCTGCTACAAGAATATCGCAACCGCGATTATCCGCTGGCCGTAGGTGGCTATCCGTTGGGGCTGTTCGGCACACTGGTGCATCTGCTGGGCTATCAGAATCTCTTCTACAGCTACTATGATCAACCTGATCTGCTGCACGACATCCTTGGCCACCTCACAACCTTATGGATGTCCATTTGGGAAGAGGTGATGGCGCAAGTGGAGGTGGATGTGGTCCACATTTGGGAGGATATGTCTTCATCGCGTGGCTCGATGATTTCCCTGACCACGTTCCGCGAATTTATGACACCTTACTACAAGCGCCTCACCGATTTCCTGAAAGCTCATGGAGTGCAGGTGATTCTGGTGGACACCGATGGGAACTGTGCCCAACTCATCCCGCTCTTCCTGGAAGCAGGCATCACTGGCCTATATCCAATGGAGGTGAGCGCCGGGATGGATGTGCTGGCGGCGCGGCGGGAATACCCCCAGCTGCAGATTATGGGTGGCATTCCCAAGAGCGACCTGGCCAAGGGTCGGGCGCGCATCGACGCCATTCTTGAGGATGTTGCGTTGTTATTGCGCAGCGGAGGATACGTCCCCTTCGGCGACCACCTCATCCCGCCGGAAGTGCCATGGGAACACTTCAAGTACTACCGCGAGCGTCTTAATGTGCTGATCGAACGCGGCGGCAGATTATGATACCTGCACTGTCTGCGCTGTGAGCACCGCAGAACAGTCTACCCAGACCTATATGGATCAGCGCACCAGCTTGGCAGTCAGGATGATCTCCTCAACCGCTGCGAGTGCCTTCGAAACGGGGCATTCTTGCTTGGCGCGCGCGGCCAGCTCCTGAAACTTGGCCTCATCCAAACCAGGCACTTCCGCTTCGCAGTTCAAGGCAATCTTGCGGATGGTAGGACCAGCCTCAAGATGAACGCTGGCAGTCGTGTGGACACGCCGGGGTGGCGCGCCGGCCTCGCTCAACAGAGCCGACAGGTACATAGAAAAGCAACCGGCATGTGCGGCGCCGATCAGCTCCTCAGGGTTGGTGCCTTTCCCCTCCTCGAAACGTGAGGCGAAGGTGAAGGGGCCCTCACACAGGCCGCTGCCCAGCTTCATTGTACCGCTGCCCTCTTTCAGCGTGCCCTGCCAAGTCGCTTCTGATGTGCGGACTGCCATGGTGTACCTCCCCGAATTTATGCAATATTGGATGCTGATACTCATTATAGCATGCTCGTGTGCCTTCAGGCAACCAGGGGCGATCTCGGGCGATCTCACATCTGAATGAACCCATAAGCCATCCAGCCGCCATCGATGATCATTGCCTGTCCACACATAAAGTCGGATTCGCTAGAGGCAAGAAAGACGGCGGGCCCAATCAGGTCTTCCATCCTGCCCAGACGTCCCATCGGCGTGCGCTTCTCGATCGCTTCCAAGTTGAGCTGACCGATCTGAATCTGATGCAAGATGATGTCAGTGGCGAAGTAGCCGGGCGATAACATGTTGACATTAATGCCATATTTGGCCCACTCAACACCCAGCCCGCGCGTCAGCCCGAGCAGTCCTGTTTTGCTGGCAATGTAAGCGGCACGGAAGGGAGCTCCACTGTGCGCCTGCATAGAGCCCACCATGATGATCTTGCCATAACCCGCCTTTATCATTGACCTGGCGACAGCCTGACTGACCAGAAAGCTGCCTGTCAGGTTTGTGTTGATGACGCGTTGCCAGTCCTCATAGGAGAGTTCCTCCGAGGGCGCAACAGCTCTGCTGCCGGCGGCGTTGAACAGGATATCTACACGCCCGAATCGCTCCAGACTGGCAGCCACCATGGCATTTACCTGGTCGACCTGGCATACGTCCGCCTGCACCGCTAAAGCACTGCGGCCGATGGCCTCGATCTCTTGAGCTGTCTGCGTCACTTCATCTCGACTGCGTGCTGCAACGATCACATCGGCCCCTTCGCGGGCATAGGCCAGAGCGACAGCTTTACCGATGCCGCGCCCGCCGCCAGTCACCAGGGCAACCCGCCCCTGTAGTCTTATCCTTGTCTCCATATGAGGTCTCCCTCCCCCTGTGAAGTACTCTTGACGATATATGTTAACAACACTTCTCCATTCTACTCGCTTGCTTAATCTTTACAACGCATTGTGCACCGCATGTGCCGGTGACACTTGCCCACAGGTGCAGAGCCTGCTACAATCTTGTTTGATCGATAAGTCTGAGCGGAGCAACCGCAGGCAATGGAAAGGCGAAATCTCTGGCAGCGTATGAGTGGCCCCCTTAAGGTGGGTGTTGTGTTTGCTGCCATAGGCATGATTCTCACCATCATAGGCGTGATCCGCGATCCCAGCACACCCGACACCGTTTGGGCGTTCGGTGTGGGAGCGCTCATTTCCGGTGCCACGTGGGGGCTGGTTAGCTGGGCAATTGCCACCGCTGCCGTCGAGGTGGAACGTGACCTGGCGCGTAAGGCGGCGGAAGACCACGACAGCCACGGGGACCATGGCGCTTAATGCGCTGATGCTCGCAGCCTCGGGTGGCATTGGCGCGGCGATGCTGCTCACCCTCGCTGCAGTGTACCTCACGGTAAGTGGTATGGTGCCTCGCGTGGTGCCAGCTGGGCTGGCCAGCTGGTTGCTGCTCTGTTTTGTACTGGTGTTTTCGCTCGGAGAGCTGCCACCTATGATTCTGGCGCTGCGCCGTATGGTTGGCAGCGCCTCGGATCGCATTGGCAACATCCTGGCACTAGTCACCACGGCTGCTTTTGTGTTTTTTGCTGCTTTTTACGCTGCTCCGTTCATTGTATTGACGGGTCAGGTGGTGGCGGGTGTGGCACTGGCAGCATTGTGTCTGGTGCGACTGCTTTGCGTGTGGATATTCGTGCCTGTCCGCAAATCCTTCTGAGTGTGGGAGAAAGATCACAGCGATTCCCCCTGCGCCTGAGATGATATGGTGATGCCGATGACTGATTTACCACGTGCTACTTACCGATCTCCTGAGGAGCTGCGCACTATCGAGGCATTGGTGATTGATATGGATGGTGTGCTTTGGCGTGGCGATGTGCCTATGCCCGGTTTGCATGCCTTCTTCGATTTACTGCGCAGTCGCCCGATCCGCTTTCGTCTTGCGACTAACAATCCTACACGTACCCCGGAGCAGTACGTTGCCAAGCTGGCACGCATGGGCGTGCATGTGACACCTCAGGAAATTCTCACTTCTGCCATTGTCACGGCACGCTATCTGGCCAAGGAGATGCCAGGAGCGCGAGTATTTGTAATTGGTATGGATGGCCTGCATCAAGCGCTGTTGGAGCATGGACTGCGAATCGGTGATGGAGAGGCGGCTGACTGTGTGGTGGTGGGGCTGGACACCCAACTGACCTATGCCAAGCTGGCCGATGCCGCGCTCCTCATCCGAGCGGGCGCTCGCTTCATAGGCTGCAACCCTGACGTCACCCTGCCTAGCGAGCGAGGGTTGCTACCTGGCAACGGCGCCACACTCGCTTACCTGCAAGCTGCCACTGGCGTGGCGCCCTTAATTATTGGCAAGCCGGAACGTGCCATCTTCGATGCAGCGCTTGAGGCAATGCAAGTGCCTGCCGCACGCGCTGCCACGCTAGGTGACCGTCTGGAGACCGACATTCTGGGCGGCCAACGCGCAGGTATGCACAGCATCTTGGTGCTCAGCGGCGCCACCGATTCCGCTCAGCTCGCTAGCAGTCCAATCCAGCCTGACTGGGTGTTTGAAAGCATTCAGGAGCTGGCCGCTGCCTGGCCATGAACATGCTTCCAGGCGGATGCATTCCTCCTCAAGAAGTGTCTGTGCCGCGTCTCAGCATTCTCGATCTTAGCAAGGAGCAGCTCCAGCACCTGCTGCGCGAATGGGGTGAGCCGGCTTACCGTGCCAGACAGGTGTGGCACGGCCTCTACTGCCAGCTGGCTGGAACACCCGAGGCCCTGAGCAATTTGCCCAAAGCGCTGTGTACACGGCTGAGCCAAGAAATTCTCTGGGATCCATTGACCCCGCTGACTACGCTGCGCTCGCGTGACGGACAGACGTACAAGCTGCTCTTTGCTCTGCCTGACGGTGCACAGGTAGAAGCTGTACTGATGCACTATGCGCGACGGCATACAGTTTGTTTGAGCACGCAAGCAGGCTGTGCCATCGGATGTCCTTTCTGTGCCACTGGACAGGGTGGCTTCCAACGTAATCTGAGCGCAGGCGAAATTGTCGCTCAGGTGCTTTACTTTGCCCGTCAGGTCGCAGCACAGGGAGAGCGTATTACCAACGTGGTGCTGATGGGCATGGGTGAACCGCTGGCCAACTATGAAGCGACATGGACTGCCATTCGCCGTTTGAATGACCCGGAAGGTTTCAATCTAGGGGCACGGGCGATGACGCTCTCTACTGTGGGGTTGGTGCCAGGCATCCGGCGTATGGCGCACGAATCGGAGCAAGTAAACCTGGCCGTCTCGTTGCATGCTGCCAACGACGCGTTGCGTGATCAGCTCGTGCCGATCAATCGTCGTTTTCCGCTGGCACAGGTACTGGAAGCATGTCGTTACTATGTCGCGCAAACTCATCGGCGTGTCTCGTTTGAGTATGCCCTTATGGCAGATGTTAACGATCGCGATGAGGATGCGCACCAGCTGGCTGAGCTGTTGGGTGGCTTGCTGGCGCACGTGAATCTGATCCCGCTCAACCCCACACCGGGCAGCTTATTCCGGCCCTCTCCACGTGCGCGCGTACAAGCGTTCCAGCGCATTCTGCAGCAACATCATATTAGCTGCACGGTGCGGTTGCGTCGTGGTCTGGACATCCAGGCCGGCTGCGGTCAGCTGCGCCTGCACCAGCGTGAGGGAAAAAAACCTCTCCTTAGTGGGAACGACTAGCTCATCCTCGAGTCAACCGCATACCTAAATATTTTCCCCATCAGTTCTTAACAATTTCCTAACGGATGCTGTTGTATACTGGTGGTGCATAACATCGATCGGACTCTCGATCAATCGAAGGTGTGACGCATAAGATGTAGAAAGGAGAAAGAAGGATGTTGAGGACATTGAAGTTTGCTTTGGCAGGATTGTTGGTGGTTGGAGCGCTGGCCACCCTTCTGGTGACGGGTAGTGCGCTGGCGCAGGACGTGACGCCCACCAGCGCGCCGCAGGCACCCGCAGTGGGACAGGGGCGTGGCTGGCTGGGAGGTGGGCTTGGCATGTGTGGCCAGGCAGGCTTCGAAGCAGTTGCGAAGGCTCTCAATCTCACCACGGAGCAACTGCAAGCAGAACTGTGGGGTGGCCGCACACTGGCTGAGCTGGCCGACCGCGCCGGTGTCTCCCTGACCACGGTACAGGAGGCGGTGCAGGCGGCATGCCGCGACGTGCAGAAGCAGGCGATCGAACAGGCTGTTCAGGACGGCCGCCTTAGCCGTGAGAAGGCGGACTGGCTGATCGAAGGTCTGGAGAAGGGTTTCTGGGGCGCTGGAACGGGTGCGTGGCGAGATGGTTGCGGCTGCTTTTGCCTCGGAGGGCGCGGTATGGGTATGGGCATCGGCCCCTTCGGTAAGGGAGGCGGCTGGGATAGCTCGTGGCGTGACCGGGGCGATGGAGCACAAGGCAGGTTCGGTAACTTTATGCGCGGCCGAGGCGGAGCACGTGGTGGGTTTGGCGCTCCCTTTGGTGGCCCAATGGGTGGCTGGCAGCAGCCCTCACAACAGCCTACTGAGTAGGTCAGCTGCTATACTCCCCCATTGACGTGACGCCAACGGCAACAGGGAGAACGGGATGTTCTGGATGCCCTACAAGGTGTCCAGGACATCCCTTCATTTTTCACGATGTCTGGGACTTTGAGGGCAAGTTGGGTTATTATAGAATAGGGTGTTCATTGCAAGGGTCTAAATAGTGAGGTGAAGAATGGCAAAAACCATTCTGGTGGTAGATGATCAAGCGAATGTGCGTCGGCTGTTGCGCGAGTACCTTGAGGAGGAAGGGTTTCGCGTGGTGGTAGCTGAGAATGGTCGGGATGCGCTCTATGCGGCGCGCCGTGAAAAGCCTGATCTTATTCTGCTTGACATTATGATGCCAGAAATGAGCGGCTACGAGTTCATGCGAACTTTCACCAAGGAGCAGGACACTCCTATTATCCTTCTCACGGCAAAGCTGGAGGAATCGGACAAGGTGCTGGGGCTGGAGCTGGGTGCCGATGACTATGTGACCAAGCCTTTCAGCATGCGCGAGCTTGTGGCACGCGTCCGTGCTGTGTTGCGGCGTGCGGAGAAGGGCGGTGCAGGTTCAGGTGTGCTGCGTGTGGCAGACATCACGCTCGATCGAGATGCGCGTACCGTGACGGTGGGTGAGCGCCTTGTGCGCCTGACCCCCACCGAGTTCGAGCTGCTTGCTACTCTAATGGCGGCGCCCGGGCGTGTCTTTTCCCGCGCAGCTCTGCTGGAGGCAGTGCAGGGAGTGTCGGTGGAAACGATGGAGCGCGCCATCGACGTGCACATTCGCAATCTGCGCACTAAGATTGAGCCAGACCCGAGTAATCCTCGCTATATCGAGACGATCTTCGGCGTGGGCTATCGCTTCCGTCCCCCGGAACAAGGGTGAGTATGTCAGGGATGTTCCGTTCACTCACCTTCAAATTAGTAGTGGCTTTCTCGCTGGTGAGCATCGCCGGAGTGGCGCTGAGCACCTTGTTTGCACGCTGGGTGATCTTGCGCGAGTTTGATCGATTGGTGGTAGAACGCGCTGAAAACACCTTCGTGGCTGGGGTTCAGAGCTACTACGAGGCCACCGGTTCATGGCAGGGTGTCGAGGTCTTCCTGAACGCCCGCCGGCCGTTTTTCGTTGTTCTGCCGCCGGGACAAGACATGATGCATCGCCAAATGGCGAGGCGTGGGCAGATGCACGAGCCCGTACCCCCTGTGTTTGCCCTGGCGGATCAAGATGGTGTCATCATAGTACCAGCCGGTCAGTACCAAGCTGGTGAGCGCGTGGGTGCCGATGTCTTGCGTCAGGGTATTCAGGTGCTGGTAGATGGTCAAGTGGTCGGCACCGTGCTGCCGACGGGACGTGCTCCTGAGATGGTGCCGCAAGAGATTCGCTACCTGGCCCGCATCAGCTATGCCTCGTTTCTGGCAGCATCGCTGGCGGTGGTGATTGCTCTCGTTCTAGGTGTTTTCCTGGCGCAACGGTTGTCACGGCCACTGCGTGAGCTCACGGCCGCCACGCGGGCGGTGGCGCGCGGCGAGCTGGAACAACGTGTGCCGGTCCGCTCGCGGGATGAATTAGGGGAGTTGGCTGCTGCATTCAACCAAATGAGCGCCGATCTGGCACGTCTCCACCAAATGCGACGCCAGATGACTGCCGATATTGCCCACGAATTGCGCACGCCGCTCACCGTGATGGTGGGTTACCTGGAAGCACTGCGCGATGGGGTGCTCAAGCCGACCCCGGAACGCTTCGAGGCGATGTACCAAGAAGCGCGCCACCTGGAACGGTTGGTAGAAGACTTGCGCACGCTCTCACTTGCTGATGCTGGGGAGCTGTCGTTGAACCGTGAAGCAGTGTCCCCGCGCCTGGTACTGGAACAGGCAGCTACTATCTATCGAGACCAAACGGAACAACGGGGCATCTCACTGGAGGTCTCGCTAGAGGATGGGCTGCCGGATATTTTCGTGGATCCGGACCGCATTGCTCAGGTGTTGGGCAACCTGATCACCAACGCCATTCGGTACACGCCTTCAGGCGGGCGCATCACGATGGCAGCATCCCGTCAGGGAGATAATGTGATACTGCGCGTGCAGGACACTGGCAGCGGAATCGCACCCGAGGATCTGCCCTATGTGTTTGATCGTTTCTACCGTGGGGACCAGACGCGTCAGTCCGCGGGGGGCGAATCGGGATTGGGACTGGCGATTGCGCGTTCCATCGTGGATGCGCACGGAGGAAGCATTGCGGTGACGAGCGTCTTGGGCCAAGGTAGCACGTTCACCATCACGCTGCCGCGTGCTGTTCGACCATCCCCCGCTGGACATGCGGGATCGTAGTAGAGCAGTGTTAGACTACTGCACTAGCGTCTTTATTGCCCTTGAACTTCCTCGCCAATGACTATTATGGTGCCGACGCCGGCGAGTATGAAATTGGCACCGAACTGATCACGGAACAATTGGCGCGCCGTGTCACCGGTGCAATGACAAGGTGCCACCTTCTGCACGCCCAGCCCCTTCAGTGCTGTCACTACGCTCGTGATCTGGCTCGCGCTTTCGTTCATCAGGTGGAATCCACCTATGGCCAGATGCACTTCGCCGTATGTCTTTGCCTGTCGCACGATCTCGACAATGCCAGGATGTGCACAACCAGTCAGGACAACCAGGCCTCTGTTCGTCTCGATAATGAGTGACTGCTCAATGATGTTTGAGCCAAGCTCGCCTGTGATGCGAATCTGGTCTGTAATTGTCATAGGATTATGCACTTCAACTAACTGCCGGACGCGTTTAGCAACGTTGGTCTTGAAATCGGCCGGAAAGGACTGTGGCACATACACCGCTTCGGGAGCGCCAACCTCGAGCAACGAGTCCAATCCACCGGTGTGGTCGGCGTGATAGTGCGAAAGGACCACGCTGTTGATCCGGCGTGGGTCGATTCCTAGCATCTCCAGATTGGTCATCAGAGTGGGCCCGTCGCCGCCCGTGTCGAACAACACGGTTAGCCCGGGTGTTTCGACGACGCAGGCAAATCCCCAGGCAGTCTTGAGCCGTGCGTCAAAGGCGTTATTGTCGTACGCGACTGTCAACGTGATTGGTGTGGATGACATCATAGCTTCCTGGCTTTCTCCGGGTATGGGTAACGTTCTTTGGGTCGGAGGAGTGGGTGGCGCAGTGATTTGTTCTTGCACAGCCGCCGGGGCGTCACCAGACTGAACGGGCATTGCTTGTTGTTTCGACGGCGCCGGTGCAAAAGCACTTGGCACCTGGTGCGCTAACCATAATCCAAGCATACAGGCGGCCAGTATTAATAGACATATTAGTCGTGCCATACGGGCTTGTCCACTGTTCATCCTACAGCCAGCGCCTCGTCCTCCTCTTGTACTCCTGCCACGTTTGACCGAATCGTTCTGCGAGCATATGTTCCTCTATCTCGATGAAGTGTCTGTCCATCAGGATAGGGAAGATCACGATGATCGCCCAAGGCGTCAGGGACCCAATCAGAATCGCTACGCCAGCGAGGATGAGCATAAAGCCGAGGTACATTGGATGGCGACTTACTCGGTACACACCGTTGGTTACTAGGGTGCGTGACTCCTCGAAAGGCTTGACAGTGGTGCCAGCTTTGCGAAGGGCGTTATCCGCAGCGAGATTTAGGGCCAATCCAATGCCCAATGGGAGGATGCCCAGAACATTCCATGGCATAGGGATAAGTACCAGCCCAGGCACTAGAAAGTGCAGCAACAACATTGCCAAAATGGCTATGAGCAGGTAAGTGATGGGCGTTATCCTTTTGTCTGGCATATGCTTCTCCTGAGCAGAGCGAGCTCAGTCATCCCACGAGAACTTTCGCTCGAAAGTGGGCATAGAGGCAACTGCTTCGATGGTCAATTGTCGGTCGCCTGCTGTACTATCGAACCAGGCTGCCGGATCCACCGGGTCTGAGATCAGCCAAGGACAAAAGGCAAACAAGTAGTCCGGCAATGGCTTGCCATCAGAGAGGCGCCCGGTGCGAAACCAATTGAAGACTTCCAGATGGTAGTCTCGGTGCAGCGCTTCGGTAATCGCTGGGAAGCGATCATCCTGTTGCTCTCCAAGACGCCAGCCGCCCTCACCCGCAATCATCACTGGTATGAACCCCAGTTCCTCCTCAAACACACGCGCGAACTCGCGAAAGCCGAGCACACCGTGAATGTCCTCAACGTAATGAGGGGGATGGTTTAGTCCGTGTAGATGGGGCACGAAAAACATGCGCTCGAAAATGTAGTGCATTTTGGCCGCTTTCATCTCGCGCAGCGTGGCACGCAACCAATCCGGGTTGATGAGTTGTAGTCCGACGTAGCCACCTGCTTCGTAGACCTGTTGCGCCGCTGGCAGCAAATTGTGCAGGTAGGTTTTCTGGCTCACCGCACACAGTCCGTCCCATTCTTGTTCCAATTCGGGCTCGTTGTACAGCTGCATGTACGGTGCGATCCCCCGACCTCGCAAGAACCCCACGTCTTCAGCCCAGCTGACATAGGTCTGATAGGGACGCACGAACGGTCGCCAGACAACCGTGATACCTGCCGCCTGGAATATGGGCGCAGTTCGCACCAACTGCTCGTGGTCAGCGTACTGCACCAGTGCCCAGCGCACTCCCAAGCTCACCATACGATTGACCTGACGTTGTGCCTCGATGGCGTCATATTGGTGCGTCTGTAAGAAGTGTATGCCGCGCCCATTGTCACCGCGCGGCCGCGGCCACGTCTGCAACCAACGCAGGTACGACGCACTGGGTGAGGGGAATGAATGCGGTGGGGGCAACACTTCCCGCGTGGGCTCAATAGGTACAAAGATAGCCTGACGTCGCACATCGGCGTCGATGGCGTGCCATACAGTTCCATCAAAGTGCACTTTGCCGCGCCGCCCGACGAACCACGGTGTGTCGTTCTTGTCCAGCACAACAAACTTGTGGCGCTCGAGCAACACTGGGTTGTCTACATCGGTGTAGACTGCTGCGGCATCGCATGTGACGATACGGGCGATGTGATCCTTCCCCGCAACCCATAGCGTGCCGTCAACTGAGCGTGCCAGCGACAGAACCGGTGTGTCAAAAGTGACCGGGTTGGGGTTTGGGAAGCAAAGAGATGTCGATCGATCACGATAGACATATACCCCGGCGGAAGTCGCAATCCATACAGGCCCATCCATTTCGGCCAGCAATGCATATACCACTGGTTGCCCCGGTAACGTCACGCGATCCAGCCATTGTCGGGCACTCACAGCATAGTGAAACAGCTCCCCCGATCTCGTGGCCACCCATACTTCATCGCGCATGGGAGCATAGGCTACCGCGTTGATACCCTGAAGTGCGTCGCGAATCGCAGGCGGAGCAGCAATCAGCTGAGGTTCGACCGTCGCCTCTGCAAGGGGTATCATCACCAGACCCTCACCGGGACAGGCGCACCAAAGGTTCTCTCTTACGTCCTGCGTCATAGAAGTCACCGCATTTTTGCTGCAGGCTCGCATCGACCGCCAGCCGTTTTGTGCCAAGATCCAAAGCAACCTTGTGTCGGTCCCAGCAGCCAAGTAGGAACCAGCTGCGGCTAGGGAGCGAACTACTGACCCGTCCGGGATGCGATGTTGTTCGTAGGAAGTGTCCTGGACGTTCCAACGGGTGAGCAACCCGGATTCGTTCGCTGTCCATAAGGCGTCCTCCGTCCACAGTGCAGCAGTAGCCTCTGGATAATTGTGTTGTTCCTCAGCTGTTCTTGGCTTGTGCAACCCGGCCAGCGCCTGTTCGCCAGGTCGACACACCGTCGCGGTAGTAGCTGCATCAAGGTGTGTCATATTGGATGATATCGGGGATGGTCCGGTACAAGCCAGGAGGCTTTGTACCGCAGCGACAAACAAGGCCATCCCTGCAGCATAGCGCATCACACATATGCATTGGGGCGACCGCGTAAGCCAGCCAGACAGTGACAGCTTCAGGCTGATCGATGCGCCTCCCTTCCCTACCAGGTCCGCTTGGGCCAACCATAGGGCAATTGGGCAGAACAGCAATGACGCAAGGAATCGGTAGCGCACAAAGCCTGTTTGACTGACCAGCAAATCTTCTACCTCAGTGCGAACGCCGGGCAGCCCTGTCGATCTTCAGGTCGATGACCTATCCTACAGCTGCTTGACGATGGCTTCCCCTAGCGCCTCGGCCGTGATGCTGGATGGGTCATCTGTTCTGCCCAATGCCCGCCACCCGACGTTTGCTGAGCTCTTAGGGCTTCCAGACTTCCCAGACCCTGCCCACCAAATCCGGACCGGGTTTGAGTGTCACCTGTCCGGGCTGCCAGCCTGAGGGTGTCACTTCGCCGGTAGCTCGCACGTGCTGGAAAGCCTTAATCTGCCGGATCAGCTCGTCGGGGTTCCGACCTACCTCAGGGGTCAGCACCTCCATTGCCCGGATAACGAAGTCGGGATCGATGATGAAACGACCTCGGATATCCACACCTGCGGCTTCGTCATACACTCCGTATACCATGCCAATCTTGCCACCAGGATCGGATAGCATGGGGAATGGCACTCCTCCGCTCACCATTTTGGATAATTCTTGTTCCTGCCAGATCTTATGCACAAAACGGCTGTCGGTGCTTACGGCCAGCACTTCGACACCCAATTGCTTGAATTCTCCATACAGGGCGGCGACCGCCGCCAATTCGGTCGGTCAGACAAAGGTGAAGTCGCCTGGATAGAAACACAAGACAATCCACTTGCCTTTGTAATCTGAGAGTTTGACCGGCTGAAACCCTACACCCTGAATGAAGGCGTTCGCTTCGAAGTCAATCGCTTCTTGTCCAACGCGTGCGATCATTTTGCTAACCTCCTGTGCTAGTGGAGCCCCTGCTCCGGGAGTACTGGATGGGGCAGCGGGCACGATCGGCCCGCGTGCAGGTTTGACACAGCCATCTTTAAGCTCTGCCATAGAGACCTCCTCCCATTTTTTGCAGAATTATTGAATACCTCACGGATGGAACACCTCAGCGATTCGGATGTATCAGGGCCTATGCGATAATCCGTTACGTCACTCAAGGTTTCCCAGTCGCTGCAAGAAGGCGTCCCAAACTGTGCACATGGCCCGAGCTGCCGGGCCACCAACCGCAGTCACTGGCCGTCCACTGCTCATAGCGTGGGTCACTGCCACATCGAAAGGAATTATCCCTAGTAAGGGGATCTTTTTTTCGTGGCAGAAGCGCTCGATCTGCTGAGTTCCCTGTGGACAGATGTCCGCTTTGTTGATGACAGCAGCAACGGGGATGCCGAAGTGGTGTGCCACGCCCCAGGCGCGTTCAAAGTCGTGCAGACCGGCTACGCTCGGCTCGGTGACGATAAGCACCATGTCGGCGCCTGCCGCTGCACTGATGGCTGGGCAGCCGATGCCGGGCGGCCCATCCACCAGCACCAGCGGGTAAGAGTTATCCAGCGCCAGGAAGCGTGCCATTTGTTTTACCAGAGTGACCAGCTTACCCGAGTTCTCCGCTCCGGGTCGCAGGGCGGCATGGAAAAGCGGTCCGTAGGGTGTCACTGAACGAAACCATTGTCCCACCAGCTGTGGCTGCATATGGATTGCTTGCTGGGGACACGCGTAGAGACATGCCGCGCATCCCTCACAGGCAAACTCATCCACTCGTGCATACGCCGGCCCAGGCGCTGAGGGGATTGAGATGGCATCAAAACGACACACTGTCTCGCACACCCCGCAACCTGAGCATAATTCCGGGTCGACTACTGCCAGCTCACCGGCAACGAAGTCATGCGCCTCCAGCTGTCTTGGCTGCAACACGAGCTCGAGATTCGAGGCATCCACGTCAGCATCCACGAGCACGAGACGAATCTGACTAGCTGAAGGGGCATCGGGGACATGATTAGCAGCTGCCAGGTGTGCAAACGCGGCGACCAAGCTGGTCTTGCCTGTACCGCCCTTGCCGCTAAGAACCACCACCTGTTTCACGTGCGGATGCCCCTTGCCTCGAGTAGCTGGATGTGTTCAAAAAGATTACGCAATGCCATCCCATATGCCGGCCGCACTGCGGTCAGTGGCTGTCCAGCTGCCAGCGCTTGGCCGATGTCACGTTCCAAGGGGATGCGCATCAGAACGGGAAGGTTCGCCTCGACGCAGAAACGCTCCAATGCTCCGTCGTTTGCCATGTCGCGATTGATAATGACCCCAGCTGGCAGGTTCATTTCGTGAACCAGCTCCACAATTAGGCGCAAGTCGTGTAAGCCAAATGGAGTAGGCTCGCTCACCAACAATGCAAAATCGGCGCCGCGCAGTGTTTCGACCACAGGACAGGAAGTGCCGGGTGGTGCGTCTCGGATTTCTACCGCTTCTGGGCTTAGTGCATGGGGAAACAGTTCCGTCCTGACTGCCCATTTCTTGAGCTGCCGGATGATCGGCGACGCGCTCAGTTCACCGATTTCGAGTACGCCACGAGCGAAGGTAATACCTGTCTTGGTGCTACCTGCCTCGAGCACTCCCAATGGCCTTCCATATTCGCTGAGCGCTGCCTCCGGGCAATTCGCTACACAGCTGCCGCAACCGTGGCAGAGTTCCGGGAAGACCAACACCTTGCCGCTCATTACCGCGATGGCGTGATACCTGCAGATCTCTGCGCAATGACCACAACCGGTGCATCGCGTTTGGTTGACGACCGGGACCGGTCGATCGACTTGTTGGCGCCAGATGAGCTCTGGTCTCAGTATCAAATGCGCATTTGGCGCCTCCACATCGCAGTCGAGAAACAAGACCGGCCTATCCTCCAATGCCAGTGCCAGTCCAGTGGCGATGGTGGTCTTGCCAGTACCACCCTTACCGCTGGCAACAGCGATGCGCATCAACGGGTTCCTGCGGTCAATCCGTGGTGTCCGCGTGAAGTTGGTCCAGCCACAGACTGCAGGGTTCCTGCTCGATACTGGTGCAAAAGCTGCCGCACGGAAGGTGGCTCACCACGCGGCGCCACGTACATCGCCAGGCCTGCCGCGCTGAGGGCTCGATAAGCGTTCGGACCAAAGTCACCGCTGATAACCACAGTGGCACCTTGGTTGGCCACGAACTGAGCCGCCTGCACCCCGGCGCCGCCGGGCGCCTCTACCGCCGGATTGGCGTGGAACTGCCATGTTTCTGTCTCTTCGTCGAAGATGATAAAGTAAGCTGCCCGCCCGAAGCGCGGGTCAAACGGTGCATCCAAATCGGTGCCGCTGCTCGTGATGGCTATTCGCATGAATCACCTCGATTGTTGGCGCAATGTTGTCTGGAGTTCCTATTCCCGTATCATCTGCGTCCCGCATTTGGGGCACGTCAGCTCATAGCACGGCTGTCCGGTCTGGTGCTCGACTCGGTGGCCACATTTGGGGCAGATACAATATCCGCCTGGGCCGGCTGCTTTCGGTCCACCGCGACGTCCTGGGCCGCGTCCGCCACCCTGACCACCGCCTCTTCCTGATCCTTGACCTCTTCCGAATCTCATGTTATTAGCCTCCTGAAATGGGAAAAAATTATCGTCGCTGAGTCAGTCGTGACATCGGCCGTGAGCCCCTTCCTCCGGGCAGGGCATCGCGCCGCGCAACTCACCCGTAAGATATCGTTGTAAAGTCTCGCGTACGTTGCCAGCAGCGCCAGTGATTGCTTCGATACCATACCCCTGAAGGGCCTGTGTTGCGCGTCGTCCCATACCACCCGATAGCATCACCTGCACGCCCTGTTCTGCTAGAAACCTTCCAACCTGACCACAACCGTGGCTGCCGCAGAATGGATTGACGATCCCGGTGACCGAGTGGACTTGATTGTTGTCAGTGTCTATCAGTATGAAATAGGCTGCATAGCCGAAGTGTGAGCTGACCTTGCTATCCAGTCCGTTGTTCTCCTCTGCTGTAATGGCGATCCGCATGAAATACTGGTACCTCCAAATTGAGTTTTTGTTGGGATGCTGGGTGAGAGATGAGAGAGCAGTAACAATTGCCACTGCTCTCTCACCACGGTGGCAGGCTACTTCTGTTCCAGCTCTGCGATGCGTTCATTAGCGCGCTCCAGAGCCGCCTGCAGGTTCTCGACGTGCGCTTTGAGCCATTCCAGCTCCTGCTCGCGCGTCACGGATAGCGCGTAGGGTGGCACCGGCCACGCTCCACCGAAGCGCACCCAGCCAGGCAGACCAGTGGCGTAGAACCAGTGCCGCCAACCACGGCCGCCGAAGCCATAGCCGTAGCCTACTCGCGCACCGAAGCCTGGAATGGGGTTCATATAGCCCGGGACCGGGTAACCGGCGCAATAACCGGCACGCCGACCTGTCATAGGCCCTGCACCCCAAGGACCTGTGCGATCTCCGCGTGGCATCTTATCTCACCTCATTTCTCTCAGGATCCACAAAGTACCTTTTTCATTACCGCTTCCGCCAGAATGTCCTGATTGGTTCAGACATCTGACATAGCGATGATTTAACACTCGACGCTATACAACACCAGCTCGTTACAGTCACGAACGAGGACCTCTCTGCCGGTAACGGTGGCGCCACATGCGGCCGACAATTGTCGTGCCGAGCCCTTGAGTGCGCGACAACGGACTGCTCGTCACACGACGGTCCAGCACCTGCAGCGCAATATCGGCCAGATGGGGTGCCAGTGCTGTGCCGGCCCAGCGCAGAAATGAAGCCATCAGCGGCAAGAATGACGTCCTTTGGTGCGTGACCAGCGGTCCCGACGGCATCGTCGCCGCCGGGACAGAAGGCTGCGCTGTGGGCCGCGTCATCAGCATTTGCGACCCCGGCTCCACCCTTTCTACCAGCAGGATGGCGCCCTGTGTACAGGCATCTGCACAGGCGCCGCAATTGTCGCACCGTTCCACCGTCAATGTAGCGACCCCGCCTTGCAGCGAGATGGCCCCCTTTGGACATACGTTCACGCAAGTGCCACAACCAGTGCACAATTGTTCGTCAATCTGGATCATCTGATCCACTCCCTATACCTTGTCCAGACGAGGCGTCGCATCGTATGCTGCCAGCAAGGCGTCGATCTCGCGGCGTGTCTGGCGCAGATCGGCGATCCACTGAGCCAGATACTCCTCCCCAGCCGGCGTGACGCGATACACGCGTCGCTGTGGCCCGAGACTCTCATCCGACCATTCTGAGGTCACCAGACCAAGAGATTCCATCTCACGCAGCGCCCGATACACCAGGCTCGGATCCAGAAACTCTGGATCGAAGCCAAACTCGGCCAGGTCATCCAGCAGACTGTAGCCATGCGCCTGATCACGCCGCAACAACACTAGCAGGCAAGGCTGCAGAAAGCTGATGATGCGCCGTCGCCGTCCAAAACCTCTTCCACCCCACGGCATACCACTACCTTCCTCTTATACTTTCGTCTATAGTATATCACACTATAGACTATTTGTCAATAGGTAAGAGGAGCAAAAATTGACAAAATCATGTAAACGCTTTATCATCGTTTGCTGAACAAATGTACACGCCTGAACATTGGACAGCATCACATATGGTGCTACATCCCCCAGCTGAGTTTATGACACACAGGTGACCCCATGACCCCTGAAGAAATCTTGCACACAGCGCGTTCTGTTATCCAGCAAGAGAGTCAGGCAGTTGCCGGCTTGGTGGAACAGATCGACACTAATTTTGTTCGGGCCGTTGAGATGCTCTTCGCCTGCGAGGGGCATGTACTGGTGGCCGGGTCGGGTACTTCGCATGCAGTGGGTGCACGTCTAGCACATCTCTTGTCGTGTTGCGGTACACCAGCACTCTTCATCCATCCCGGCGACAGTCAGCACGGACTCTCCGGAGCGGTCACGGCTCGGGATGTCCTGATCGCTCTCTCCAAAGGCGGTGAGACGGCTGAGGTGAATTTCCTGGTGTCTATCGCCAGACGACGTGGGGCAAAGGTTATCGCGATTACCGAACGTCCGGATTCCACACTAGGCCAGCAGAGTGACGTGGTGTTGTGCGTACGCTCGCCTGCTGAGGCCGATCCGTATGGGATGATCGCTACCGGCAGCTCATTGGTGAACTGCGCCTTCGGCGATGCATTGTGTGTGACCCTGCTGCACCTGCGTAGGTATACGCGCGACCAGTTTGGCGAGACGCATCCGGGTGGCGCAGTGGGCAAACGCATTGCTGCAGAAAAGGGAGTGTGATGCCAATGATGCACTTGATCGGGTTGGACATTGGTACGTCAGGCTGTCGCGCCATCCTCTTTGCCGAGGATGGCACGCCACTTGCTGGTGCCAGCCGCGAATACAACGTGGATATTCCACAGCCGATGTGGGCAGAGCAGGATGCCGAGGCCGTCTGGCGCTACGCCATAGATGCATTGCGCGAGGCAATTGCTACCTCCCACGTTGACAGGGTCGCCGCCATTGGGCTCTCGGTGCAAGGTGAAGCGGTTATCCCAGTGGATGAGCAAGGTAACGCATTGCGTCCGGCCATCCTGGGCATGGATACTCGCACCGGGGAGCAAAACCGTTGGTTAGCGGATACCTTTGGCGCCGAGTACCTTTTTGAGCGCACCGGCATGCCCATTCACACCATCAATACGTTGCCGAAGTTGCTATGGCTGAAGCAATATGAGCCCACGATATGGTCACGGGCACATCGCTTCCTGCTTTATGAGGATTTTTTCATCCATAAGATGTGCGGCCGGGCAGTGATCAGCCGCTGTCTGGCGTCGCGTACCCAGCTGTATGACCTGCTCGATGATCGCTGGTCGCCTCATATCCTCAAGACGATTGGACTGGAGGAGCAGCGTCTTGCAACCGTGCAATCCTCTGGTGTGGCAGTCGGCGAGATGCATCGCGCGCTCGCAGCCCAGCTGGGCCTGATCCAACCACCGCTGATAGTGACTGGTGGCCACGATCAAGCATGTGGCGCGTTGGGAGCCGGTCTGACACAACCTGGGTTGGCTATGGTTTCCACTGGCACCGCTGAAGTGGTCGAGATAGCTATGCAAGTTCCCCAGCTGAACGAGACATTGCGCCAAGGCAACATCTCTGTGTACGCACACGTGGTGCCCGGTCTCTACTTGGCAATGGTCCTCAATCACAGTGGTGGATTAGTGCTGCGCTGGTACCGTGACACTTTTTGTGAGGCGGATGTGCAACGGGCGCAGACGAGCGGGCGCAGCGCTTATGACTTGATCCTGGCGGATGCCTCCCCGGAGCCATCGAGGCTGCTATTTCTGCCGCATCTCTCTGGGAGTGGTACGCCATGGTTAGACATTGCTTCCAAGGGAGCTGTGCTGGGCCTAACGTTCGGTACAACACGACGCGACGTCGCTAAGGCAATCTTAGAGGGTCTCACGTTCGAGTTGCGCATCAACATGGATTTGCTCAGACAGGGTGGTGTCCTTATCAACGAGTTGCGTGCTATTGGCGGCGGTGCGCGTTCGCCGCTATGGCTTCAGCTCAAAGCGGATATCCTGGGTGTTCCAGTGGTAGTGCCAGCGGTGACGGAAGCGGCATGTCTGGGAGCGGCATTGTTAGCTGGCATAGGCGCAGGTGTGTATTCCGATGCCGGACAAGCTGTGGCGCAGGTGCTGCACTTCATGCATACGTATCAACCGCATTCTGAGCGTGCTGCACGCTACGAGCAGTTGTATGAGCTCTATCGTGCCGTTTATCCGGCCGTAGCGCCCATCACCCATCGGTTGTGACGCTGAGATGACCTCTATGCCTGGTGGGGTTCTGCAACTTCCTTTGCATCTCAATCTATGCCATGGTACATTATTCGATATTCTACTGAGCGATACCAAGGGAGATGCTGGGTTGTGAAGAAAGTGCGCATCGGGGGCATGATGCATAGTTCCGGGCTGGCGATGGTGGGTGTGTTAGCGATGCCATCGCGTCCCGGGATTGCCGGCAAGATTCTCTCGACGCTGGGAGACCATACCATTAATGTACCGTTCATTGTGCAAATTGTGGATCACAATGGCAATGACCACGTGGTCTTCTGTGTAAGGAGTGTGGATCTGCCGGCCGTTCTGGAATTACTAAAAGACGTCCGCCAAGAAGTGCTGGCAAAGGAAGTGCTACACGAGACAAATGTGGGCACTGTCAGCATTTTTGGCCCCGACTTTCGTCAACGACCCGGTATCGCTGGCCAGATGTTTGCAGCGCTGGGACGTGTCGGCATTAACATCAAGGCCATCAGCACTTCTATGTCCACCATTACATGTGTGATTCAGGGTGACCGCGTTCGCGACGCGCTTGCAGCGCTTGAAGAGACTTTTGAGCTCCCCTGTTAGGACGTTACCAGTTCACTGCGCACTGTGTGATAGAGTGCTTCGGCACGCAGTTGGTGCAAGGTATAGCAGGGCGCTCCCATAGTATCAGCCAGCGCCTGAGCCAAGCCACGATCAAAGGAAGCATGCTCCATATTGATCACCACGGAGCGGATGTGCGCCTTGCGAATCAGATCTGCCACACGGTGCGCCTCTTCCTGAGCTGGCATGCCGGTCACCGATACATTCGCGGCCCCGTCAGTGAGCAGGATCAACAGAGGCATAATCTCTGGATGGGCACGTCTCTCGCGACGCAGCACCCGATAGGCCAGCAGTAGGCCAGCCGAAAGGGGTGTTTTGCCTCCCACTGGTACGTCGGCCAGTTTGCGCTTAGCCAGCTCCACGCTCGAAGTCGGCGGCAAAACCAGACGCGCGTCCTCCTTTTGGAAGACCACGAGCCCTACCTGATCGCGGCGTTGGTAGGCGTCGAGCAGCAAAGACATAATTGCCCCCTTAGTCGCTTCCATCCGCTCCGCTGCAGCCATGCTCCAGCTAGCGTCTACGACAAACAGGATCAGGTTCGCCGCACGCCGCACGCGAACCTTGCGCTGCAGGTCAGATTTCTCGATCGCAATGGCAGCGTCATTATGCTCTCGATGCACCTGAAAAGGGGCGGCGGCGCGAAACGTGGCGTCGAAAGCGATGTCCGAGCTATCGCCATTTGCCGGGCGTGCTTGGACGTAGCGCCCGCGTTTACGTTCGGTTGTGGTACGGCTGCGCTTGCCAGCTTGATTCCGCGTCATGCGGTCGAGCGGGGTCTGCAATTTCCTGGGACGAAAAGCATCTCCAATCGCAACTGCCATCTCGAAAGTGCGTTCGTTGCCTGTGGGTGGCATGCTGTGTGGGTTAAGTGGCAGGGAGGAGAGAGGCGGGGCAGTGATCTGCTGTTCACCGCCTACCATCTCACCAGCGTTTTTTTTTCCTCGGCGACAGAAACGCTCTCCGCGAGCCTTTCCTGTGCTTGTCGGCTCGCTTCTTGGCGTGCCTGCGCTAGTCGGTCGGCCAGCTCTTGGAAGCGCATCTCAGTGTCCTGGAATGGCTGACGCTTGAGGCGATGGGGCAGTGCCAGTTCGGCTGCGACCAGAATGTCCTCATCATTGATCTGATCGCGCTCGTGATATGCGGCATGCGCGATGGCTGTCTTCAGAATAACGATATCTGCTCGGTGGCCGTCAACGTGCATTTCGCTGGTCAGATCAGCAATTGTGTATAGATCATCCGGGCTGTATCGCACGTTGGTCACCCGCAGACGTGCGCGCTCAATGCGCTGGGAGAGTTCTCGTTCGCGCGGCTCCCATTCTTGGTAGAAACGCTCAGGGTCGCGTTCGAATTGTACGATGCGCTTTAAGATCTCGACGCGGTCTTCGGTCTGGTGGATGCCCTGAATGTCCACGCACAACGCAAAGCGGTCCAGCAGCTGGGGTCGCAAGTCGCCCTCCTCGGGGTTCATGGTGCCCACCAGGATGAAACGTGCTGGATGCGAAAAGGAGATCCCTTCCCGTTCCACTACGTTGATCCCCATCGCTGCCGAGTCAAGCAAGAGGTCGACCACATGGTCGTCGAGCAGGTTCACCTCGTCTACGTAAAGCAGTCCGCGATTGGCAGCAGCTAGGACGCCCGGCTCAAAATGGCGTTCTCCCTTCTTGATTGCCAGCTCGATGTCCAGTGTGCCAACCACACGATCTTCGGTGGCGCTCACGGGCAGGTCCACAAAGCGGGTGCGTCGCCGCGCCACTGGCAGCTCCTCGCCACGCTGCACACGCTCGCGGCAGTTATCACACTGGCGGTCCGCGTGGTGGGGATCACAGCTGAAAGGACAATCAGCCACCACCTCGATTTCAGGCAATAAAGAGGCGAGCGCACGGGCCGCTGTGCTCTTGGCGGTGCCGCGCTCACCCCGGATCAAAACCCCACCAATCTGGGGACTGATCGCATTGAGAATCAAAGCGGTTATCATACGACGTTGTCCGACGATAGCAGTGAACGGAAACACTCTCGGCATACACCTACTCCAGACGTACGATTTCTAAATACCAGCTTCTCTATTATACATACAAGGGTATGATATAGGCAAAGCCCCCCTTCCTCGCACTTCGTTGCTTCTTTTGACAGGAAAAGGTATATCAGTTACTCTATGTATTATGGAGGAGACCGGCGTTGGCTTACAGCCATCGTCGGGGAAGGGGAAGATGTTTCAACCACTGAGCCCAGGCACCGTCCTGTGGTCGCGCTACCGCATTGTGCAGCTGGTAGGCCGGGGAGGGATGGGAGCGATATACCAGGCTGAGGACCTGCGCCTGGAAGGCCGCCTGTGTGCCATTAAGGAGATCATCCCCGAACCTGAAACTAACAAAGAGAGGGCCGAGCAGCTGCAATCTCAATTCTACCGCGAGGCGACTGTCCTGGCTTGCCTCGACCACCCTAATCTACCAAAAGTGTCCGATTATTTCGCCGAGGGTGGGCGTGACTATCTAGTAATGGATTTTGTTCCAGGACCTGATCTGCGCGAGCTCATCGAGGAAGCCCGTGCCAGGGGAGAATTTCTGTCTGAAGAGCAGGTGCTGGTGTGGGCAGGGCAGCTCTTTGATGCCCTGGAATATCTCCACAGTCAGGATCCGCCACTGGTGCACCGCGATATCAAACCTGCCAATATCAAGCTCACGCCATCCGGAACGATCAAGCTGGTGGATTTCGGATTGGTCAAGCTAATGGCACCCGAAGATGAAAGCACGGTTACTGTGCTGCAGGGCCGCGGGACCGTCCAGTACACACCCCTCGAGCAATATGGCGGTGAAACCGGACACACCGACGTGCGTTCAGACATTTACTCGACTGGTGCCACTCTATATCATCTTCTAACCGGACATCCGCCCGCGGACGCAAAGCAGCGTTTCCTCAAGCCGCATGCACTCCCGCCTCCCCGCCAACTGAACCCCAGCATCTCGCCGCATGTGGAACGCGCCATTCTGCATGCTATGGCGATGCATCCTGATGAGCGTCCACCCAGTATTGCTGCGTTGCGCGCTGAGCTTATGGGTGGTGTGCTGGCCGGGCCAATCAACGCATGGACGCCACGTGATCCGCTCCTGGTGGAAGCGGCCGCTTCTCCCCACTTTCAGCGGAACAGCAGCGCAACGTTCCTGGATGCCCTATGGCAGAATCGCCTGCTCTTTGTGCTAATTGGGTTGCTGCTGGTGCTGGCCATTGCGGCGACCGCTTTGCCGGCCGACCGTCCTGTGGCTCCGGATGCGGATGCAGAACACGTGACACCTATCGTTTATCTCTTCACATATTGCGTGTCTTTTTAGCCTCACCTCTTTGAGGCAAGGTAACTTATAATCCTCCGCACATCCTGGTTGGCTGTCACCCACCAACCAACCCCAAAGAAGATCAGACAAACCGCAACCGGCAATACCTCGTGGGGCAGTCCGTTGGAGAACGCACGTCCTATCCACGCAACGCGCTCTAAAGGCAATAGACCGATTGCATACAGGGTGTAACCGACTAATCCCAGAGCACATCCTACAAGAGAACGCATCAAACGTTCAGAAGGGATGATCAGCTGCCTGGTTCTTATATGAAACGTGATGATGCCGGCCAGCCCAAGCGCCATCACAGATAGAAACAAATCCAGTGCGCTGACCGTCTTTCCCGGTGAGATGAGGGGCGATTCGGTGTGGGGCGGGGTCGCCTCCGGAGTAGTAGGGGCAGGTACAAAGCCTGGTGTCGATACCGTGACCGCGGATGACCTGGCGGGCGTTGGCTGGGTCGTTGCTGTTGTCTGAGGACGGTCGATGCCGACTTCCACAGGACCTTGTTCGGGTATTGTGACAATTAAGCGTACTGAGCGTTGGGCAGGCTCGCTGACCGCGGTGACTTGCCATGTGCCACTACGTTCTAGATTGAAATTGACCGTCGCCACACCGTCGATGGTAGTTGCAGGCAGACGCGCCTCCAAGGACTGAGCGGTATCCAGCAGTCGGAACTCAACAGGTGTCCCATCTGGAACTGGTCGTCCGTTACGGTCCAAGATCTTGTTCGTGCGCAGGCTAAGCATATCCCCAACTTTCAGGTTCAGTTTCACCGGTAATGGGGTTGTTTCCGGCAGTGGTGTAAGAGTGGGTAAAGTTGTGCCCTCTGCTTTCCCTGAACCCGTCACGACCTCGATGCCGATAATCTGGTCGGGGGCCGGCCGGGTTACCTCGATGATCTGGTAACCTGTCGCATTAACATCGACTGGAGATGTTCCACGCGGCTGGAACTCCTGGAACAACAACCGCACTGCTGCCTCTAAGAAGGGTGCAGTCTTGCTATACAATCCGTAATAGGCTGTCAGCTTGCTGACTTCTGTAGCATCCAGAAAGTAGGGAGCGTTGAAGGCCAACACGATGAGCTTCTTACCCTCCAACGGGTCAGGCCATTCGCTCAAGAAGGTCTTGACAGCATCCGAGTCGGGATACAGGGCTGGGTCAACATTCAGCATAGCGAAGATGAGCCAATCAGATTCCCGGATCAGATTAACGCTGTCCAGGGGGCCTGGGGCAGATGGGGTGCTCAAAAGAGATCGAGACACAGCCGTATCCATTAAGCTGCCTGGTACAGCCGGGGAGAGATTTGTCCCAGTTGAAGAGGCGAAAGCTGCCTTTGGGACAATCTTTTGCACATTCAAGCGCTCGGTCAAAGCTCTTTTCAGATCCTGGAAGGTCAGGCTTTTGACATGCTCCGACATTATCTGGTCAGTTGCCTCGGGACCGTACAGTTTCAGAATCAGGGACTCGAGTGCAGTGGGGCTGATATCGTAAAATGGTGTGCAATCGTTGCATTCCTGAGAAAGCCGGGCATCTGTGACAATCAAGATTTTCTCGCCACTTAGAGGAGGGCTCGGAATGCGCCCGGATAACTCCCCTGCGCTGGGGTAGATGAGAGTTGCTGCCCCCTGAGCTATCTCAGCAACCACCGGATACCCTTGTTTGGCTATCTCTCTGATTTCCTCTTCATTCCGCAACACGTTCTGTGGCGAGAACTGGCCATATATTCTAAGCTTGTGCTTCAGTATACGCGCCACGGACTCGTTTACACGAGATTTAAAGGTGGGGTCGAAATCATAGCGGTCTCGGAAGAACAGAGCGGTGGCTTCAATGTTCGCCACCTGGGCATTCCAGTCATCGTTCAGGTCGAACCGTGCCAGATACAACAGGTCGTTTCCAGCGAGAAAAGCCTCCTGAGCGATACGCTTGGCAGGGAAAGTCTCCAGGTTGGGATCATAGAACTTGCGGATGGACGGCACACCCAGCTCCTGGCTGAGCAGCAAACCTCCCGCAGTGCGCCACGCAGCCAGCTCGGGCAGGCTCAGGATGGTGGGCAGATTCTGTGCATCCAGGCTGATGGGACGCGACAGCTGACGAATATTTCCCTGGAATCCACGATACCGCACGTGGGAGATCATCAGTGCGTCTGTAGTGGTGAGTGGGTCGTCTTGACGGGGTACTGCGACCGAAAAGAACGGCACCAAGTCTACAGAACGCAAGGTTTCCAACGATTTCTGAATGGTGGGCAGCTCTCTGCTGGGGTCGCGGTCGGCACCTCCCAGTCCGGGGAAGTGCTTCGCTACCGTGAGCACCCTGTTTTGTGCGCCTTTGTGTATCCCCCGGATGTAAGCCTGTCCAAACTTGCTCACCCAAAAGGGGTCTCCACCAAAAGAACGGACGCCAAGGGTGCTTGCTGATGTAAGTGCTGGCCTGTCTAATACGTCAAGAGAAGGCCCAAGGAGCATGTTGACGCCAATGGCATCCAGCGCCAAGCCCACAATTTCGCCCACCTGCTCTGCGTAGCCCGGATTCCATGTCGCCCCTAGTGCCATTGCGCTCGGCAGAGGGGTCAACCCACCCCATAACGCTGTATAAGGTGGACCATCGCCTTCCTCATTGAGTGCGATAAACAACGGTATAGGGGTATATAGGCGAGTGGAGGTTAAGGATGGAATGCGCACCTCAGGCGGGGTAAGCGCAAGCAATTGCAATCGATTAATCAAGCCCACCAGCTGCTCGGGTGCCTCTTCGTGATTGACAAAGTTGCCGTTGGCAGGTGAAAGCACCACCCCACCTATTCGCACCTGCTGGATCAGACGCGCAATCTCAGAGCTGGCCGAGACATCATTGCCCTGGAACGTGATGAGAAATAGCTGCCCCACCTTTTCCAGGGAAGTCATACGCTCCATCAGACGTTCTACTTCGGGGTTTAAATCGACACCCACACCCTGCTGTGCCGTTGCAGGCGAGCTCAGAGCAGCGAGCAGGAGCGCCACGGTCAGAGCTGTTAAAGCTGCCGTGCGAGCCGCTGAAGTGAGTGATGGCATCCGTTCAGACCTTATGTTCGGGAATGGCTGCTACCTGGATGCTCCGCCAGATAGCCTTGCAAGGCGTAGAGCGCAACCAGGTAACTGCGCCATCCGAAACCGGCTACCTGTCCCACACAGACCGGAGCGAGCAAGGAACGATGGCGAAACTCCTCTCGGGCATAAACGTTGCTGAGATGCACTTCCACGACGGGTAGCCCGGTCGCTACAATAGCATCACGCAGCGCATAACTGGTATGGGTGTATGCTCCGGGGTTGAAAACCACACCATCGGCCCAGCCCATGGCCTCATGCAACGCGTCCACCAGCGCACCCTCATGATTGGACTGGAAAGCGCGGAGCACAAGACCTTCTTGCTGAGCATATTGCATAAGGCGCGCGTTGATCTCATCCAGGGTGAGTGAACCGTAAATGGAAGGTTCACGTTTCCCTAGCAGGTTAAGGTTGGGGCCATGTAGTACCAAAATTGCAGCCAAGTGTCACCTACCATTTGGCCAACCGGTCAGAGAATTCCCGCCGAAGCAGATATCTTCAGGAGGGAGCCATTTCATTATAGGAGTAACAGCAAGGGACGTCAAACAATTGGTTTGTGTGGCTTTCTGCCTTGGCATATAATAGCCTTCCAATATGTGCCCTCCCATGTGAGCTCCATCGCGGCTGTGCTAATAATAAGGGGGGTTATAAAACTCGTTAAGGTATGGGGTTCTTAGCTTGTCCATGATACGCGACATTGAGCTGCTCAGATCTCCGGAGTATCGGCGCAAACTCTCCCAATGTGTTCATTGTGGCTTGTGCCTGCCAGTTTGCCCCACTTTTGCTGTTTTTGGCACCGAGACGGATGGACCACGCGGACGCATCGCTCTTATGCGAGCTGTTTCAGATGGCAGGGTGAGTTTCGAAGACTTTCAACGTGCTTTCGCGCCCCACATTATGCTATGCTTGGCCTGTCGGGCTTGTGAAACCGCATGCCCATCCGGTGTGCAATATGGCGCGCTGGTGGAAGTGGCGCGGGTGGTCATAGAGCACAATCGTAAGCCAGGCGTTGGAGAACAGCTGCTGCGCTGGCTGGGTATGCGACTGGTGTTGCCCCGGCTGGGGTTATTAAAGCTCATTGCACGCTTGCTCTGGCTGTACCAAGTCAGCCGATTGCAATTGGTAGTGCGTGCATCTCACCGCTGGATGCCTAAAACACTCAGGGCGATGGAAAGCATCCTGCCCTCTATTGTGCCCCGTTACCATGACTATCGCCGACCCGCTCCAGCAATGGGAACGCCGCGCGGTCGTTTGCTCTTCTTCACTGGCTGCATTCAGGAAGCTTTTCTCTCCCAAGTTAACCAAGCAACCTTGCGCGTTCTACAACGCAACGGCTATGAGGTATATGCTCCGGCTGCGCAGACCTGCTGCGGAGCGCCCCATCTGCATTTGGGTGATTTGGAAAGTGCCCGCCAGCTCGCACGGCGCAATATCGACGCGTTCCTGAGCCAGGATGACGCATACGAAGCAGTGATCTGCAATGCTGGGGGATGCGGTGCAACGCTGAAGGAGTATCCACATCTTCTGGCGGGAGACCCAGCCTATGCCGAACGTGCCAAGCGTTTCGCTGCTATGGTCAAGGATGTAAGCGAGTTCCTGGCTGATCACTTGGTTGTTGCTCCGCAGGGTGAGATCAGGGCACGAGCTACTTACACCGACTCGTGTCACCTGCGTCACGGCCAAAAGGTGGTGAACCAGCCGCGCAAGTTGCTTAAGTCCATTCCTGGCTTGCAGCTGGTCGAGCTGCAGGCGCCTGATCGTTGCTGTGGCAGTGCTGGTGTGTACAACATTGCCCAAGTGGACACTGCTAATGCCATCCTGGATGCCAAAATGGCCGATATTGCTGCCACAGGTGCTGATTTGATCGTGACAACGAACACGGGTTGTCATATGCAGTTGCTCGCTGGAGTGCGACGCGCTGGCCTCTCCGCACAGGTTATGCATCTTGTTGAGGTACTGGATCTCTCTTATCGCAAGAGCGAGGAACTCTCTGCTGCAACGGCTGTTTCTCATGGGGAAGGCGCGCGATGAAAGCAACAGTGGTACCCACCTCAGTCTCTGCTAAGCCTTTGGAAACACTCCCCCAGATATTGAATTCTGGGCAGGTGATTACGCATCCAGTTGAGCTGATCGCTTATGAACGCGATGGCACTATGGTGCGTGGCCGCCCTCAAGGAGTGGTGCTGCCCCATTCCTTGGATGATGTGGTGCGTATAGTGCATTGGGCGGCGGAGCACCATATCCCGTTGGTAGCTCGTGGAGCTGGGACAGGACTCTCCGGAGGCGCTGTCGCCGAGCGCGGCGGTGTGATTGTGAGCTTCGCGCGTATGAACCGCATCCTCCAATTCGACCGCGCTGGCAGCTTGGTGGTCGCAGAGCCGGGCGCTACCAATCAAACGCTGGACGAGGCTGTGAAGAAGCAGGGATTGTACTTCCCACCCGATCCGTCCAGTGGTCGTTCTGCCACCATCGGTGGCAATATTGCCGAAAACTCAGGGGGGCCTCACTGCTTCAAGTACGGTGTCACCACAAACTATGTCAATGGTTTGCAGGTAGTGCTGAGCGACGGACGTGTTGTCCATCTGGGCGGTCCAGCCGTTGATTACCCGGGTTATGACTTTATCAGCCTTTTGACCGGCAGCGAGGGTACGTTGGGATTGATTACCGCCGCCACGTTGCGTCTGATGCGCAACCCTCCTGCGGTCAAGACGATGATGGCTGCCTTCGACTCGGTGGAGGAAGCGGGCAATGCAGTCTCCGCAGTGATCGCACGTGGCCTGATGCCGGCGACGATGGAGATGATGGACCAAAAGATTATGACTATCATCGAGGCATATGTGCACGTCGGTCTGCCGGTGGAAGCAGGCGCAGCCCTGATCATCGAGGTAGACGGGTATCCGGAGAGCTTAGATGCGCAGATGGACGAGGTGGTCACGCTGCTGCGCCAGCACAATGCGCGTGAGCTGCGCGTGACACAGACGCCCGAAGAACGCGAGAAACTCTGGTATGGACGCAAAAGCGCTTTTGGTGCCATCGCTCGCCTGGCACCTGCCTACTACGTGTTGGATGGGACAGTGCCACGCAGCCAGCTAGGCGCTGCACTGGTGGGCGTTAATCGTATCTGCAACGCCCTTGACTTGCGCGTAGGCAACGTGTTCCATGCTGGCGACGGCAACTTGCACCCTCTGGTGCTGATCGAAGATCCCGACGATAGTGGACTGCTCGAGCGCGTGCATGAGGCAGGCCGGCAGATTATGCAGCTATGCCTGGAGCTGGGTGGTAGCATTACGGGGGAGCATGGTGTTGGTATTGAGAAACGGGACTATATGACGCTTATGTATGACCACGGCGAGCTCTCCGCTATGTGGGACATCAAGCGTGTGTTTGACCCGGTCGAGCTGTTCAACCCAGGTAAGGTGTTGCCACCCTTGCCGATCGTTTCCAACCCGGCCGGTGAACCGACATCCCAATCAAGTGCTCCTGAGACGCCTTTTGCAGCCACCTCCGCCTCTGAGGTGGCAGAATCTTTGCGCGCGTGGATGTCCGAGGGTCGCACGGTCTACATCCATGGTGCTGGCAGCAAGTTTGTTCCACCTCTCGACAACGGAGCAGCGATACTCACCACGCAAGCTATGCGCGGCATCAGCAAGTATGCGGTGGAGGATCTCTATGTGACAGTGCATGCGGGCACGTCGCTGGTGGAGCTGCAGACCGAGCTGGAACGTGATGGCATGTGGGTGCCCTTGGTTTCACCATGGGCGACATCGACGCTCGGTGGCATACTGGCCAGCAACTTCAACGCGCCGCTGCGCATGCGCTATGGTGCGATTCGAGACCTTATACTGGCTGCTACGATGGTGCTGCCGGATGGTCGCATCATCCGCATCGGGCGGCCTGTGGTGAAGAATGTGGCAGGTTACGATCTGCACAGGCTGTTTGTGGGTTCATACGGCACCTTGGGCGTTATCACAGAGGCGACGCTGCGGTTGTTCCCGCAGCCGCGTGCGCGAGGTAGCTTATTTGTGCCGTGCGACACTTTGTCCGAAGCCCTACAGTGCACTGCCCAGCTGCTCCCAGTGTGTCTGATCGCTTCTGCGCTGTTGCTTTGTCACCGTTGCACAGCCCCTGCTGAGGTGGGAGAGATTGATTCTCCTTACTTCGTGCTCTACGCCGCTGAAGGTGTGCCTGAGGACGTGCGCGCTGAATTGGATCAGGCGCGCGCGGCGCTGCGCTCTGCCGGGCTGCCCATCGGATTGGAACGCAACCAAGTGAACGGTAATGTGGTCTGGGCAGATTGGCTGGCCTCCAGTTCGCAAGGACATCTTAATGAACTGGTGCGGGTAGGTGTCGGGCGCAAGGATTTGCCCCAGCTGCTCACCAACCTGGTGCCTCTCTTGCAGGATCTGACCTATTGCGCCGACATGGCGGCGGGATTGCTATACGTACCAGGTGGCGCGAACCATCTGCAGCAGATGGGGCGGGTAGCGTCGGAAATGGGAGGCTACGCCATCCGGCCGATGTTGCCCCGCCTGGACGCTGTCGGCGAAAACGGGTGCGGCGCAGCTCCGGAGAGCCTGGAGCTCATGCGCCGCCTGAAAGCGCGTTGGGATGCCCAAGGCCGATTGAACCCTGGCCTTCTTTTTGCCTGATAGCCTCGCTGGGCAGCAGGTGTGACACCTTTCACACAACAATCTTATGATTCAGGAGATAGTGTTATGCCAGATGAACTGAGTCTTCAAGTTCCCGAACGGATCCTGTTGGGCCCCGGGCCAAGTATGGTGCATCCGCGCGTGCTCCGCGCCATGCAACAGCCCGTGCTAGGCCACCTGGACCCCCAGTTCCTGGCTCTCATGGCCGAGATTCAGGAGCAGCTCCGCTTTGTCTTCCAAACCCAGAATAAGATGACCATCCCTGTCTCGGGCACTGGCAGTGCTGCTATGGAGTGTGCCCTCTGCAACTTCATCGAACCGGGTGACAGCGTGATCATCTGCGTCAATGGCTATTTTGGCACACGAATGTGCGATATGGCAGCTCGCTACGGTGCGACGGTGCGTCGCCTGGACAAGCCGTGGGGTGACATCTTCTCCTTCGAAGAGATCGAAGCTGAGCTCAAGAAGGGCCCTGCCAAGCTGGTGGCTATCGTGCACGCAGAAACCTCCACCGGTGCCCTGCAGCCTATTGAAGGTCTGGCTGACATCGTGCATCGCTATGGGGCTCTACTGGTGATTGACTGCGTCACCTCGCTGGGGGGTGTGCCAGTGAAGGTGGATGAGTGGAATGTGGATGTTGCGTACAGCGGCACGCAGAAATGCTTGGGCGCTCCTCCGGGATTGGGACCTATCACGGTGAGCGAGCGCGCCGTTGAGGTATTGCGTAATCGTAAGACGCCGGTTGCCAACTGGTATCTCGATCTGTCCTCCATTGAGAAATACTGGGGCAGCACGCGCACATACCACCACACTGCACCCATTTCAATGAATTATGCCCTGTACGAGGCGCTGCAGATGGTGCGCGAGGAGGGATTAGAGGCACGCTTTGCTCGCCATCGGCGCCACGCTGAAATGCTGTGGCAAGGACTTGAGGAGATGGACCTGGCGCTGCACGTCCCCTTGAAGCATCGATTGCCAATGCTCACTACGGTGCGCATTCCGGAAGGCGTGACCGACATGGATGTGCGTAGCCGGTTGATCAAGGAGTATAACATCGAAATTTCGGGTGGTTTTGGTGAGCTGGCCGGCAAAATCTGGCGCATTGGTCTGATGGGCTACTCATCGCGGCCGGAAAACGTAACCCTGCTGTTGAATGCCTTGAAGGAGATCCTCGGGCGCTGAGAGTCTGGAGCGACGACTCAACCTTGTCCTACTTGAGTCGTTACCCATAGAGGACAACACTTTGCAGCACGTAGGCGGCTTGATCGATATGCCACAGCGACTTGAAACACTGGGGCAGGTCCTGTACCTGCCCCAGTGTTCTGATGTAACCTGGGTAACCCCAGCTATTTGGCTGCTATTTGTGGGTCAAACTCGCATTCTTAGGTTGTGAGGACCACCTTGATCGCAGTCTGCTGCGGATCAGCCAGCGTCTGGAACGCTTTCTCATAATCGTTCAGAGAGAAGATGTGGCTGGATAACAGGTCTGGATCAATCACGCGCCGTGCCAGCAAATCCAACGCGATCGGGAAATAGTGGTTAGGGATAGCGTGTGAGGCGCGCAATTGCAGCTTCTTGAAGTGAAACGCATTGACGTCGAAAGTCACCTCGGCGCCGGCGCCGAACTCGATACCGATGAGTCCGATGATGGCACCGAAGCAGGCGATCTCAAATGCCAGAGGCAGTGTGCGCGGCGGCGCCGTCACCAGAACGCGCTGCACTCCCTGGGGCACCGCTGCCTTGATCGCAGCGAGGACATCATCCTCTGCTTCGCTCAACACTACGTCGGCACCCATTTGAAGACCTACCTGTAGGCGGTGTCGACCGCGCGGCGTCGAACGGTTGGAACCCACCAAGAAGACGCGTCGTGCGCCACGCAATTTCGCCAGACGGGTCAGCATCAGGCCGATCGAACCAGGCCCAAAGACGGCCACCTCATCGTTCAGATCAGGGTCGGCGCGCTGCAACAGATCAAGCGCCACAGTCAGCGGCTCGGCTAATGCAGCTTGTTGCGGCGACAATGCCTGCGCATCGTAAGACTGTACCATGTCCTGGCGCACGCGCAGATAATCGGCGAAGCCGGCTCGATCCTCCATATAGCTGGTCAGATTCTGGCAATACAGTGCACGTCCATTCTTGCATGGTGCGCACACACCGCAGGCGGTGTGGTTCTCTACAATAACTGTCTCGCCCTCCTTCCAATCTCTCACGTGTGAGCCGGTCGCTGCAATGACGCCGGCTACCTCATGACCTAAGGGAGTCCATTCTTGATTGTGGCGCAAGAAGTGCAAATCGGTACCACAGACGCCGCATGCGGTCACACGCACCACCACTTCATCCGGAGCGGGATCAGGAATAGGCAGTTCCCGCAGCTCGAATTGGAATGGCGCCTTACCCCACAACGAACGCATTGTCTTCATTTGCTTGCTTCCTTGTTTTTGTTTCAGCCTTTGATGGCGCCCACCAGCAGACCGCGTGCAATGTAGCGTTCCAGTGCGACAGCGATGGCGATAACGGGCACAATCATGATCAATATCAGCACTGACATATACCACCACTGTGGCCCGCGGGTGGCATTCTGAGCTGCCACAGTAAGCGGCAAAGTCTGCGACTTGGCTCCGGAGAGGAATAGTGCCAGCAAGTACTCGTTCCATGCAAATACTAACACAAACAGGAACGTTGCCACCAGGCCAGGAACCGCTAGTGGGAGCACAATGGACCAAAAAATGCGGTAGCGCGAGGCACCGTCAATGGCGGCGCACTCTTCCAGCTCAAGCGGAATGGATTGGAAGTAATCGCGCATTAGCCACACTACAATGGGCAGGTTGACCGCCAGATAGGTGATGATCAGCGCGAGGTGGGTGTCTAAGAGTCCCAGACGCTGGAAAAGCACATAGATGGGGATGACCACCGCGACAGGTGGCAGCATGCGTTGGGAAATCAGCCAGAAGGCGATGTCGCTGTTCTTGAGCGAGCGCTGAAAGCGGCGTGCCACCGTTTGCACCAGGATGACGAACAGGGCTATCCCGGCCAGTATGGCCACCTGCCATGGCGCACCAAGGGTGATTGCAGCGACAACTATCACCAGCGTACCAAGAAAACAAAGGATCAGACCCAGACGCGGTCGATACTCGAAGCGTGTCAGACCGTATGCAGCTGCCGTGCCCAGCAGGAGTGCTAGGCTGGCGCTGGTGGGAGCTACCACAACCGTGTTGAAGTAATTGCGCCGTGTGTCATTGGCCAGATCGCCCACCAAGATGTAGTCCCACGCATGCAGAGAGGGCTGAAAATCAATAAATGGCAGGTAAAAGGGGCCCATATTAACGTCTATGGGCAATTTGAACGACGTGACAAGCAGCCAGTAAAGCGGAAAAATCACCACCCCTGTCCAAATGATCAAGATGAGGTAGGAGATAGCCATTTCAAGGGGTGATAAGGCAACCGGGGAACGGCGACGAAACGGGTTTGGTATCACCATAGCTCACACCTCCACAACGCGGCGGCGGAGGATATTGACATAGCTCATGCTGAGAAACGTGACGAGGAATAACAACATATAGGCAATCGCAGCAGAGCCTCCCAGATCCAATGTGCGCCAGGCAATGAATGCGTGTAATGTCATCGACTCGGTAGCCGTGCCTGGCCCACCGTTCGTGAGCACGTTGGGCAGGTCTACAATCTTGAATGCCTCTATCATGCGAATCAGGATCAGTGTGGTGCTGACCGGCAAAATCTGGGGCAGGGTAATGTGCCAGAAGACCTGCCAGCGGTTCGCCCCGTCGACCAGAGCTGCCTCCATCAGCTCCACCGATTGTCCCTCCAAGGCAGCCAGCAGCACGATGTACATAAAGGGAGTCCACTGCCAGATGTCGCTGATGATGACTGCGGTGCGTGCTCCCCATGGGTCGTTGACCCAGGAATACAACCCAAGCCCCAATGCCTGCCAAATAGGCTGGAATGGCCCCTTGTCCGTGTCGGTCATCATACGGAAGGTGTAAGCGATGCCTACGGGTGTGATCATCATTGGCAGCAGAAAGACAACGCGAAAGAAGCGTCGTGCGGGCAGTCGTTGTGTGGTTAACATCGCCAGCAACAGGCCCAAGGCATATTGCACTGCGATGCCAATAAAGACATAGAGCAAGGTGACCACCACAGTGCCAGGCCTTCCTTCGGGGCTGAGCGTGTGCGCTAATAGCCAGGCAATTGAGCCGAGCAGCACGACGGTCAGCACTCGCCCGACCAAGCTGACGACACTGGAGCTACCGGCACGAATGTAGCGCACCAATCTCCAGATCAGGAAAGCCATCACCCCTAGGAAGAACAACCAGCCAAGGAGTGAGGGGCTGCCGAGCACGCCCAGAAAGTGGTTCTGTTCGCTGCCGAACAACAGTTTGTGGTAATTCGCTAGCCCGACAAATTTAATCTCAAATCCACCTTTGACAAACTTGAGGCGGGACAAGGACAGCGACAGGGAAAGGAACAATGGGAAGATAGATAAGAACAGAACGACCAGCACTGCTGGCAGGATGAAAACATTGCCTGCCATACGTTCGACTCGCGTGCCTACGTGGCGCAGCACAACGCTGGTTGGGGCTTCGGTCCCGATCCCTACCTCGGTTAAAGCTGATCGCGAAACTCGTTCAGTAGTCATAGACACATCTCATATCACACAAAAGCATCTCAAGGCCCGGGCACCGCCGGGCCTTGAGATGTCAAGATCCTTCCACCCCAGCGGGTGCCCGACTACTTGGTGATCCCCAACGTGCCGCGATAAGCCTCCAGCTGCTGCTCGCGGCCGAGCTCCTCCGTGATCTCCTCCCAGCCATCATAGATCTGCTTCATGCACTGCTCTTTGGTGATCTCACCTGAGAGGAACTGGCTCACTGCCTGGTCAAGCACCACCTGCTGATAACGCTGGCTCTGTGGGATGCGCAGGTCCAAGACCATATTGGGGCTGTTGAGGCTGTCCTCAATGGCGCCCAAGTAGTCACTGGCCGCCTTGGGGCTCATACCCGCTTTCACCCACAGCTCACGGTTGAGGAACTGCGAGATGCGATAGGGGTTGAAGCCTGTCTTGCCGATTGTGACATCCACGTTGGCCTGTGCCGGCTGTGCCATATAGGAGAAGAAGGCATACGCTGCATCCTTCACCTTGGGCTCGGCAGCTGCATTGATTCCACCCGACCAGCCTCCGTAGGCTGCATACGGTGCATGGTTCACCCCATCCACCGCATAGGGACATATCTTCTCATCACATGGCACCAGCTTGCCTGTCTTGCGATCGAGCACCTTTGTGGACCCGGGCAAGATGACCGAACCAACTTTATCCTGCACTACTGAGGTCTGTGGGTCAATAGCCAGTGTGCCGATGTCGCCCCAGTCCATTGAGAGAGCGCAGCGGCCTGAGGTGAACAGGCTACGCGTGTCACCCACGTCCAGATTCAGCTCATCCGGCGGCCCATACTTGGTTGTTTCATTGTAGATGTCCAACGCTGCGGCAAAGGCTTCGTTGTCTACCAGTGGCTTCATGGTATCGGTGTCGAAGAAGGCGCCCTGGCTTGTGCCCAGACTCTGGATGAAGCCACCTGCGACAGAGAAGATAAACCAGTATGCCTGCGCACCACGTTTCTTGGAGATGCAGGAGCCATAGTCGGGGTCACCGTCGCCATTCAGGTCCTTGCCATGGAATGCCTTGGCAATCGCCAGATAATCATCCCATGTGGCGGGCGGCTTCATGCCCTCTTTCTCCAACAGGTCCTTGCGATAATAGACCATGTGGAAGTCGCCATCCAGCGGGATTGTATAGATGCGCCCAGCATAGGTAGCGCTGAAATCGCGGAAGAATGGGGCAATGTCATCCCACTGGATGTCTTTGTCGTTTTGTACTCGCTCGGTCAGATCCTCCAGGTAACCAGGGATGATGTAGTCCACCATCCACTGCGGCGCAAAGACAAAAGCGTCGAAGCTGTTTGTGCCAGTAGCCATATCGGTCAGGATCTTCTGGTACAGGTCACTGAAGGGAACAACGATGACGTTGATCTTTGCGCCGGTGAGCTTGGTGAAGTCAGGACCGCGTCGCTGAAGCGGCTCAGCGATTTGCGGACCGGTGAACGTGAGGACGTTGACCTCAACTCCTTCAAACGGCTTCTCTTGGGGTGCCGTTTTCTCGGGCCCACTGGCCACTACCGTCGCAACTGGCGCCCCTAGAGTGACCAACACGGTAAGCAATACAAAGATTACAAACCATCGGACTTTCATGGTGCTCTCCTCCCTGAGTGACAGATTGATGAAACGAAATCCCTAACTCTGAGCGGTCAAACTGGTTTTATCCCTTTTGGTTGCCAATCGTCATGCTTCCCACCCAAGTCAATCTGCACCACCTACAGCATCCGAACGACTCTTTCCAGAACCATCTGTGCTCACTCTGGTCTTGCGGCGCTACCACCTCCCTTCAATGTCCAACTTGTAATGAAATAGAGAGTGGATCAACCTTCGGCAGCCCAGACAGATGAGAGGTCGAGAGCGATGCGAGGAGTGTCGAGAAGATGCAACTACTGCGGGCCACAGACAATCTTGGCGCTGAATCCTGTGCGTAAATCCTTGTCATCTCCACTGTGAAAAGTGTCTCCGCCACCTTCCTCACCTTTGCACCTGGATGTAATCCCGGGAGCTTCACACCAGGTTTCAGCATCTGCTGACCGATTCAGCAGCATATGGTATCGATATCACAACCTCTATAATGATACACCAAAATTGAGAGCAAGTCAATGGCTTTTACGGGTCTGTCAGGGCTTTTCAATATTCCAACAAGAAAGACAAACCATAGTGTGGCAAGGCGGCGATGCAACGGTGGCCATCCGGAACATAGCGATGTCCCAACAGTCGAATAAGATTGATGGCCGTGTTACGCAGCGTGGCCAGGGCGCCAGCAATGATGCGGGCGTGTAAGCGATCTTAACCATAGGCCATATCGCGCATGTAGAACACGCCATTCTCAACGATCCAGTGGCCTCGCTGCATCTCGGCAATGTCCTGAGCAGTGACCGTTGTGGCAGTCAGGCTGCTGACCCAGCGATGTTCCTCGACTTGCCACTGGCACTCTGTCCACCGTTTGCGCCATCGTTGAATACGCCCACACAACCGCACACTCGAACAACCCTATTATTCAAATGTTAGAACATTGAAAAGCCCTAACCCTCCAAAACTCGGGGTTGACAAATTAGAACATTTGTGCTATTATAAACAATGGAGTTACAGTTCCAGAAAGGATTCGCTGCTGCCTTACGGCGAAATATAACTGCCAGCAAGATCGTCATCGGGTTGACTTGTGCTACGGAGGAGGGCGTTCTATGTGCTGCTGCCCAACTTACAACACCATATATGGCACTTATAACGAAGTCAACCACAAGATACACAGAAGTGCACAGGTTGCGTCGGCATAGGAATGCCACTATGATAAGATATGGCTCGCAGCAGTAAGCGAGGAGCTTTCCTGACTCAGAGGATGTTCACAGTGACACCTAAAACCCCAACCTATACAGCGGATGATATCGCACAATTGAAAGGTCTGGAAGCGGTGCGTCGGCTGCCCGGCATGTACATCGGAGATAATGCCGCTTACGGTCTGCACCACATCTTGCTCGAGGTGGTGGACAACGCCGTGGACGAGGCAATGGCCGGTTACTGCGACCACATCACAGTCACCATCCACAAGGACGGATCAGTGAGCGTGGTGGACAACGGGCGTGGTATCCCAGTGGAAATCAAGCCAGAGAAGGGAAAATCGGCGTTAACCCTGGCATTGACTGAGCTGCATACCGGCGGAAAGTTCGAGGGCAGTCGCGGCGGCTATCTCTCCGGCTCGGGCGGTCTGCACGGCATCGGGGTCAAAGCGACCAATGGTTATTCGGAGTGGCTGGAAGTGCGCGTCAGACGCGACGGGGTCATCTACCGTCAGCGCTTCGAAAACGGCGGTGAGCCGGTGACCGAGGTGGAAATCTTGCATCCTCGCACAGGTGAGCGCATCGGGGTCGTCGGCGAGCGGGGAGCTGCCACAGCCATCAAAGCAGCAGCGGACCGCGGCATCGGCACCGGCACCGAGGTGATCTTTCGCCCCAAGCGTGAGTGGTTCTCTCCGGCGATGGAATGGCCGCAACCGGATCAGTACGTACCGTGGGATTTCACGCGGCTGGCCACACGGTTTCAGCAGATGGCCGCCTTGAACCCCAAGCTCACCATCGAGTTCGTTGACCAGCGCGGCAAGAAACCGGTGTCGCGCACATTCTGCTATTCCAATGGCCTGCGCGACTATCTCGCCTTTCTCACAGAGGGGCAAGAGCTCCTATTCGATGCGCCCGTTATCTTTTCTGGGCAGGGTAACAACAACGGCGGGACGATCTCCGTGGAAGTGGCGATGCAATACACCACCAGCGATGAGACGCAAATCTACTCGTTCGTCAATTCGATCTACACGCCCCACGGCGGCACCAGCGTCTCCGGATTTCAGGCCGGTCTCACCAAGGCGCTCAATCAGTTTGCTCAGGGCCTCAAGGACAAAGATCTCAAGTCGACCACCATCAAGGGCGAGGACACATTGCTGGGTTTGACCGCTGTGGTCAACGTGCGGATGAGCGACACTCCCACCTTCAGCTCGCAGACCAAGGAGTCGCTCACATCGCCGGAGGTGCAGGGCGTCGTGATGAGCATCACCTACGATAACCTGCTCACCATCTTCAACAAGAAGCCAGCGATCGGTCGTGCCATCGTGCGTCAGTGCGTTGCGGCACAAAAAGGGCGTGAGGCCGCCAAACAAGCACGCAAGCTGGTGATGCGTCGTTCCGCACTCGAGGTGCCGGAAGCAGGTATCTTGGGCAAACTGGCCGACGTGACCAAGGGTACTCCCACTGAGCACACCATTTTGTACATCGTCGAGGGAGACTCGGCCGGCGGGTCATGCAAGCAAGCCCGTGACCGACGCTACCACGCCATCCTGCCCCTGCGCGGCAAGCCGCTCAACACCTACACGCCCAAAATCAATCGCGTCCTGTCCAATGCCGAGATCAAAGCGATCGTCGCAGCGATCGGCGCTGGCGTGGGCAGCGATTTTCAGCTCGACGAAATGCGATATGGTGGTGTGGCCATCCTGACCGACGCCGACCACGACGGGCATCACATCAAGACCTTGCTGCTCTCCTTTTTCTGGAAATACATGCGCCCGCTGGTCGAGGCGGGTCGCCTCTACGTCGCCGAGGCACCGCTCTACCTTATCCGTGAGAAGTCCGGTAAGCAGCGCAGCGCCTATGCCTACGACGACGAGGAACGCGACCGCATCATCGCCACCTTCGGCGGCCCAAACAAGGTCACAGTGCAGCGCTACAAGGGCCTGGGCGAGATGAACCCAGAGCAGCTCAAGGAGACCGTCTTTGCGCTCAATCATGAGGGTGACAACCCGGTACTGAACAGGCACCTGGTGCGATTCGAGGTGGACGACGTGCATCACCTCAACACCGCCATGAATGTGTTGATGGGCAGCCTGGCGACGCGACGTAAGCATTGGCTATTCACGCGTTGGGAACATGGCGCCGAGGTGGCGGACGAATTCAAGACAGTCGGCGAGGAGAACGGCGAACTGATCTTGGAAGAGGAAGAGGTAGAGGAGTAATTCTCAATGAATTTGCGCACCATTCCCGCGACCAGTGATCTGGCGCAGAGCTACTTTCGCTACGCAACCTACACCGTGCTGGATCGCGCGCTGCCCGACGTGCGCGACGGGCTGAAACCGGTGCAGCGACGCATCCTGTACGCCATGTACGATATGGGATTGCGTCCAGATGCCCCCTACAAGAAAAGCGCGCGCATCGTCGGTGAGGTGCTGGGCAAGTACCATCCCCACGGTGATGCCTCAGTCTACGACGCGCTGGCACGCATGGCACAGGGCTTTTCGCTGCTGCACCCCTTGGTGGACGGACAGGGCAACTTCGGCTCGGTGGACGGCGACAGTCCTGCTGCCATGCGCTACACCGAAGCGCGTCTGGCGCCCATTACCGATGAGATGCTTGCCGACATCCGTCGCGACACAGTGGACTGGATGCCCAATTTCGACGGTTCCTTGCTGGAACCCGAATTGTTGCCGGCGGCGCTGCCCAACCTGTTGGTCAACGGCTCCTCAGGCATCGCTGTCGGTATGGCCACCAACATTCCCCCACATAACCTGGGTGAGGTCTGCGATGCGGTCGTCCTGGTAGTGGAACGCTGGAAGCAGCGCGACAAGATCACCGTGGATGATCTCATGACCGCGATCAAGGGCCCCGATTTTCCCACCGGTGGCATCGTCTACCGCTACGGTAGCAACGGAGAAAATGGACAGCAAGTTGACCTGATCCGCAAAGCCTATGAAACCGGACGCGGCCCCATCCCGGTGCAGGGACGTGTGGACACCGAGGATATCGGCGGCGGCAAGAGCAACATCGTCATCACCGAGCTGCCTTTCGACCAGCATGGCGCGGTGAAAAAAGGACCCTTCATCGAGAAGATCGCCCAACAGGTGCGGGATGGCAAGCTCACCGGCATCACCGACCTGCGCGATGAGTCCGACCACGAAGGAATGCGCATTGTGGTGGAAGTCTCACGCGCGGCGGACAAGGAGAGAGTGTTGCAGGACTTGCTGCGCCACACCCCTCTCCGAGGCACCTTTGGGGTCATCATGCTGGCATTGGTGCCCAACCCAGATTACGTCGGCGACAAGATCCCTGTCGCGGAGAGCCTCGCGGCGGCGGAACAAGATGAGACGCGGCTGGTGTCCAAGACAATGCCGCGTTATCTGAACCTCAAGGAAATGCTCATCTATTTCGTCGAGCATCGCCTGAACATCATTGTGCGTCGTTCGCGGCACGAACTGGCCGAGCGTGAGCATCGCCTGCACATCGTCGAAGGGCTTCTGATCGCCCTCGCCAACATCGACGAGGTCATTGCCATCATCAAAAAGTCACGCACAGCAGACACAGCGCAAGCGAACCTGATGAAGCGCTTCAAGCTCACAGAAGTGCAAGCACGGGCCATTCTGGATATGCAACTGCGCCGGCTCGCCGCCTTGGAGCGCACCAACCTGGAGGCAGAACGCAAGGAGTTAAAACAGCGCATTGCCTACCTGAAGGCATTGCTCAGCTCGCAGGCAAAGCAACTGGAAGTCATTAAGGAAGAGACGCTCGCCATCAAGGAGAAATACGCCCAGCCGCGTCGTACTCTCATCCTGGAACGCGAGCAGACGGGTGGTGCCGTCACTGTGACGCAACTGTTGACACCCCAAGGCCCTCAGATGATCACTGTGACGAGCAAGGGTCTGCTCTACCGAACACCATCTGGACAATCTTTCCCACATCCAGGCAGTGGCATGACCGCGCGTGCTGTCGAGTCGCCCTTGTTCTACCTGCCTGCTGAGCCGACGGACACCCTGCTGTTCATCAGCAGCTCTGGTATGGCGTGGCGCGGAGCGGTGGGGCGCATCCCTGAACGGGTTGCGCTGGCAGAGTTTCTCCCGGATGAGAGCACCATTGTGGGAGGTGGGGTGTTGCGTCAAGGCGGTTTCCTCAGTCTAATCTCCGACAACGCCCGCGCTAAACGCACCCTGCTCGAAGACCTGCGCGGCAGCGAGGGGAACTGGGTCCAGGTGATGGGAGGGCTGAACGGAGGCCGCCTGATCGCCGCCGCCATCACCGACGGAACAGCACATATGATGCTGTTCACACGTCAGGGCAAGACGATCCGTTTTCAGGAGGAGGAGGTCAATCCCCAAGCTTCCGGTTCTGCCACCGGCGTGATGGCGATCAAATTGTCCGCGGACGATGCCATTGTATCGGCCGCCCTTGTCGTCCCTGATGACGATGTGTGGGTAGTCGTGGTGAGCGAGCGCGGTTGGCTCAAGCGTATCCCCTTGGCAGAGTTCCCGGTGCAGGGGCGTGGCGGTGGAGGTGTGCAGCTGCTTAAGATCACCCCGGCCACCGGTCGGGTAGCGGCAGCGACCGTGGCTCACACCAAAGGATATGTCAGCGTGCTCAGCGGACGCGGCAGACGCCACCACTTCAAGCTCTCTGAGCTGCCTGTCTCCAATCGCGTCAACCGCGGGGAACGTTTGGTGGACTTCGGTGACGACGATGTCATCGCCACCATTGTCGCCTACCGCTAAACGCCACCCATTCGCCATAGTCCCATCCCGCTGTGGTATAATGGCGCTGCTATGAACAACTTCGTACACCTTCATGTACACAGCGAGTACTCCCTGTTGGACGGTCTGGCACGCATCAAGGATCTCGTCAGCTGCGCCAACGCCATGGGAATGCCTGCTCTGGCACTCACCGATCATGGGGCGATGTATGGGGCGCTGGAGTTCTATCGCACTGCCCAGAGTCGTGGTATTAAACCCATCATCGGATTGGAAACCTACCTGACTCCGCTGGGGCGGCGTATGAGCGATCGGGAAGCGAATGTCGACGACAAGCGTTTCCACCTGCTCCTGCTGGCCCAGAACAACACGGGCTACCAGAACCTTCTAAAAATCGCCTCAGCATCTCAGCTGGAAGGTTTCTACTATCGCCCTCGCATCGACCGCGAGTTCCTGGCCGATCACAACGAGGGCTTGATAGCGACTACCGGCTGTGGCTCCGGAGAAATCCCACGCCTGCTGATACAGGGTGAGGAGGAAAAGGCATACAAGCGCCTGAAATGGTGGGTGGACGTCTTCGGACGCGATCGTTTCTTGATCGAATTGCAGGAGCACAGCATCCCCGAGCTGACCGCTGCGAACCGCCAGATGATAGAGTGGGCGCGGAAACTCGGCCTGCGCCTGATCGCCACCAACGACGTGCATTACATCAAACAAAGCGATGCGCGCTACCACGACGTGCTCTTGTGCGTGCAGACGGGCGAGCTGGTCAACCAGCAAAACCGCATGCGCATGAGCGATGACAGCTATTACATGAAGAGCTATGCGGAAATGGCCGCCATCTTCGGCGAGCTGCCGGAGAGTCTCACCAACACACTGGTCGTGGCCGAGATGTGCGAGCTCGATCTGACCCCACAGGGCTATCACCTGCCCCCGTTCCACGTACCAGAGGGATACGATCCGGCCAGCTTTCTGCGCCATCTGGTGGAGGAGGGCCTTCTCAGGCGCTATGGCGAACGCGCCGGCGACTCTCAGATTCAGGCGCGCAAGGAGCACGAGCTGAAGGTCATCCACGATATGGGCTTCGACACCTACTTCTTGATCGTGTGGGACTTGTGCGAGTTCGCCCGTCGCCGCAATATCTGGTGGAACGTGCGCGGTTCTGGCGCTGGCAGTCTGGTCGCGTACGCCATTGGCATCACCAATCTGGACCCGCTGGCCAACAATTTGCTCTTCGAACGCTTTTTGAACCCGGGTCGGGTGAGCATGCCCGACATCGACCTGGACTTTCCAGATGACCAGCGCGACCAGCTCATCAATTACGTTGTGGAAAAGTATGGCCAACAAAACGTGGCCCAGATCATCACCTTCGGTACCTTGGGGGCGCGTGCCTCAGTCCGTGACGTCGGACGCGCAATGGACATCCCCCTGCCAGAGGTCGATCGCATCGCGCGCATGATCCCCGGTGGTCCTAAGGTCAAAATCAGCGACGCGCTGGAGCTCTCCCCCGAGCTCAGGACGCTCTACGAGAGCACGGACTACATCCGCGAACTGCTCGACACAGCCATGCATCTGGAGGGTCTGGCGCGCCATACCAGCACCCACGCCGCCGGCGTGATCATCTCTGACCGTCCGCTAGTCGAATACACCCCGCTTCACCGCCCCACCAAGGAGGGCGAGACCGGCATTGTCACCCAGTATGAAATGGAAGTGCTCGAGTCGATCGGCCTGCTCAAGGTCGACTTCCTGGGCCTCTCGACGTTGACGGTGATGCGCCGGGCGTGTGAACTGATCGAAGCACGCTATGGCGTCAAGCTCGACTTGTCCAACATCCCCGTTGACGACCCCAAGGCATTTGAGCTGCTTAGCAGTGGCCACGTGACCGGCATCTTTCAGGTGGAATCGGCCGGCATGCGACGTGTGCTCACCACGATGAAGCCAACCAAGTTCGAGCACATCGTCGCCACTATCAGTCTCTACCGTCCCGGCCCGATGGAGTACATCGACGACTACATCGATCGCATGCACGGACGCAAGCCGGTGGAGTATCATCACCCTGCCCTGGAGCCGATCCTGGCCGAAACGTATGGGATCATCGTCTACCAGGAACAGATCATCCAGATCGCTTCGCAGCTCTCGGGATATACCCCGGGCGAAGCCGACCTGATGCGCCGCGCGGTAGGCAAGAAAAAAGAGGAAGAGCTGCGCAAACACCGCGAGAAGTTCATCCGCGGCGCGATGGAACGAGGCATTCCTGAAGATGCAGCGGGACGCATTTTCGACGACATTGAGTATTTCGCCAATTACGGCTTCAACAAGGCGCATGCCGCGGATTATGCAGTTATCACCTGTCAGACGGCCTATTTAAAGGCGCACTACCCCGTGGAGTACATGACGGCGCTGCTGACGGTGGAACGCCACAATATAGCGAAGGTGGGTGTCCTGATCAGCGAGTGTCGCGCGATGGGGATTCAAGTGCTGCCGCCCGACATTAATGCGAGCGATACCCTTTTCACCATTGAGGACACTCCCTCTGGGCCAGCCATCCGCTTCGGGTTAGGGGCGGTGAAGAACGTTGGCGAGGGCGCCATCGAGATTATCTTGCAGGAGCGTGCCCGCGGCGGCCCGTTCACGAGCATCGATGACTTCTGCCGTCGTGTGGATTTGCGTCAAGTTAACCGTCGTGCGCTGGAAAGCCTGATCCGCGTGGGTGCCCTGCGTGCTTTTGGACAGCGCGCGCAGCTGCTTGCTATTGTGGATCGCATGATGAGCCTTTCCGCTCAAACCCACCAGGCCGCGGCAGCAGGTCAGCTGAGCATGTTCGACTTAGGAGGCTTCAGCGCTCCCAACACTGGCTCAATCCTCTACCCCTTGCCCGAGGTCGAGGAGGTCTCGCGGCGCGAGATTCTGAATTGGGAAAAGGAGCTGGTGGGCGTTTACGTCTCTGAGCACCCGATGCAACCGATCATGACCAAATTGCGCGACGTGGTTACCTGCTTTTTGAGCGAGATCGACGAGAGCCTGATCGGCCACAAGGTCACCGTGGTCGGGATGGTTAACTGGGTGCGCCAGGTTTACACCAAAAATAATAAAACCATGGCGTTCGTCGAGCTCGAGGACGCCCAGGGCACCATCGAGGTGGTAGTCTTCACCAAGCTATATGAGCAGACGCGTGCGCTGTGGCGTGAGGGAGAGGTGGTCAGTGTGTACGGCACAGTGGACAACAAGGATGGTCAAGGCCTAAAGATCGTTTGCGAAGCGGTGAACAACGAAATCATCCAGGTGCGTCCATCAGAAACAGCTCTGCCGAGCTATGAACCCGCCCATGCAGCGTCCACAGCGGAAGCAACCACGCCATGCCATCTCCAGATCACCATCCCGCGCACCCAAGACGCCGCGCGCGATCGTCAGCGCGTGCGCGAGGTCTTCGACATCCTGACATCGTTCACAGGGCAAGATCGCTTCAGCCTCTGTATTCAGGACGGCGAGGGATTGGTGCTGTACGAATTCCCGGAGCATCGCACATGCAATTGTGTGGAATTGCAGCAAAAGCTGATCCAACTGCTGGGTGCCACCGCTGTGCGAGTGTTGCCACCACCCGGCGAGGGCAGCTGACCCAATAGGATATGTCCATTGGTGTAGACGACGGCGCCTTGGCCTTAAACCCTACAGCGCGACAAGCCCATGCCCGGGGCGCGGACGCCGCGATACATACGCAGTGACCAGTACAGTCGCTACTACCCCGACCAGCGTCACCCCAGTGATGAGGATGCCCAGCTGCACACTGACAGGCGCATACCACACGCGTACCCGATGCTGGCCAGCCGGGATCGGGATGCCACGTAGTGCCCCGTTGGTGGTCACTATAGGCGCAGCGCGCCCGTCCACGCTGGCGTGCCAGCCGGGATAGTCCATTTCGCTCAACACCAGCAACCCATCGGCAGCCACCTTTACGTCCAGCTCAAGCACTTCGGCGGAGAAAAGGGTGACCTGTGCATAGGAGCCTTCCACCGGTTGTGAAGGCAGCATCACCTCCAACGGACGCGCGACCACAGCTGCCTGGCGCAGATCGAAGGTGTCCTGGCCGACGCGTTGCAAGGCGGCAGCACGCTCCCCCACCACTTCCACCTGGTGCACCACCCAGGCGCGTGGGAAAGGGTCAGTCACGGCATAGAGATACTCCGCTTGTTCCTCTCCCGCAGGTGGCGTTGCGGGGAACAATCGGTGCAGTCCAGGGCTCTCCAGATCCCGGTCGCTCAACACATAGTGCACATTGAGCAGCTGCCAGCGTCGCCACTCCGGCACAATCGCCTGGAACTCCTCCCACGCCGCGAGGTGCAACGGGCTATTGCCCGTGATGTCTTGGAATTCGTACACCGCCGCTGCACCTGGCCCTTGAGGCAGCAGACCACCACTCGCAATGCGCACCGGCGTGGGATGCTGCGCCAGCTGCCGCTGAAGTTCTGTGATCATCGGCGTTGGCGTGAACCACTCCGCCGACGGCCTCAGGTTAAAACGCCAGTTGATGGTGAACAGGTTGAAAGCGACCCAGCCAGCCAACAGCACCATGCCCCACGGCCGGGCCAGATAACGGCGCGAGCGCAGCGCCAACAGCAGTAAGCTGACTCCCAGGATGAGCAACGCGAAGATGTGATGGCGCAGCACCCCGGCGAACAGATCGCGCTGTTCGGTCGCCAATGAACCATAAATGAAGAGAAACGCAATGCCCAGCGCTGCAAGAAAGACATAGCGCGCGGCACGCTCAAAGCGTCCCATAAGGACACGTCGTGCCCGGTCGAGCGGCGCCGTGAGCGCCAACGCGCCATAACTGCTCAACATCGCGGCGCACAACGCATAGATCACATAGGCTCGCTCCTGGTGGCGCACCCAGGCGAATCCAGGCGCCACCAGGTAAAAAAGGGCATAGAGAAAGGTGTTACCCCCGAAGGAAAGCAGCAGCGCCAACGCTCCCAGGACACTCCAAAAGATGATCGAACGACGCGGACGGCCGATGGCCCAGGCGAGCGCGATCAGCACCAGGGGTAAAATACCCACATACTGCGGCGATCCACCCAGGTAACCCGGATAGATCAGCGCTACAAACTCGTGTAAGGGCAGTCCAAAGCTGACCTCTTGGTAGCTCATAGCCGCGCGCGGCGAATGCGCGATGAATTCAACGGTGGGCAACCACTGGACAGCCCCGAGCAGCAGCGCAAGCACCAGAGCGATGACGAATCGACTCAGCGCACGCAGCCAGAAACGCACCACCGGCGTGCCATCCGATTGGCGTGCGATGGCAACTCGCCAGACATAGAAAGCGAGCACAGTGTAGAAGAGATACATCCACGTCTGCGGGTGTCCAGCCAACAACGCCAGGCACAATGTCAGGGCGCCCCAGATCAGAGGCATTGCGGCGGCGCGCCAGCTGGCGCCTTGTCGTGCTGCCAGATTGTCCACCGCCAGCAGTGCCCACGGCAGCCAAGCACTCACCTCGAGGATGGTCACCTGTTGCACCGGGAAGCTGGTGAGATAACCGCTGAAGGTGAAGACCAACGCGGCCACTGCACCGGCACACCGTGCCCTGCGCATGGGAGCCTGCCCATCTGTGCGCGCCAGTCGTCGGCCGAGCCAGTAAGTGCCCACCGCGGCCCACACAAAATGCAGGATCAACTGCCATTCCAGCGCGCGCGGTGAAAAGTCTGCACCGGCCGCCGTAAGCAGCAACGCCTGAAGCAACTGCGGCGGGTAAAGAGCACCTGCCTGGATGTCGGCCATAAGGGGTTGGCCGCCGTACCAGTATGGATTCCAGAGAGGCAACCGGCCGGTGGCCAGCGTCCGCGCAGCCAGAGCACGCAGCGGATAGTACTGCCCCAGAAAGTCACCTGCTGCGATGCTCATTGCATCGGCGGGATTGGGTGTCACAACGCGCCAGAAGAAGAGAAAGGGTGACAGTGCCAGGCAGACTACGAGGATGACTTCTGGCCACTGACGTCGCAACGCGTTCCACCATCCCATACAAGACATTCTACCATCTTGGGGCACGCTTGCATATTTTTAGGGAATAGGGTAGAATAAAGTCTTGAGACGCGTGGTACCCGTCTCCTTTTCTTATCCTATCGGGCGTCTTGGCAGTCGGCAGCGCTCCCAATGTTAGAGCGACTATTCTGCGCGGCTGCCCTTCGTATTTGCAGGTACCTGTAAGCTAATTGCTCAGCAACGATCGGGGCGTACTGGTACGCGTGAACTCTTTGTAATACGCTGTAGGATCGCACTATGTCAGAAAAACAGGTGTTCTTGACGCGAGAGGGCTTGAGGAAGCTTGAGGAAGAGTTGCGCTATCTGGAGGATGAAAGGCGCAGCCAGGTGGCGAGCCGCATTCAGGCGGCAAAAGAAGAGGGCGACATCACCGAAAACGCCGAATACGATGATGCCAAGCACGAACAGGCTTTTGTCGAGGGTCGCATCCTGACGCTGCGCAATATGATCAGAAACGCTGTTCTGATCGAGGAAGAAGGTCCTTCGGACGTGGTGCGGCTGGGTTCCCGGGTCACCGTGTTAGAAGAAGGTGCTACGCAACCGGAGGTCTATACCATTGTGGGCTCCGCTGAAGCAGATCCCTCCAACGGACGCATCTCCAACGAATCGCCCATCGGACGTGCACTGATGGGGCAACAGGTGAACGCCACCGTTACCTATATGGCGCCAGTGGGCAAAATTCGCATCAAGATCCTCGACATCAGGTGATCCCACAGTTTCCTTGGCATCCCCAAGGTGAAAAGCCAACGACCTCACATACATAAAAGGGAACCGGCCATGCTTGAAGATCTGGGTGATCAGGTACAGCAACGCCTGACGAAACTGAAGCAGCTGCGCGAGCGCGGCATCGATCCCTATCCCCCGCGCGTGTTACGCAGCCACACTAATATGGAAGCTATCGCGGCCCTGCAACAATCGGAAGCAAATGGGAACCCGGTTCCTTATGTGCGCGTGGTAGGTCGCATTCGGGCGTTACGCGTGATGGGACGCAGCACATTCGCACACATCGAAGATGGCAGCGGACGCCTGCAGATCTATGTAAAACAGGACGACCTGGGCGAGGAAGCCTACAACAGCTTCAAACGCGACTTCGACTTGGGGGATTTCATCGGGGTGCAGGGCCATATGTTCCGCACACGAACCGGTGAACCGACCGTGCACGTGCACTCGTATCAAATGCTCGCTAAGGCGTTGCATCCCTTGCCTGAGAAGTGGCACGGATTGCGCGATGTCGAAACGCGTTACCGGCGACGCTATCTGGACCTGATCGCCAACGAAGAGGTGCGCCAGATCTTCATCACCCGCAGCCGCATAATCACAGCGATGCGTCGCTTTCTGGACGATCAAGGCTTTCTGGAGGTAGAGACCCCAACCTTGCAACCGATCTATGGGGGCGCCATGGCGCAACCTTTCGTCACGCACCACAACGCACTCGACATGGATCTCTATTTGCGCATTTCGGACGAGCTCTATCTCAAGCGTCTCATCGTGGGTGGGTTCGAAAAGGTGTACGAAATTTGCAAGGATTTCCGCAACGAGGGCATCAGTACCAAGCACAACCCCGAATTCACCGCGATGGAATGCTATTGGGCTTATGCCGACTACAACGATATGATGTGGTTGACCGAGGCCATGGTCGCCGCGATCGCGGAACAGGTGCTCGGCAGCACCAAGCTCACCTTCCAAGGGCACACGATTGACCTGACGCCACCTTGGCGTCGCTGGAAACTGCGCGATGCCATTAAAGAGATGACCGGCATCGACTATATGGAGTTTCCTACTCTGGAGGCGCTCTGGCAAGAGGTCACACGTCGCGGTTTGGACGTTAGCCCACAACCCACCTGGGGCAAGCTGATCGACGAGCTGTTGGGGGAGATCGTGGAACCGACGCTGATCCAGCCAACTTTCATCAAGGACTATCCGGTCGACATCTCCCCGCTCGCCAAATCGTCCCCCAATGACCCAACGCACGTGGAACGCTTCGAGCTCTTCATCGGCGGGTTCGAGACCGGCAATGCCTACAGCGAGCTGAACGATCCACTTGCGCAGCATGAGCGCTTCGAACAGCAGGCACAAATCGCGCGGGCAGGCGATGTCGAGGCACACCCGATGGATGAGGACTACCTGCTAGCACTAATGCATGGTATGCCACCCACTGGCGGTCTGGGCATCGGGGTAGACCGGCTTGCCATGCTCTTTACCGATCAGACTTCGATTCGTGAAGTCATCCTGTTCCCACACCTGCGCAGCAAGGAGTAGTGACACAGTTGGGCATATTATGGCACTCCTGCGGCCACCATCCCTGGCTGCGCGTGGGCAGGCGGGGAGGTACACGTTCCCTGACGTCGTGGCGCGGATGGCCTTGGTGTGGCGGATTCTCAACAGGGCGGAGAGCCGCCGGATCCACTCCATGGAACCGTGACCGCGATTGCTCAGGCCGGCTTCGGGGAGACTTACACGCTGGGGAGGGAAAACATGCACCAGGCACTGATCAGCGTCTCGGATAAAAGCGGGTTGGCAGACTTCGCGCGCGGACTGGTTGAGCTCAACTGGCGACTCATCGCCAGCGGAGGCAGTGCCCGTGCTCTGCGCACAGCAGGCCTGCCAGTGACGGAGGTCGCCGAGGTGACCGGCGCGCCTGAAATGCTGGGCGGGCGTGTCAAGACGCTTCACCCGGCCATCCACGGAGGTATCCTGGCGCGTGACAGCGCTGCCGACCGCGCCGAACTGGACCGTTATGGCATTCAACCCATCGACATGGTGGTCTGCAATCTCTACCCCTTCCGCGAGACAGTGGCGCGCCCGGATGTCTCACTGGCAGAAGCGGTGGAACAGATTGACATCGGTGGCGTGGCACTGTTGCGCGCCGCAGCCAAGAACTTCGAACGCGTCACCGTGTTGTGCGACCCGCAAGACTATACCCCAGTTCTGGAAGAGCTGCGCGCCGCGGGCATGACCTCGGCGACGACGCGTCTCCGTCTGGCCACCAAAGCGTTCCGCCACACATATGCCTACGACGCCGCCATCGCCGCCTACCTGGAACGACAGGTGTCTCCGCCGGAGGAAGAAGGGCTTCCGTCGCGCCTCGATCTGTCGCTGCCGCTGGTGCAGACGATGCGTTACGGCGAGAATCCACATCAGAGCGCTGCCTTCTACGCACCGGAGGGCAGCGGCCCGCTGGGTGGAACGTTGTTACAGGGCAAACCGCTCAGTTACAACAATGTGCTCGATCTGGACGCCGCCTGGCGTGCTGCCTGCAGCTTCGATGATCCGACGGTGGTAATCGTAAAGCACCTCTCACCGTGCGGCATCGCCTCGGCAGCACAGCTGCCCCAGGCTTTTCGCGCCGCACTCGCCAGCGACCCGGTGAGCGCATTCGGCGGGGTCATCGCGGTCAACCGTCCGTTCGACCAGGACACGGCGGAAGCACTCGAAGATTTGTTCGTGGAGGCGATCGCTGCGCCCGCTTTCAGCCCAGCAGCTTGCGAGCATCTGGCTGCACACAAGCCGAGCTGCCGTTTGCTCCAGATCGCCCAGCCGCTGCCGGAGCAGTGGGAATTGCGTTCGGTGGCAGGTGGGGTGCTGGTGCAATCGGTGGATCGCGGTGACCCGCCGGATGCCGTCTGGCGCACGGTGACGCAGCGTGCGCCAGACGAGCGCGAGATGGCAGCGCTGCGTATGGCGTGGAAGGCGTGTCAGCATGTCAAGAGCAATGCCATTGTCCTGGTGCGCGACAACGCCACGGTCGGCATCGGCGGCGGATTGCCCAGCCGGGTGGATGCCACGCGGCTGGCAGTCACCAAGGCAGGCGAACGGGCACGCGGTGCCGTGATGGCCTCGGATGCCTTTTTCCCGTTCCCAGATAGTCTGGAGGTCGCGGCACAGGCTGGGGTGACTGCCGTCATACAACCCGGTGGCTCCGTGCGCGACGACGAAGTCATCGCCACCGCCGATCGGTTGGGCGTGGCCATGGTGTTCACTGGGGTGCGACACTTCCGACACTAAACATCGAGAGCAAGTAGACTGCGGACAGAAAAACTGCCTGTGAGCAATCCGATACGAGGCATCCTGTTTGACCTGGGCGGCACCCTGATGACCTTCACCGGCGACTGGAAAGAGGTTCAGCAGCGCGGTGCCGTGCAGATGGCCGCTTTTTTCAGACGCCGACGGATCGCCATTGATGAGGATCAGCTGGTGCAGATCTTCTTGGCAGAGCGAGAACTGGGTTTCGAGCGCGCCGCTGCAACCCAGATGGAAGTGTCGTGCCAGGAGTGTTTGCGCATCGTGCTGGAGAAACTGGCCGCTCCACCCGCCGCATTTGCGCTGATTCCGGAGGCAGTGCGCGTCTGCTTCGGACCTGAGGAGGCTGCATGGCAAGCGTTTCCCGACGCCAGAGATACCCTGCGCCAGTTGGCTGCCGTGCGCACATCCGACGGACGGCCTGCCTATCGCCTGGGCGTGCTCTCCAACGCCACCGACGATGCCATCATCCAGCGCTTGGTCAACCGGCTGGGACTGCGTCCGTGGTTGTCGCCGGTGTGGACATCGGCCGCTTTGGGCCTGCGCAAGCCGCGACGGGAGGTCTTCGAAGTATTGCTGACACGCTGGAGGTTGCCACCTGCCGCAGTGCTTATGGTAGGCGATCGGCTGGAGATCGACATTCTGGGCGCCCAGCAGGTGGGCATGCGCACTGTGCTCATCATGGCGGATGAGGTGCCCAGCAATCAGTCCTACCGCGACGTGATCATTCCGGATGCCACGATCCAGCGCATTGGCGAACTGCCAGCACTGCTCGAATCATGGTCAACGTGACAGCTCGCAGAAGGATACGATGAACGAAGCACACACCTCTCAACCGTTGAAAATCTTGCTGCTTGCTGCGGAGGTGGTCCCCTTTGCCAAAACCGGCGGTCTGGCCGATGTAACCGGCTCGCTGCCACCAGCTATCCGTGCGCTGGGCTACGACATCCGGGTCGCTATGCCGCGCTACGGGCGCATCGACCCGCAGCGCTTCAACCTGTCCTTGCTCCCAATCACATTCACGGTGCCGATCGACAATCGGGCAGAACCCGGGCAGCTGCGAGAAGGCCGCCTGGCGCATGACACGCCTATCTATTTCGTGGAAAATGCACGCTACTTCGACCGTGAAGGCATCTATATGTATCCAGACGACGCGGAACGTTTCATCTTCTTCTGCCGCGCGGCACTGGAAGGGGTGCGCCAGCTGGGATGGCAGCCGGACGTGATTCACTGCCACGACTGGCAGACAGCCCTGGTGCCCAACTGGCTCAAGACGATTTATGCCCGGGATGCCTTCTTCAGCACCACCGCCAGCGTATACACCATTCATAGCCTGGCCTTTCGCGGTGTCTTCGGACGGCGTGTGTTGGAGATCGCCGGCATCGCCGAATATGAGTTCACCGCCAGCCCAGATGGCATCCACGGCGGACAAGCGGTGGACTTCATGGCGCGCGGCATCACCTATGCTGATGTGATCAGCACTGTCAGCCCCACGTACGCACGCGAAATTCTCACCCCTGAGTTCGGCGAGGGCATGGACGGTCTGTTGCGGCAGCGGCAGGATCGGTTGTCTGGCATCCTGAACGGATTGGATGTAGACGACTACGACCCCGCCACCGACCCGCATCTGGCCCGGAATTACGCGCGGGACACGCTGGAGCTGCGCCTGGAGAACAAGGTTGCATTGCAACGCTACGCCGGCCTAGAAGTTGCACCCAACGTGCCTTTGCTCGGGGCCATCTCGCGGCTGGTGGATGACAAAGGCTTTGACCTGATTCAGGCGATGCTGGAACCGATGTTGACCCATTTGAACATCCAATTCGTGCTGATGGGCACCGGCGAGGAACGGTATCATCGTTTCTTTCTGGAGATGGCGCAGCGTTACCCCAGCCGGGTGGCCGTCTTTCTGACCTTCAACACATCGCTGGCGCGCCGCATCTATGCCGGAACGGACATCTTCCTGATGCCCTCGCGCTTCGAGCCGTGTGGCCTGAGCCAGATGATCGCTATGCGTTATGGCAGCGTGCCGCTGGTACGTGCGGTGGGCGGCCTGGTGGACACCGTGCAAGAGTATGACCCGATTGCTCAGACAGGCACCGGCTTCTTCTTCCGACCATACGAGGCTATGGCCTTTTACACCGCGGCGGTGCGTGCGGTGGAAATGTATCGCCACTCCAGTATCTGGCGCGGGCTACAGCAACGCGGTATGGAGCAAGATTTCTCGTGGCAGGCTTCCGCGCGCGCCTATATTGAGCTCTACCAGCATGCCTGCGCCCTGCATGCTCAAGCACAACCCGCACCGCCCGGCCAGAAGGGATCTCCGTAGTGCCAGGCGCGTTTGCCTGCCGCGCGGCCCAACGATAAGGATGTGCCATCCACCTTCTCCGCTCGCACTGCCATGCCGATACATCCGGGAAGATCCCACTTCCTTCACCCGTCTATGTACAAAACAGCACAATGTGTGGGAGAAATTTCCTATTGGAGCACACATAGGTATGTGGTATGATTAATGCCAGACAGCCTCTGCAGAGGTGTGCTGCGAGGTGGAAAGCAGTGAAAGGTGCTCATTGGACGTGGCTCTTGACCCGATGGCGGCCATTGCTGGTTGCTTTGGCCTTCCTCTCCGTCATCCTACTGGGGTGGCTCAGTGCGAATTGGCACGCCCGCCGGATGGAAAGCCGGCTGCGCGAGCAGCTGCTGCAATACGCCACCCAGCTCGCTGCCACAATTGACCCGGCGCTGGTCAAGGCACTGACGTTCACCGCCGCCGACAAAGGTACACCTGCTTTTGAGCGTCTGCGCGCCCAATTGATCGCCTACGGGCGCTACATACAGCAGCGCAGCATCTATACGATGGCGTTGCGCGACGGTCGTCTTGTCTTCGGGCCGGAAAATCTGGCCGAGGACGACCCATGGGCCTCGCCGCCCGGAACCGTCTACGAACAACCAGGCCGCGAGGATTTCCTTGTGTTCAAAGCCAGAGAGGCATTTACCCAAGGCCCCCACTCCGACGAATACGGCACCTTCGTATCGGCGATGGCACCGGTGATCGATCCCGGAAGTGGTGAAGTGCTCATGGCAGTCGGCATCGATGTGGATGCCACGGAGTGGAGTCTGCGCGTTGAGCGCAGCCGTTTGCTCCCCAATCTGGCGGCGCTGGCGCCGTTCCTGATCTTCCCTGTTGTGCTGGTGCTCCTCCAATGGCACGAACGCCGCGTCACCGGCAAATTCTGCGCCTGGCCGCGCTATGGAGAGGTAGCGATGGTAGCCACGCTGGGGTTGGCGCTGAGCGGCTTCGGTGGGTTGACCATGGCGGAAAACGAAAGCGACCAACGCTGGCTAACCTTCGCACGACTGGCCGAGTCACGCACCACGTTCGTGCGTGACGCTCTGTTTGGACTGCGCAGCGATTTAGCTTCCGTCGCGCGTTTCTATCAAGGCAGTGAGCAGGTGACGCGCCAGGAGTTTCGCAGCTTTACCGCACCGCTGGTGGCAGGTTCCGGTTTGCAGGCCATCGGATGGGCGCCGCGCGTCTTGTCAAAGGATCGAACGTCATACGAAGCATGGGCAAGGCAAGATGGCTTGAGTCATTTTGCTTTCCAAGAGCGCTCAGATCAAGGGGCTAGGCAGCTTGCTGCGGACAGGGAGCAGTACTATCCACTTTACTATGTGGAGCCACTGGCTGACAACGCAAGTATGCTGGGATTCGACCTGAGCACAGACGCGTTGCAACGTGCCGCGTTGGAGACAGCGGAACGCACCGGCTTTGTCACCGCCACGGATCCTCTGGTAGCACAGCAAGGCAATCAGTGGCGCAAGAGCGTTGTGATTTACCAGCCAGTGGTGAGCGGCAAAGGCGGAGCGCAGTCGGGAACACCCCAGCGAGACGTGCAAGGGTTCGTTGTGGCTGTGCTGGACTTGCAGTCCCTGCTTGAGAGCGACCTGACTCGTATCAAGCACGCTGTGGATCTTCAGACCTGCCTGGTGGACTTGTCCCCCGCGGACTCTCCCCTGCGGCTGGCGTCTTACCCGTCGAGCCATGTTGAGACAGAACTGCGTCCGGTGGACGTACTCCCCCCTACACAGCCCTTCGCAATGACCACCGTGTATCCTGTGTTCGTCTTTGGGCGTGCCTGGGCAGTTGTCACTCATCCACTCGAAGGGTTCTATGTTGTTTATTCATCACAGACGGGCTGGCTCATCGGCCTGGCCGGTCTGCTCCTCACCGGCATTGCCAGCGCGCTTGTTATGACATGGCTGCAACACGAGGCCTCTCTGGAACAGCAAGTGATGGAACGCACCGCCGCCTTGCGAGAGACCGAGGAACGTTTCCGCACCTTGGTACAGCAGGTGCCTGCCGTGGTGTACGTCAGCGTACTAGATGAAGTGGGCACCACGCTGTACATCAGCCCGCAGCTGACCGACATGGTCGGTTACACCCCGGATGAGTGGATCGCCCAGCCCGATCTGTGGCAGCGTTGTCTGCACCCGGATGATCGCGAGCGCGTCCTTGCCGCGTATAAAGCCATGTGCGCTGGCGGTGCCCCAATGAACTGTGAGTATCGCTACATCGCCCGGGACGGACGCGTCGTGTGGGTGCACGAGATCGCCAGCGTACTACACACGCAGACAGGCAATCCATACCTCTATTGTCAGGGCATCCTGATCGACATCACCGAGCAGAAGCGGGCGGAGGAGGAACGCCTGGAGATGGAGCGTCACCTGTGGCAGAGTCAGAAGCTGGAGAGCTTAGGGGTGTTGGCTGGGGGCATTGCCCACGACTTCAACAACCTCCTGACCGCGATACAGGGTCACCTCGAGCTGGCACAGCAGCAGGCCGGCAATGTGGCCATGATGTGCTGGCACACCGATGCCGCTCTCCAGGCGGTAAAACGTGCCACTGATCTGACACGCCAGATGCTCGCTTATGCCGGCAAGGGCCAATTTGTGCTCCAGGACATAGATCTGAATGAGCTGATCAAGGAGAATCGTGAGATACTGAGTACCTCAGTCTCACACTATGTCACGTTCGATCTACAGCTGGCAGCTAACCTGCCACCCATTCGCGCCGATGCCGGACAGATCCAGCAAGTTATTATGAACCTCGTCATCAACGCAGTCGAGGCGATCGGCGAGCAGCCCGGAACTATCACCCTAAGAACTGGAGTGCAAGAGTGCGACCAGACATATCTGCAACGCAGTCGTCTGGAGGAGAAGCCGGCTCCAGGTCCTTATATCTTCGTGGAAGTGAGCGACACCGGCCATGGAATGGATAAGAGCACACTAGAGCGCATGTTCGAACCTTTCTTCACCACCAAGTTCACCGGCCGCGGACTGGGTATGTCAGCCGTGCAGGGGATTGTGCGCGCGCACCATGGTGCCATTATGGTGGACAGCCAGCTCGGACGCGGCACCACGGTGCGGGTGCTCTTCCCCGTGGCGCAGCCTGCGGCGTCGACCGTCACCGCTGCATCAACTGCTGCCCCGGAGACAGAGGAAGCGCCAACCGATGCCACGACGGGCACCATTCTGGTGATCGACGACGAGGAGATGGTGTGCGAGCTGCTCGCGGACGCGTTGTGCCCCATGTGCTCCCGGGTGCTCACAGCACACGATGGCGAGGAAGGGACGCGGTTGTTTCAGGAGCACGCGGTTGAGATCGAGTGTGTCATCCTCGACCTGACCATGCCACGCCAGGACGGCATACAGACCTACCAGGCGCTGCGCTCCATACGGGCTGACGTCCCGATCATTATCACCAGCGGCTATAGCCAGCAAGATGTCCTGCAGCGTCTCAATGGCCCGAGGATGGATGGCTTCCTGCAAAAGCCCTACCTGCTTGACGAGCTGCGTCGGGTCGTCGGAGAAGTGTTGCAGCGGACAGCTTCCTCGAAGCCGCAGCAGCCATGATTGCCATCACTGATAGCATCAGCCTGGACGAGGATGAATTGCAATGGGAATTCATCCGCGCTTCCGGCCCGGGCGGTCAGAACGTCAACAAGCTCTCCAGCGCGGTGCAGCTGCGTTTTGATGTGCTGCACAGCCCATCTCTGCCGGAGGGAGTCAGACGGCGGCTGATGCAACTGGCCGGCAGGCGGATGACGCAAGCTGGCATACTGGTCATTGACGCGCGCCGTTATCGCACCCAGGAAGCAAACCGCCAAGATGCCCTACAGCGGTTGAGCGCGCTCATCCGTAAGGCCAGCGCGCAGCCCAAGACGCGCAAAGCAACACATCCCAGCGCTGCCGCCCGCGCGGCACGCCTGGAGGAGAAACGTCGTCACAGCGTGATCAAACGATATCGTCGGCCGCCGGCGGAGTGGGAGTAACCCACGCCGGTATCCTCAACCAGCCAGTGTGCGATGATCCTGGCTGACCGCGCTGCAATGCAGCGCCTCGAGACACTGGCCTAGACCCTATCCCAGTGTATGTGACCAGCCCCTGCAGCGCTCGCGCCTGTAAGGAATAAAAACTCCACCTACCTCGCCGACAGATCCGCCGGCGGGTCCGCAAAACAGGGTATACCCGAAACAATCAGGCTGCCGGAACGATTACTTCGGCCGACTCACCCAGCTGATGATGAAGAGCACCAAGAGAATGACGGAAATGACGGCGAAGACGATGTTGCCGATCAGTGGGCCGCTGCCAATGGCCGCCGACACGACAAACACGATCGTCTGCAGCGCCAGGTAGGCGATCTCACCGCGTACGACATACTCCACCGGCTGCCAGCTCCCGGCGAAGATGCCGCATAGCGAGGTGCCAGCACCAAGGCCGAGCAGAAGGGCGCCAAAGGCACGCAGCACCGACTCCACACCCGGGGACTCTGGATAGCCAAACCAGCTACCGAATGTCACAGGTATGAAGAGCAGCAACGCACCGATCACGAGCGCGACGATAAAGTGGATAATGAAGGTCACCCGTGCAATGCCAGGAAACGCCGAAGCACTCTGAGACTGAGCCATCTGATTGCCCCCTTTCCCTGTTATCTCACACTTCTTGGACAGGTCATATGGAACGCCGAATCAATCCATGTTGCTACATATATCTACACAATGTTTTATCACGTATCCGCCAATATATAATAACACCATCTCCCATCCGGGGATGCGCCTATGAACTTTTCTCGTCGTTTGCGGCTCGTTCTTAGGGAGGTTAGTTCGCGTGGTGTCGCGGTGTCACATCAGCAGCCGACGCGGCCGATATTGGATGGCCTCAGCGACGTGCATGGCCTGGACGTCCTCGCAGCCGGCCAGATCGGCAATGGTGCGCGCCAGCTTGAGGATGCGATGGTAGGCACGGGCGCTCAGCTGCAGCTGCATCACTGCAGATTTGAGCAGCTGATTGCCCGCCTCGTCCAGGCGACAGAACCTGCGCACCTCGGCCGGGCCCATATCCGCATTACATTGCAGGGGTGCGTTGCGCCGCTCATCCTGCCCCGCGCCGGCCCCCTGTCGTTCGTGCTGCAGGCGCTCAAAGCGTTCGCGCTGGCGCTGGCGTGCTGCTTCTACGCGCCCCCGCACCGCGCTAGAAGGCTCTCCTAAGCGGTCGCTGCTCAGCTTGTCGTAGTGCAGGCGTGGCACATCAACATGGATATCGATGCGGTCGAGCAGGGGACCTGAGATGCGCTTTTGATACTTGGCCACCATGCCGGGCGAGCAGGTACATTCCTTCTCGGGGTCGCCGTAGTAGCCACACGGGCACGGATTCATTGCCGCAATCAAGGTGAAGTTCGCCGGGTAGGTCAGCGAACCGGAAGAACGGCTGATCGAGACAACGCGATCTTCCAGCGGCTGGCGCAACATCTCGAGCAGCCGGGGGCCGAACTCGGGCAGCTCATCCAGGAACAACACGCCACGGTGCGCCAAGCTGATCTCACCCGGGCGCGGCCAGTGACCACCACCGATCAGCCCGGCATAGCTGATGGTATGATGCGGTGCGCGAAAGGGCCGATGACGAATCAGAGGTTCGCCGGGTGGCAACGCGTCGGCCACCGAGTAGATGCGGGTGATGTCGAGCGCTTCCTCCAGCGTCAGCCGCGGCAGGATGCCCGGCATAGCGCGCGCCAGCAGCGTTTTGCCCGTGCCGGGCGGTCCCACCATCATCATGTTATGTCCGCCTGCCGCAGCAACTTCCAACGCGCGTTTGACATGCTCCTGGCCCTTGATTTCGGCCATGTCGATCACGTCGGGAGCCTCATCATCCCGATCAAACAGGGAGGAGGTGCGCTCGTACGGTCGCAAACGGGCGTGGCCGGTCAAATGGTCCACCAATGCCAACAAGCTCGGCACCGGGTAAACGGTCAACCCATCTATCAAGCTCGCTTCTGCAGCGTCTTCGACGGGCACATAGAGCGTGGTGAGACCCTGTTCGCGCGCCGAGGCAGCCATGGGCAACACACTGCTCACGTGGCGCACCGATCCGTCCAGCGAGAGCTCACCCACCACAATGGCACCCTCCACATTCGCCACGATCTGCTCCGAGGCCATGAGCACCCCCAACGCAATGGGTAGATCGTACGCAGGTCCTTCCTTGCGCAGGTCAGCGGGCGCCAGATTGACCGTCACGTGTGTGCCCGGGTAGTAGAAGCCGCTGTTGCGCACCGCCGAGCGCACACGCTCTTTGCTCTCGTTGACGGCAGCGTCGGGCAGGCCGACGATGGTGGTGTTGGGCAGGCCGCGGGTAATGTCTACCTCGACCTGGATCAGAGCGCCATCCAGGCCGACCACGGCGCACGAGGTGACTTTGGCAAGCATAGCGCTATCCTCAATCAGGAAGGGGCCGCCAGTCCGCGTCAGCTAAATCGTCCATTGAGGCGGCGCAGGTGGCGCGAATCGTGCTCATAATACTACCGCTCGCGGCAAGGTTCTTCGGTGTGGAAGGGGTCACGTTTGAGATGGAGTACATCGCGCACCTGATCGAGCAGTTTTTTCTTGGGCGAAGTTTCCATTTTCTATCTGTAACCCTTTGATTCGGTCTGGCGCCGGGTGTATAATCCAGAGTAAGCAGGATACCTGGTTCACTGCGTGCCATCGGTTGAGCAGCAGAAGGATCTCATCCGAGGTGCCACTGGAGCATATTATACGGAAAGATTCCGTCTAGGCAATAGTTGGGCGGCATACTCAGCGATATGATCGGATAAGGCAAGCGTAGGAACAAATATTCTTGCAACAAGAGTTGGATAATCTACGCCGACAGCACTGCGCTGTGGACCGCATCGCTTCTACCTTTACTCACACGATTGTGATGAACCACGTTCCATGCTATACAGACCATGAAAACAAGAGGGCAAAGTTTTGGCTTGATTCTGATGTGACGTTAGCTGAAAATCATGACTACAATCGAAAAGAGTTGCGAGATATTGAGGTATGAATGGGATGTTTTCTGAGGCAGCAACCTTCGTCCTGCCGATGAAGACATCGGTGTTGAGGATCTGTTGCTAAGGAAGGAATCTGCTGAAAGCCCAGCATCTTTTGAGCGGTGGCTTCAGCCATGTAAGCAGAAAGAGTAAATGCCGCCCAGCACGCGCTTCCAGCCGACGCTGCCTGCAGCGACGCGGCGCAGGTGAAGCGCAAGTCATTAGCCGGATTCACGCCTATGAGAGACATTCGAACGAAACGCGTTTATGAAGCACCCGACCCAAACGACGGCTTTCGCGTTCTGGTAGACAGGGTATGGCCGCGTGGAATGACAAAAGAGCAAGTACAGGTTGACCTGTGGTTGAAGGACGCAGCACCCAGCACTGCCTTGCGAAAGTGGTTTGGTCACGACCGTTCGAGGTGGGAAAAATTCAAGCACTGCTATTACTCTGAGCTCGACGCAAAACCAGAAGTGGTGGCGCGGCTCCTTGAAGAAGTGGGAAGGTACAGGCTTACCCTGTTGTATTCAGCTCGTGATAGCGAGTACAATCAAGCGGTGGCGCTAAGAGAATACTTGATCATGCAGTCCGAGAAGTGAGTCAGCTAACCAGCGCACCACCCGACAGGCTTCGCCTCGCTGCTCGACCGCAGGTGCTGCTTAAGCCCTTGTCTGGCACACAGGCCGGCAAGACGAATACAGAGTAAAGAGCGAAGTCGCCTTAATGGGATTGCAGCGCGGCACAATGCCCCCGCGCGCTGCAGTGCTCACGCGAGCACCTGTCCAGCAGCATCCACCAGCAGCTTGATGGCGAAGACAACGAGCAAGCTCCCACAGACAAGAAGGACAACCTTCTGAAACCTCTTGCCGAAGAACTGCCCCCCTTTGAATGACATCACCGACAGGAAGTAGTCCCACACAAAGTCGCACATCCAGTGTGCCGTCGCCATGGCAACAAAACCCCAGATCCCGAAAGCAGCCGATCGCAACACCAACGCGGCACCCACCGTCGCCCACCAGACGAAGAAATAGGGATTCCCCAGCGTCAGCAAAACGCCCGTCGCAAGGGAGGATTCACCGCGGCGCAACGCGCCGACCTCCGGGTCACGCAGAGCGCGCAACATGCCGACAGCCATCACCATCAGGAAGAAGGCCCCCAGCACACTCACCACCAGCTGCACGTAAGGCAGCGCCATCAGACTCTGCATACCGAACAGGATGGCGATCATCAGAGGCACTTCGACGAATCCATGGCCGATGGCGATCAGGGCGCCTGCATATGGCGTCGTGCTCCCTTTGCCCAGGATGGCAGCTGTGATGGGACCGGGCGCCATAACTCCTGAAAGAGAAATCAGAACAACTTCAGAGAGGAAAGTCAACACAGGTTTTCAACGCTCCGCGTAGAGATGTTTGTGGATGCTATAAGGAAATGCTCCCAGACTGAAAGAAGTTAGCCACCCGGCTATGCCACCAGCCGGCCAGCATAGTGATTGTAGCACAGTGAGCAAGAACCACCCAATTGACCGGGCTGCGGCAAAGCACCCCGTTTTTCCCCCCTCGCGCTTGGTCGGTCGGGGACATTGTGGTAACATGGCTTATATAAAGGTCGTTTCTTAGGTGCCCATGAACCTCTGTTCGCGGAAGCACCCTGCAAATCCCCACTCCATCATACTGGCACTTGGCCTCCTGCTGGCGTTGGCATTGCGCTTCCATGCTCTCGCCGCCGAGTCACTCTGGGAAGATGAGATTTTCACCGCTCTGCAGGCGAGCCTGCCATTTCACGCACTGCTGCGCCAGGCCGCCAGTGATATTCATCCCCCGGGCTACTACCTGTTGGTCGGCATGCTAGCGCGTATGTTCGCTTGGCTGACGGCGTCACCTTCGGCCACCACGGACTGGCTGTGGCGCATGCCTTCCGCTTTCGCCGGCGTGCTGGCGGTTGCCCTCACCTGGCGGCTGGCACGGGAGTGGCTCCGGCGGGAGGTCGCATTGGTGGTTGCGCTCTTGTTGGCCGTCAGCCCGGTGGCGGTGCATTACAGCCGCGAGGCGCGCATGCATGCGCTTTTCTTGCTACTTGGCGTACTGAGCACATGGACGCTCGCGCGTGCGGTGCGCTCGCACCGTCGCGGATGGTGGCTGGCCTATGCCCTGGCGACCGCAGCAGGCATATACACGCTCTATCTGGGCTTCGTGTTGCCACTGGTACATCTCATCTGGCTGGTGGCCTATCTGCTGATGCGACCTGCGCACGCGCCGATGCGCCCCGCTTTGATGGGGTTCGCTCTCAGCATGGTGTTCACTGCCGTGCTCTACATCCCTTGGTGGCCTGTGGTCGGGGAGATGATCCGTCTGCGCCTGGCCACCCATACCATAGCACACAGCAGCGGCAACATAGCAGCATTGCCCAGCCTTATGGCGCAAGTTATCACAGCACTCGGACCGGGAAAGGATACCACGATCTGGCTCTGGTTAGCGCTTTGGCTCATCGGGCTGCTGCATATAGCGGTTGGCGCGGCGGATAACGCGAATGTACACCGCGGGCATTTCGCCGTGCTGGGCGCCCTGTGGCTAACAGTACCGCTGGTCTTTGCGGCGTTGTCGGGCGACCCGCGTGTGTGGCACATGCGTTATGCCTTTCTGTTGCCGCTCTATCTGATCTTTGTGGCGCAGGGGGTCCGGGCGTTGACGCAACTGGCGGTACACACACCATCGCGCCAAGATGCTTTTGCTATCGTGGCAACACTGCTGGTCCTGCTGAGCGCACTGCAGGTGCCGGAGGTCTACCGCCCCGTGCGCACGGCCTGGCGGGAAGCCGCTGCCTATTTGACTGCGCAGACGCGACCGGGCGATGTGATCATCAGTGATGCCTTGTTCGACACCGGGCGCTATCTGGGCTATTATTACCGCGGACCGGCTGAGCTGACGACGCCGGCCATGCTGGTGGCGACGCTGCCCGATCGGGTGACTGGCATGCGCGTCAGCGGGGGAAGGGTGTGGGCAGTGACCCGCTTCCATCCACACGCTATGGCGGCAGTGCAACCAGTGGTATTTCGCGGCCTAGTCATCTCCGCACCTGTATTACCCGTCTATGATGCCACGGTGTTGACAGAATCGGTGATCGATCTGATGCGTCAGGCAGTAGCCGCGGCGCCAGAATGGGCGAGGCAAATGACCACCCAAGGGTTGATGCAACCGGATGCGCGTGTCACGCGTGCGGCAGCATACCTTTTTCTGGGCGATACTCTGCGCGCCGCGGGGCGCCTCACGGAGGCCATTGCTGCATACCAGGCCATGTTGACAGATGACCCCAACCCGCCGGGTGGCTACGTTGCGCTGGCCGAGGCCTATGTGGCAGCCGGGCGATTCGAGGATGCCGTGCATGCCTATCAGCAGGCGGTAGCACGTCAGCCACGCTGGCAGGGTGCGCGTGCTGAGGCCGCGGCTGCTCTGGCCAACGCTGGCGAGTGGGCTGCCGCTGCCGCCGCATACCAGGCTCTTATCACTCCCGAACATGCGAGCAATGAATGAAAAACGCATGGCAAAAACATAGGAAGAAGCTATTCAACGCACTGCGCATCCTGGTCAGCATTGTGCTGATTGTGCTCATCGTGCGCAGCGTGGACCTGGCGACGCTCTGGCACGTGTTGCAAAGCGCCAATCCTTGGTATCTGGCGGCGGCATTGATTGTTTCCATACTGGGTGTGGCGGTGCGCGCCGTGCGCTGGCAGATTTTGCTGCGCGACCAGGCCGTCCCAGCCTCGCTGGGCGAGCTGACGACGCTGTGGTTCATCAGCTTCCTCTTCACCAACCTGCTGCCAAGCGGCATCGGTGGCGACGCTATCAAGGCATATGAGCTGTCGCGCAGCACGGGTCAAGGCGCGCAGGTGGTCAGCACTGTGCTGGTGGACCGTTTTATGGGTCTTTTCGCGTTGCAGGCAATCGCTCTGGTGGCCTTGCTGTTCAGCTGGCAGTTGATCCCCTCGCAAATTGCTATCTTCACTGTGATCATCTTTGGGGTCAGCGCGCTGGTGGCCTGGATCATCTCCTCAAAGCCATTGTGGCAGGGACTGGCACAACGCCTGCCACTCTTTGCCCGGCTGCTGGCGATCCGCCCGGTGCACGCCCTGGTCACCTCGCTGCAGAGCTACAGCCGGGGGGCGCTGCTGCGTTCGTTTGCTGTGGGAATCAGCTTCAATGTCTTGCTCATCACCATGAATGTGCTCTTGGGTTATGCGCTGCGCATCGAACTATCGCTGCTCTATTATCTGGTGTTTGTGCCCATTACCTCGGTAGTGCTCATCGCGCCGGTCTCCTTCGCCGGGTTAGGGGTGCGCGAGGGCACTTATGTGTACCTGTTCACCCAGGCTGGCACGGCGCAGGCAGTGGCGCTGTCGCTTTCTCTGATGGTCTATGTCATTGGCACCGTGGCACCCGGCGTGGTCGGCGGCGTAGCCTACCTCCTGCGCGGCGCCCGCAGTTACCACGTTGTTGAGGGAGAGTGATGTCTCGCGTTCTGGGCTACCGACTCACGCTGCTGCTGGCAACTGGTCTGGCCAATGGGGTGATCCTGATCGGCGCCCCGGATGCCTTGCGACTGCTGGCCGGGATGGCATTGCTCTTCGTGTTCCCCGGGCTGGGCTGGTTATGGGCGCTGAACTGGCTGGGCAGCCAAGACGGCGTGGAACGCATCGTGCTGTTGGCCGGGATCTCCTGTGCCATTGCATCAGTTGCTCTGCTGGCTGCTGTCTATTGGCCGCAACCTTTCGATCTGACCCAGGTGCTCATTGCGCTGGACGCTGCCACATTGAGCGGTCTGGTGGTGTCCCTGTTCGCGCGGCGCGGCACCTCCGCAGGATGGCACTGGCCACGCGGTGCAATCCTAACGGGCTTGCTGGCTGTCCTGGCCGTGGCGATTTACCTGCGCTGGCACACGCTGGGATACGGCGAGTTCCACGAGGACGAGATCGAGAACATGACCCTAGCGGTACGCGCGATGAAAGGGGAGGAGTATGCCCCCTTCCTGGACAGCAAAGGCCCCATCCACTGGCTGATTCCGGCGGCAGTGTGGCTTACCCATGGTTGGATCAACGAGGGGCTGGCGCGCGCTCCGTTTGCGCTCTGCAGCACCCTCACCGTGCTGGCCGTATTCGTGCTGGGCCGGCGGATGATCAGCGAAGGGGTGGGCCTGGCAGGCGCTGCGCTGGTCGCGCTCAACGGCCTGCTGGTCGCCTATGCACGCCACGTGGAGAATCCCAGCATCATCGTGCTGTGGGCTGTGCTGGCCGCATGGTGTGCGTGGCGTTTCTGGGAGTCGCGTACCCTGTCCGGTGAAGGGGTTGACGCGCTATTAATCGTCGGGTGGGGGCTGCTTGGAGTCGGCCTGATCGCGCATCCCAACATGATTCTCTATCTTGTCGCGTTCCTCGGGGCAATCGGGCTGGCGATCTGGCAACAACGAGTGCTGTGGGCGCGCAGCCGCGCCGCCATATTGATCGGGGGAGTGCTATGTGTCGCCCTGGCAGCAGCGTTCTATGTCCCCTTCGTGCGCGATCCCTACTTCCCGCGCGCGGTCGAGTATTTCGCGACGGAGCGCGTCGGCACCGGCTGGCTTTACAATCAGGCAGCGAGCTTGCTGGAACAGGAGAGCGAGTACAGCTCGCGTTTCTATACCCCGTGGGTAGTGCTCTTCTCCGCCGTGGCACTCTTGGGTGCGGTGCGTCAGATCGGACGCGCCGGGCCATGGCTGGCAGCGGTGGCCGGTATCGGGATTGTGACAACCTTGCTGTGGCCGAGCTTGTGGATATGGGGGCCACTGAACATGGCGCTGCTGCCCTACGGGTTGCTCATCAGTGCCATAGCCTTCTCCCACAGGATCGCCTTCCACCTTCGCAGCCTGGCACTTTGGTTCGGTGTGCCTGGCATCGCGCTCACCTTCCTGGCGCGTGACGCTGCCACGCACATCCGCAACGTCCATCCCTTTTGGGCCCTGCTGGCTGGCCTCGGTTTCCTGACGGTGTGGGCATGGTTGCGTGGCCGCTGGGGACAGGCATTGCGCTGGGCGTTGGTGGTTGTTCTGGGCATCTGTCTGGGGGCCATATTGTTCCATGAGCATTTGCAGTATCTGGGCACCGTGGCAGAATACTGGCGCGCGGAGGCGAGTGCCCGCTACGCCGACGTCTCCCTCTACCGGCTGGTTTATGGGGGTCTGCCGCGCCCGCGCAAGCTGGTCAGCAATCCGCGGCTGAGCGGCTGGAAGGTGGTCGGCGTGCTGTTTGCGCAGGGGCAGCTGCGCGGCGACTTCCGCACTATGAAGGAATCGTTTGCCGTACCCATCTGGTACACCTTCCAGACGCCGCGCTCGTGTTTCGAGGATCCGCAGAACTATTTTGTGGCGATGAGCGCGCGCGGCTTGCCCGCCGAATTTGACCAGCTGCCGTCCCATGGGTATACGCTCACCCGTGTGGTGCTGGTAGATGAGCAGCCGCGACTCTTCGTCCTGGAACGCAACGCCACGCCAATGGATCCGCTGATCTATCAGCTGGACGACTACCGCGCGCAGTATGATCACATGGCCACGCCGGCACGCTATGTGCAGGAGCCACCGGCGCAGCACCCATTGCGGATCATCTGGGGCGGACGACTGCTGTTGTACGGATACGACATCACACGCATACAGCTGAAACCGGGCGAGAGTTTGGAGCTGGCATTGCACTGGCGAGCTCTTGCGCCCATGGGAGTGCGCTATCGCGCGTTTGTACACGTGGAGAGCGAACGCATCTGGGGCCAGCACGATGACGATCCGGTGTGCCGGCTGCGCACCGATGAGTGGCGCCCACCGCAGGCCGGCATCGGCCAGTTTCGCGTGTCGCTCGATCCACATACCCCACCAGGGCGTTACCCCGTCCTAGTAGGTGTTTACGACCCTGATACTGGCGAACGGCTGGAAGCCGTGGACGAACACGGTCGTCCGCTTGGCTCAGCCGTCACATTGACTACGATTACGGTGGAGTAGCATATGAGTGAGTCATCTGTTCCGGAATTGTCGGTCATCCTGCCTGTGTACAATGAGGCAGAGAACATCCCCCACCTTTTCGCCGAGCTGATCCCCACGCTCGAGTCCATCGGACGCCGTTTCGAGATCATCGCCGTGGACGATGGCAGCCGCGATGACAGCTTCGCCCGCCTGGCAGAGATTCATCAGCGTGATCCGCGTGTGCGCGTGGTGCGATTGCGCCGCAATTTTGGCCAGACAGCTGCTTTTGCCGCCGGCTTCGACCGTGCGCGTGGCGATGTGGTGATCACGATGGACGCCGACCTGCAGAACCCCCCGGAGGACATCCCACGCCTGCTGGCCAAGATGGAAGAGGGATACGATGTGGTGAGCGGCTGGCGCATTAACCGTTGGAAGGAGGGGCTGGGCACCTTCTTCACGCGCCGCATCCCCTCTGCCATCGCCAATTGGGCGATCTCCACGGTGACTGGCGTGCGTCTGCACGATTATGGTTGCTCGCTCAAAGCTTACTGTCGCGATGTGGCCCGCGAGATTCGCCTTTATGGCGACATGCACCGCTTCGTGCCAGCCATCGCCAGCTACTATGGGGTAAGCATTACCGAGGTGCCGGTCAACTATCGCGCGCGTCGCTACGGCAAAAGCAAATATGGCATCGGCCGCACCATTCGGGTGATACTGGACTTGCTCACTGTGCGCTTCTTGCTCAGCTACTCGACACGTCCCATCCAGATTTTCGGGCTGATGGGGCTGGTGGCGATTGTGGTGGGGACAGCGATCGGCCTTTACTTGACCGCGCTCAAGTTCCTCTATGGTATTTCCCTGACCGAGCGACCATTGCTCCTGCTCGCCATCATGCTGTTCACGGTGGGCGTGCAGCTGGTGTTGATGGGGCTGCTCGCTGAGCTGGTCGTGCGCACCTATTTCGAGAGCCAGAACAAGCCCATCTATGCCGTGCGCGAAGAGCTCGGGTGAGGCCGCAACAGATGCCTCATCTCCTGCATTGACCGGGTTGACCGCCGGAGCCACATCGCCCCCCTCTGCTTACTGGGCATCCACCGGAGCATCTACCCGTCAGAATGCGATAGTATTCGGGGCCTCAGCCTCGTGTGTTGCCGCAAGCGAAGCGCCATGCTATAATTTTGTGAATAATCCTGATATCGGCGGCGTAGCAGGCTGGCTGACGCCACGTCCCGACGGTTGGGATATGCGTGCGGTTCAATCTTCCCACGTTTACCCTCAATCACGGCATTCCATCAAGGAGGAACACGGAGATGTCGGCTCAAATCATTGATGGCAAAGCGATCTCGGAAACGATTCGTGCCGAGGTCAAAGCGGAAGTGGAAGAGATGAAAGCCAAATATGGCAAAGTGCCAGGGCTGGCCACTGTATTGGTAGGGGAACGCAAGGATTCGCAGACCTATGTGCGCAGCAAGAAGAAGGCATGCGCCGAGGTAGGCATCGCTTCGTTCGGCCACGACCTGCCGGCGGACATCAGCCAGGAAGAGCTGCTCCAGATTGTGCGCGACCTGAACGCCAATCCGGAAGTGCATGGCATCCTGGTTCAGCTGCCCCTGCCCCCTCACATCGATGAGGAGGAAATCTTGGGGGCCATCAGCATTGAGAAGGATGTGGATGGCTTCCACCCCCTCAACATTGGGCGTCTCTCGATGAAACGTCGCGAGCCGCTGTTCGTCCCTTGCACACCACGCGGGTGCATCGAATTGCTCGACCGCATGCACATCCCCATCGAGGGCAAGGAGGCAGTCGTATTGGGGCGCAGCAACATTGTAGGGCTGCCGGTGGCGATGTTGTTGCTGCACCGCAACGCAACAGTGACCATCTGCCACTCGCGCACGCGCGATCTGCCCGCCGTGGTGCGCCGCGCGGACATCCTGGTCGCCGCAGTGGGACGCCCTGAGATGGTGCGTGGCGATTGGGTCAAGCCGGGCGCCGCTGTGATCGATGTGGGCATCAACGCTGTCCCGGATCCGAGCAAACCTGGAGGCCACCGCTTGGTGGGTGATGTGGCATTTGATGAGGTGAAAGAAGTAGCTGGCTTCATCACACCCGTCCCCGGCGGTGTCGGGCCAATGACCATCGCCATGTTGTTGCGCAACACGGTGGATGGCGCCAAGCGCTTTTATGGAATCCAGTGAGCTGGGATAGCTTGAGGATAGTGCAGGGAGCTTTTCGCCAGACAGGGGACAGTGGATATAGCGACGGGAAGGATAGGAGAGAATAGATGAAAAGTCGGGTGAGTCTGATCAGGGGAGAAGATCGTCGCGGCAATATCCTGGCCGCGCTGGACGCCATCGCGGAGGACATCGAGCCGCTGCTGGGTGTGGATGAGATTCTGGTCAAGCCCAATCTGGTCTCCGCTAACAATCCGCTAGCCGTGACGCATGTGGATGCTGTGCGGGCCGTTCTGGACTGGCTGCGCCAGCGCACCGATGCCCCGATCGTGATTGCAGAGGGCACCGCATTGAGCAGCACATGGGGAGCATTTCGCACGTATGGCTATCAGACTCTCCCGCACGAATATCGCGCCGTCCGGCTTATAGATCTGAACGCGGATGAGGCAGTCCTGCTGAGCGCCTACGACTGGCGTCTGCGGCCACGACGACTGGAGGCAAGCCGTACCGCAGCGCAAAGCAAACTGCGCATTTCGCTGGCTTTGCCCAAGACGCACGACGTTGTGCTGGTCACGCTGGGCCTGAAAAACATGATTATGGGCAGCCTGATCAGTCGGCTTTCTTCTGTCGATCCTCGTACCGGCGCGCCGCGCTCGAGCCTGGCCGGTCGCATTATCCATGCCGGCGAGGCGCTATATATGGTATTGCCTTCCGCCGTACGCGACAGCCCGCATATCGCTCAGCTGAAGGAACTCTTCTTCGGCAACGCCGGCCGCTCCAGCAAAGCGGCTATGCACCAAGGCTTTCCGGTCATCCACCTCAATCTGTTCGCGTTGGCGCCCCATCTATACCCACACGTCACCGTGCTGGACGGGTTCGAGGCAATGGAGGGCAATGGCCCAAGCGATGGCGAGCCGGTAGACTGGCGTGTCGCGCTGGCGAGCACGGACTGGCTGGCCGCGGACGTCACCGCAGCGCGACTGATGGGCTTTGCGCTGGAGGAAGTGGGCTATCTATGGTATTGCGCACAGGCAGGCTATGGTGCCTGGAACGAAGTTGATATTCAGCTGGTCGGTAATGCGTCGCCGGAGCAGGTGCGCCGACGCTTCAAGCGCCACGCCATGGGCAGTGTGCAGGATCGCTGGCGCTCGCCAGCCGTGCAGCGCCAAGTTGAGCTTCGCCTGACAGCAGCGCGCTAGGCGCTCGATCGCGTGGTGATGCGTTGACAGCGCCGATGGAAAGACCGTTGCAAGAGGATGGTATAGACGTATGAGCGAGGTGAAAGACAGCAAAACGAGCAGCGCTCCGCCTTCCAACTTTATCAAGGAGATCATTGACGAGGACCTGCGCACCAACCGTTTTGGTGGACGGGTACACACCCGTTTCCCGCCTGAGCCGAACGGCTATCTGCACATCGGCCACGCCAAGTCGATATGCCTGAACTTCGGCCTGGCGGAAGAGTATGGGGGGCTATGCAACCTACGCTTCGACGACACCAACCCCACCAAAGAAGACGTCGAATACGTCGAGTCCATCATCGAGGATGTGCGCTGGCTGGGCTTCGATTGGGGCGATCGGCTGTTTTATGCCTCGGACTACTTCGAGCAGCTGTATGAATATGCCGAACAGCTGATCAAACTGGGCAAGGCCTATGTGTGCGACCTGACGCCCGACGAAATCCGCGACTATCGAGGCACGCTGACCGAGCCGGGTCGAGAGAGCCCTTACCGTAATCGCTCGGTCGAGGAAAACCTCGATCTCTTCCGGCGCATGCGTGCCGGCGAGTTCGAGGACGGTGCGCGCACCCTGCGTGCCAAGATCGACATGGCCTCACCCAACCTGAACATGCGCGACCCGGTCATCTATCGCATCCGCCACGCCGAACACCACCGCACCGGCAACAAGTGGTGCATCTACCCGATGTACGACTTTGCCCACTGCCTGTCCGACTCGATCGAGGGCATCACGCACTCGATCTGCACGCTGGAATTCGAGGATCATCGCCCGCTGTATGACTGGTTCCTGGACGTGTTGGGCGTCTATCATCCGCGCCAGATCGAGTTTGCCCGCCTCAATCTCACCTATACCGTGCTGAGCAAGCGCAAGCTGTTGACCTTGGTCGAACGTGGCTATGTGCGTGGGTGGGACGACCCGCGCATGCCCACGCTCTCAGGCTTACGGCGCCGTGGCTATACCCCTGAAGCGATTCGAGAGTTCGCCGAGCGCGTCGGGGTGGCCAAGACCAACAGTGTGGTGGATATCGCCCTGCTGGAACATTGTGTGCGCGAAGACCTCAACAAGCGCGCGCCCCGCGTGATGGCCGTCCTGCGACCGCTGAAGGTGGTGTTGCTGAACTATCCAGAGGGACAGGTGGAGGAAGTAGAGGCGGTCAACAATCCGGAGGATCCCAGCATGGGCACGCGCAAGGTGCCTTTCTCGCGTGTGCTCTACATTGAGCGCGACGACTTCCGCGAGGACCCTCCCAAGGAGTTCTACCGTCTGGCGCCAGGCCGCGAGGTGCGCCTGCGCTATGCCTATTTCATCAAGTGTGTCGACGTGATCAAGGACCCGCAGACCGGAGAGGTGGTCGAGCTGCACTGCACGTATGACCCTGCGACGCGCGGTGGCGATGCACCGGATGGGCGCAAGGTGAAAGCGACGTTGCATTGGGTGTCGGCAGCGCATGCCCTCGAGGCTGAAGTGCGCCTGTACGATTATCTCTTCACCAAACCCGATCCCAACGAGGTGGAAGAGGGGCAGGATTTCACGGCGAACATCAACCCCAATTCTCTGGAAGTGTTACCTTCCTGTTGGGTGGAGCCAAGCTTGAAGGGGGCCGCCATCGGCAGCCGCTACCAGTTTGAGCGCCTTGGCTACTTTTGCGTGGATCCCGATTCGGCGGGCGGCAAGCTGGTGTTCAACCGCACGGTCTCCCTGCGCGACACATGGGCCAAGATCGAACAGAGACAAAAGCAGGTAGAAGCGGTCTATGGACGCAGCTGACACCGTACGCGTGCGCTTCGCGCCCAGCCCTACCGGCCTGCTTCACGTGGGGGGTCTGCGCACTGCTCTTTTCAACTGGCTTTTCGCGCGTCACTGCGGCGGGAGATTTATCCTGCGCATCGAAGACACCGACCGCAAGCGCTATGATCCCCGCGCTTTGCCCGACCTGTTGGAAAGTTTGCGCTGGCTGGGCCTCGATTGGGACGAAGGTCCAGAAGTGGGAGGAGACTATGGTCCCTACTTTCAATCCCAGCGCATTCACCTATATCAAGAATACGCGCGCCAGCTGGTGGAAAGCGGCGCCGCCTACTACTGCTTCTGTGCGCCAGAGCGTCAGGGTGCCGACGACGCGCGGCCAGAATCACGCCGCGGCGCTGCGACCGGCTACGATCGGCGATGTCGCTGGATTGACCCGCACCTGGCGGCAGAGCGTGTGGCGATCGGAGAGGCCGCTGTCATCCGCCTCAAGATGCCGCTGGAAGGACACACCACATTTCACGACCTGATCCGCGGCGACATTACAGTGGAAAACAGCACCCAGGACGATGTGGTGTTGCTCAAGAGTGATGGCTATCCGACCTATCATCTGGCCAACGTCGTGGACGACCATCTGATGCGCATCAGCCACATCCTGCGTGCGGATGAGTGGATTGCCACGGCGCCGCGCCACGTGCAGCTGTACAAAGCCTTCGGCTGGCAGATGCCCGCCATCGCCCACCTGCCGGTGGTGCTCGACCCAAGCGGCAAAGGCAAAATGAGCAAACGCAAGAAGATCGCGCCGGACGGTCGTGCGCTGCCGGTGCACGTGCGCGATTTCCGCGAGGCCGGCTATCTTCCCGAGGCAATGTTTAACTATCTGGCGCTGATCGGCTGGCGTTATGACGCGCACACCGAGCTGATGACCCGCCAGGAGATTATCGAACGCTTCACCATTGAGCGTATCAACCCCACAGCAGCCGCCTTCGATTACCAGAAGCTGGATTACTTCAACGGGGTCTACATCCGCCAGCTGAGCGTGGATGACCTCACCGACAGGCTGCTGCCCTTCGTACAGCGAAAGGGCTGGCAGGTTGAGCACGAGACACTGCGCCGCATCGTGCCCCTGATCCAGGAACGGATCGAGCGATTGGATCAAGTGACCGAGTGGGTGGATTTCTTCTTTGTCGAGCAGCTGCCCGACTATGACGCGCAACTGTTGATCCCGAAGCAAGCCGACGCAGCAGCAACACGCCACCGGCTGCAACGTGCGCGCGAGGTGCTGGCGCAGGTGGAACCTTTCACCCACGATGCCATCGAGCACGCACTGCGCACACTGGCCGGCCAACTGGGGGTGAAAACCGGGCAGTTGTTCCAGCCAGTGCGGGTCGCGGTGTGCGCGCGGACAGTAGCACCACCCCTGTTCGGCTCGTTGGAGGTGCTGGGACGCGAGCGGGTGCTCCAGCGCATCGACCAGGCGCTGGCAAAACTATCCGGAGCGAGCCAGCAGGCTGCTCAGTAACCAACCTCGTTGCGGGGTCGTGAACCTCGAGCCGAAATCGTTCATATTCAGCTACTTGTGCCCCTCCGGGCGGTGGGAACCGTCGCAGAAGGGTTTGTTTTGCGACTTCCCACAGCAACACAGTGTCACCCGGTTGCGCACTTCCAGCAGTTGCCCATCGGAACGTTCGATCGGGATATTGCCCGTCACCCACAGAGGGCCCTGGATCGGCCCTGCTGAAGTCATCTCGGTGGTTACTGCGATCTGCTGAGGCAGGTCCGGCTCGATGTCCGGTTCACCCTCGGCGATAGCGTAGGTGAATGATCCGGAGGGGCAGCGTTCCACCATGGCAATGACCAGCGAGCGCACGTGGGTGTCGTCAGTGTTAGACACCATTTGTTCCACGTTGCTGAACCGGGTGCCACAAAACCCAGATTCGGAACACAGCGAATAGTCGCGCCGTACGATGATGTTGGTGCCGATAAAGACCTTTTGGCGCTCGGCCGTGGGACGAAGATCGGCGGTTTCGCTGCCGTCGAAGGGCTCGAAGAGGTGGGTCATATCACAAAATGGTCTGTTTGCAGAGTGTCCGCAACGGCATAGAGTATAGGTACCTTTGGTCTCAATGGTGCCTTCCTTCTGCCAGGTCAGAGGCTCTCCGTATTCGGAGACAACCTGTCTCTTGCGCACCAATGGCACGTCACCGTAGACATGGTAAGGACCATCCTTTTCGATCACGATGCGCGGGACATCCGATTTCTGGGATGATGAGTTCTCTGCCACCGTTCCTCTAACCCCCTGTACTTAATTGCGTTCTATACCCTAAAATCCCTTTTTACCCTTATTTAGCATCAACTGCCCACATGTGCCAAATCAGGGAATGCCGATGCGCAGCGACGGCACAAACGCGCCAGCAGCCAGTGCGCCGGGATGAGCAGCCACAGGCTGGGCGCGTAATAGAAAATCGCAGCCGTCGTGAAGAGCAAGCTGGCGTCAACCAGGGTGCGTGGAGAAGCCAGGTGCTGCCATGGCCTTCCTGCCAGCCAGGCACACAGCCCCCATTCCACGCAGACCAGGCCGGCACCCCCTACCACACCCAGGTAGAGATCATCGCTCAGCCACCAGATGCCGCCACGGTAGAAGCTCCAGTGAACGGCGGCATACACCACCGTTCCCAATGCAGCGACATCGTGGAGACTGCCCGACGCGTCGCTGGCCGGATGCGCGTTCTTCACGGAGCGCAGCGCATGCCGGTATAGCCTCCATATGATAACTAGCAGTCCTGCCATCAGAACGGTCAGGCCTGCCCATATCCCGAGGTCGGGCAACCAGGTGCGCAACAACAACCCCCCCGCAACGCGCAGCCAGTCCAGCACCCCGGCTGTGGCCATCCTCTCGGGCATATTGTAGAGCTGCTCCAGCCCCACCAGGCCGAGGTAGCGCGCGGGCAACGCACCCAGCAACAGGGCTGTATAAGGAAGCCCTATGTAGTAGCCGAAGCGCAGAAAAGAGAGGAGAAAGCGTGCTTGAGGGCGCTCATAGAAAGCCATGGCCTGAGGAAAGGTGCTGAAGCGTTCCGCTACCAATCGCAGCCACAGCGAGACCACCAGATAAGCGGCAACCTGCCAGTAGGTCGCTAGCTCCACGAATGCTCTAGCCCACTGTGCTCCAGCGATGGAGTGGGATCTCAACGCGCACGCGAGTTCCCGCCCCGGGTTGCGACTCGATCGAGAAGTGGCCGCCCAGATACTCGGCGCGATCTTCCATGTTCAGCAGGCCCATGTGCCCCGCTTCTCGTCGGCGGCGCGCTGCCTCAGCATCAAAGCCGACGCCATCGTCCTGCACTTCCACCCGGAGCAGACCATCCTCGACGCGCAGGCGGATTATCACGTTACGCGCCTGAGCGTGTTTCTTCACGTTGCCGATTGCTTCCTCAACGATGGAGAAGATGACACCTTCGGCCTGCTTCTCCAGCTGACCGCGGTAGCCCTGTGCCTCTACGCGCACGTTAAGCCCATCTGTCTGGTGCAGGCGCTCGGCATATTGGCGCAGTGCTGCCACCAGGCCCCGCGTCTCCAGGATAACCGGCCGCAAGGTGAACAGCATCATGCGAATTTCCTGGGTGGTTTTGCGTGCCAGCTCTTCGATCTGGGCCACTTCTTCCTTGATCTTCTCCGGGGCCTGTTGCTTCTCGATCATCATGTGCACATAGTTCAGTCGCATGGCAACAGCCGAAATCGACTGAGTCGGGCCGTCGTGGAGTTCACGGGCCAGCTTGTGACGTTCTTCCGCTTCTTTCTCCAGGATGCGGCGCTGTTCCAGCTGCAGGCTCTGGTACAGCTGGGCGTTCTTGAGCGCCAGAGAAGCCTGATGGCAGAAGGTAGAGAGCAGCTCGGCGTGTTCGGCGTTGAAGAAGTCGGCAATGGTACTGGCCAACACTACCACGCCAAAGGTGTCCAGACCGGCGCGCAACGGCACACACAAAACGGATTTGGCCTCGCGCATGCACAGCAACTGGCTGAACACTGGGTCGCTGGCTACCTCCTGCGTGATGCGCGGTTCAGCGCTGTACACCGCCTGGGCGATCACCTCGCTATTTCCGGACACGGTGCGATTTTCATCCACACGGGGGATATTCCGGCCAGCGTGTACGCGCAGATGCTCGAAATTGCCCTCCATCTCGAACAACATCACGAGCCCCACCAGCGAGGGATTGATCTCGTCCGACTCACTGATCGCGATCATGCTCAGTTCCAGCATGGTGCGCAGCACCCGTTCATAGCTCAGCGTCGCGCTGAGGGTGGTGGCCATCTCACGCACAACGGTGGCATGCCGATAGGCGCGTTGCAGCTGTTCCAGCTCGCCGGATGGAGCACCGAGAAACGGGATACGCGCTTTCCTGACACCTTTTGCGCTGGCAGGATGCACCAGCCCTGCTACGCCTGCCACAGCCGCCAGCAGGGCAATATGGCTGATCAAGGTGTAGAGAGCTGGCAACCCCTCGAGCTCCTGACGGATCGCGGCACTGCCGACATAGACCAGTGCCATCGGGACCACAGCCGGCAATCCGCCCAGCAGCCCAAAGCTGAGAGCGGCGCATAACACAGGGAAGACCGCCACAGGCAAGAGCGGATTCGCTTGGCTGCCTGCTGTCAGGACGATCAGTCCTGCAACGCCAAGATCCAAAACGATGCCCGCGACCCTCATCCAGAGCTGATAAAAGCGAAAGTACAGGGCGGCTGTCTGCAAGACATTGTGAAAGGCAGCCAATCCCGCAATGATGTACACGCGCAGGAAAGTCTCCGGAGATGCCTCGGGGTTGAGCCAGACCAGAGCGAGCGTCATCGCCAGCCAGGGCCAGCGCAAATAAGCTATCAGCCAGTCCATAGGAAGGGCACTCCACGGACCAGCGATACCCCCTTTCTCCGAAGGGGGCGGAGTGACAACGGGGCGCTGCACGCTCACAGGGCGGGCACCTTCAGAGCAATTCCTCAGCTGACGACCGGCTGTGCCGAGCCGGTCAGTGTGTTCTCGTTACAAAACTATCACAAGACCTGAAGAAATGCAAGCACACCTCATCACAGCAGCACTATCACGATGCCCACAAGTGTGATCACGGCACCGATGAGCGAGTTCAGGCTGGGCATCTGACCCAGAATGAGCATGCCCAGCAATACCCCTCCTGTCACCTCTTGCGTGGCGATCAGGTTGACATAGGTGGCGTGGGTGCGACGGATGGCTGCGTTATAGAGCGTGTGGCCAAGGCCCAGCGGCACCGCACCGGACAGCACCAACGAAAGCATTTGGCGGAGACCGTAGCCACTGGGCGTCCAGGTGAACAATGCCGCTGGCAACATCCAGATACCGGCCATGCCATATGTGGCAAAAGCATACGTCAGCAGAGGATATGTGGTGCGTTGTGCACGCCCGATCACTGAATAGATGCCGAAGGTGATCGCTGAAACGAGCGCCAGCCCATCCCCAATCAGCATGGTGCTGTCCAATGCTGGTTGGAAACCGACCAACACAGCGATGCCCACCAGCACCACCAGGATGCCCAGATATTTGCGTGGCGCAATGGGCTCTCTCAGATAGATTGCCGAAAATAGGGTGACAAATATCGGAGAGGTATAGGTGATGGTCAGGGCATGGGCGATTGAGGTGAAATTGAGCGCAGCAATATAGCCCAGAAAGTGCACCGCTGTGACCAGGCCGTACTGGAGAAACCGAAGAGGGTCAGCATGGTTGTAGCGCGGCAGGGAACCCTGGAGCAATGCAATGCCGAGCACTGAGGCAGCGCCCACCACCATGCGCCAAAAGGTCTTCTCGTAGGGCGAGAGGGGATCTGCCCAGATCATCAAGACTGGGCTGGTGGAGAAGAAGGATACGGCGATGACCGCCAGCCACAGGCCACGTCGCTCGCTCGGCTGCATAGAGGGTACCAACTAAGCTCCTAACGCTGCCAGGACGGCCTGGCCCATGGCGTGCGTGCCCACCGTCTCCTGCGTCGCGGGGGCGATGTCGGGTGTGAGCACCCCACGCGCCAGCACCTGCTCGACAGCGCGCTCGATTGCATCGGCCAGGTCGCCCCGCTGCCACACATGGCGCAGCAGGAGGGCCACGCTCAAGATGGCACCCAGCGGATTGGCGAGGCCACGGCCGGCGATGTCGGGAGCGGCACCATGCACCGGCTCGGCAATGGCGCAACGCTCGCCCAGGCTGAGCGAGGGCGCCATGCCCAACCCACCCGCCAGCGCGGCAGCCAGGTCGGACAGGATGTCACCATACAAATTGGGGGTCAACAACACCCTATAACGTCCTGGCTGGCGCACCAGATGATAAGCCACCGAGTCCACCAGGCCCTCGTCGGTTTGCACGTCCGGAAATTCACGCGCCACTGCCAGGCAGCTCTCACGCCACAACCCATCGCTGATGCGCAAAATGTTCGCCTTGTGCACAATGGTCAGGCGACGGTCGCGCTGCATGGCCAGCTGAAATGCCACGCGCGCCACCCGCTCGGAGCCGCGCCGACTGATGACGCGCTCCGCGATGGCCACCTCGCCTTCGAGCCGCTCGCGGCCCACGTACAGGCATTCTGTGTTCTCTCGCACAATCAACAAGTCGATGTCGCGTCGTGCGTCGGGCAGCGGCCAGCTGCGTGACGGCCGCAGGTTGGCAAAGACATCCAGCTCGCGCCGCAAAGCGACGATGGGACTGCGGTATCCCGCCACCGGATGCGACGGCGAAGCGACCGCCCCAAAAAGCACCACTCCTGCCTGGCGTGCAGCGGACATAGTTGCCTCTGGCAAGGCGGTACCCGTGCGCTGGAAGGTCTCCCAGCCGGCCTCGGCGAAGCTCAGCTGTACCTCGGGCAACACGGCCTGCAACACGGCCACCGCCACCGGCACGACTTCCTGACCGACTCCGTCGCCGGGGATGACGCATAAATGCAATGTTTCCGTCATAGACGCTCCGCCGCCAACACTCGCTTCAGGTAGGGAATGAGCCCTCCCTCGGCCAGAATGCGCTGCACCGAAGGCGGGAAGGGGGGAAAGGAGAACACACCGGCCGGGCAACGAATCTCAGCCACAGCGAGATCCACTTCCACCGGCTGGCCATGTTCAATGGCCGCCACGGCAGCCGGGCAAACGATTGCAGGCAAGCCGTTGTTGATCGCGTTGCGATAAAAGATGCGCGCGAAGGAAACTGCGATGATCGCACCCACACCGGCTGCCTTCAGACAGAGGACTGCCTGTTCGCGCGAACTGCCACAGCCCCAGTTGCGCCCGGCGACAATGATATCGCCCGGCCGCACCCCGGTGGCGAAGGTGGGATCGAGATCCTCGAGCGCATGTGCCGCCATGTCGCGCAGCTCGGTCAATGTGTAGGTGTACTTTCCCGGGAAGATAACGTCTGTATTGACGTTGTCCCCATATTTCCAGGCCTTTCCTGAGAAGCGCATCGGGCGTGCCTCACTCCAGTTCAGCGGGATGGATGATGCGGCCGGTGACAGCGCTGGCGGCCACCACGGCCGGACTGGCCAGGTAGATATCGGCCTCGCGCGTGCCCATACGGCCGCGGAAATTGCGATTCGCCGTGCTGATGGTCACCTCGCCGGGCGCCGGCACGCCGAGATGATTGCCCATGCACGGACCACAACCGGGCGGGCCGATCACGGCACCGGCAGCGAGCAAGGTGTCCAGATAGCCCATCTGTACGGCTGCGCGCAACACGCGCGCCGAAGCAGGGATCACCAACAGGCGCGTGCCGGGATGCACGCGGCGGCCATGCAATATCTGGGCCGCCACCGCCAGATCCTCCAGGCGAGCATTGGTGCACGTGCCCAGAAAAGCCTGGTGCACGCGCGTCCCGGCCACCCGAGAGATGGGCACCACATTGTCCACAGCATGCGGACAGGCGACTTGCGGCTCAAGGCTGGTGACGTCGAAGACATACTCGGCAGCGTAATGGGCATCCGGGTCCGGATATATCGCCCCGGCGAAGAAACGCTCAGCCAGCTCTGGAGAGGTATCCTGCGTCTGGGCACGCAGCCACTCGAGCGTCACCTGATCGGGCGCCAGCCAGGCATTCTTGACGCCCATCTCGGCCATCAGGTTGGGCAATACGAAGCGACTTTCCATGGAGAGCTGGGCGATCGTCTCACCGTGCAGCTCCACCGAGGCGTAGTTGCCTGCCTCGGCGCCGAGCTGCCCAATGATGTACAGCCCCACATCTTTGGCCGAGACCCACTTGCTGGGCGTGCCGCTCACGACGATCTTGATGCTTTCGGGCACGCGCAACCACAACGTTCCGGTTGCCCACAATGCGGCCACTTCGCTGCGTCCGATGCCGGCGCCAAAAGCGCCTAGCGCGCCGTAGTGGGTGCTATGACTGTCGGCGCCGAGCACCAGCATACCCGGACGGATCAGCCCTTCTTCGCACAGCACCTGATGGCAGATGCCGCGACCCACGTCGAAGAAGTGCACAATGCCTTGTTCGGCGACAAACTGGCGAATTTCGGCGTGATTCTGGGCATGCTGGGTGGTGGGAGCCGGGGCAGCGTGGTCAAGCACAACCGCGAGTCGTTCGGGGTGCTTCACTCGCGGCAATCCCAGCTGGCGCCATGTACGGATAATCGCAGCTGTGTTATCGTGGCTCAGCACCAGATCGGGCGTGGCGTCGATGACCTGACCGGGCTCCACGCTCGTCCGCCCGGCGTTGCGTGCAAGCAGCTTCTCAGCGAATGTTTGCCCCATTGATGATCTCTACATGTTCCTCGGGTTGGGTCGCATCCAGTCTTTGTGTCACGGCGTCGCGATACGGCTCGGGTATCTCGAGCTTGGTCAGCTTGAATTCCTTTTCAGCGATGTCGATCAGGATCTGGCCGGGCGATTCGTTCGGGCCAATGTTGTAAACTCGACGCTTGAAGACGCGAGTGATCTCCTTGGCGGTTTCCTCGTCAATGCGGAAGTATTTGATCTCCTTGAGGAAGTAGTAGATCACATTCCATCCGCTGAGTGGCCCCAGCAGAATTTCGGATTCAGTGACCCCAAATTGATCCAGCGGATGGGCTTCGTATGCGTCGTGATCGTTGAGCACAGCTTTCTGATGCACTCCGCTGGTGTGGGTGCGATTAGTCAGGCTCACAGGCTCCTTGGATTGCACCAGCTTGTTGAGCTTCGAGGCCAGCAACACATTAATCGGGTAGGAGCCGCGCAGATGATAGCCTTCCAGCTTGTCGTATTCCCGATCCACAAACAGGTTGAACAGCAACGCAGTCATAGAAGTGATGCCGGAACGCTCTCCGATGCCGAGAATGGTGGTATTGATGTAGCGCATCCCGGCGCGCACCGCCTCCAGCGCGTTGATCAGGGCGAAGCCGCGGTCGTCGTGGAAGTGGCCTTCCAGATCGACATCGGGGTAATGCTGCCGCAACATGGCCACCTGGCGCGCCACCATGCCCGGAGTTGCCACGCCGACCGTGTCGGGAGTGCCCAGGCGATGCACCAGCGGAGCAATCTCGTCGTACACACGGAAGAGGTGTTCCCGGCGTGTGCGGAAGGCATCCTCCCCACTAAAGCGCAAAATCAAATGGGGGTAATCGCGGCGCACCTGCTCGATCAGCGAGCGAGCGCCACGGATGATCTCATCCAGCTCCTTGCCATGGCTGGCGTCGCGGGCGAAACGCGAGGTGCCAATGTAGAAATTCAGTCCATCAAAGCCTGCCTCGACCGCTGATTGGACGTCAGCGGGATGGCAGCGCACGTGTGCTAGCAGGAAGGTGTAGCCCTTTTGCGTAATCAGCTCGTCGCGCACCGCCTTGATGGCCTCGAAGTCCTCGCGCTCCTGCGCACTGACGATCGGCGCGAACAGCTCGATGAACTTGACGCCATAGATGATCAGAGCCCGTACGATCTCGACCTTGTCCTGCTGATTGAAAAAGTACTTGTAATGGTCATGCAACAGCGAGCTCTGCGAGCCTTCGCGCAGAGTCGTGTCAATGATCTCCAGCTGTCGCACCTGATAACGACTGAACTGAAAAGGGCTGTCCGGTGTCATGCCACACCTCGCTGCAAGAATTCTAAAGCTTCTCTGAGCACCTCAATGGCGCGCAGGTACTCACCGAGGTGGATGCGCTCTGCCGGGGTATGGTCCAGAGCAGAGTCGCCCGGGCCGTAGGCGACGATCGGCACCCCCCATACCGGCCCCACCACATTCATATCGGATGTGCCCGTCTTCCACACGAAACGTGGATTGCCACCTGCACGGCGAATTGCCCTGAGAAAGCTGGCCACCAGCGGGTTGTTCTTGGAAGCGCGAAAAGCTACCTCTGCCCCGGAGAAGGTGACGCGCACCTGTTCGCCGTCGCCAGCGCTGATGGGTTCATCAGGCAGCAGCCCGTTGGCCATCACCAGCTGTTGCACCTCTGCGGCCAGATCGGATGGGTTCAGTTCCGCTGGCACGCGGAAGCTGATGGTCATCTCCACAGAGCAATACGCCCCCTCATCGCGCGTAGCGATGTGACGCAGCGCAGGTTCCAGACGTTCGAAGGCGCCGGTACGTTCGGCATTGAACCTCTGACAGTACGCCACAATCGCATTCCATAGGGCCACGGCACCTTCGGCCGGCAACGGGTGTGGCCCAGCCGAGTGGGCAAACGGGGCACGCCAGTGCAGATCAACGACCAATCGACCCTTGTAACCCAGCGTGATGCGATCCCAGCCTCCCGGCTCACCGATGACACAGTAATGTGGTGCCGCCATTGTGCTCAGGAGATGACGTGCGCCACGGCTGGAAGCTGTCTCCTCCTCTACGGCTCCGACGATCACCACCTGCCAGTCGGGTGCTAACTGGAGCGTTGCTGCGGCCATGACAAAGGCGCACAAAGGTCCCTTGGCGTCCACGCTACCGCGGCCAGTGAGCCACTCGCCCTCCCGCTGCACCGGCAGCGCACCTGGGAAGGTGTCGATGTGCCCCAGCAGCACGATGCGGTTCGGTCCGTGGCCGCGCACGCCCACCGCATTGCCCACGGCGTCTACGTGCGCTTCAAAGCTATGCGCCTGCATCCAGCTCACCAGCCAGTGCGCGGCCGCGCTCTCCGCGCCCGACGGGCTGGGGATGCTCACCAGGTTTTCCAGCAGGTCGATTGCCTCTGCCTCGCGCATGCTCATGCCCAGACCTTGATCACAGTTCATTGCTCCTCGCGCCTGCTCGCAACGTCGGAGAGGGCCAGCGCCATTGCCTGCACCACCCGATCCAGCTGTTCCTCTGCGATGGTGAGCGGCGGGAGCAGCCGCACGACCGTGCTGCCGGCAGGCATGGCAAGCACTCCGCGTTCCATCAGTGCACGCAACACCTGGGTGGCCCGCTGGCGCAGTTCAACCCCCACCATCAGGCCGCGCCCTCGCACTTCCCGGATCAGCGGGCTGCGGATGGCGCGCAGGTCGGTCAGCAGCTTCTCACCCAGTCGGGCGGCGCGGCCTGGCAGATCGTCCCGCTCCATGACACGCAACACAGCCCGACTGGCAGCACACGCCAGCGGATTGCCACCGAATGTGGAACCATGCACACCAGCCGGCAGGGTACCCAGCGCCTCCCGCCAGATCACTGCTCCCATTGGCACCCCACCTCCCAATGCCTTGCCCAGACAGAGGATGTCGGGCAGCAGGTCAAAATGCTGGCAGGCGAACCAACGGCCGGTGCGCCCCATGCCGGTCTGCACCTCGTCCACGATCAGCAGCACCCCTCGCTGCGTGCAGAGTGCGCGCAATCCCTCCAGATAAGCCGGATCGGCCGGGTGGACGCCACCCTCGCCTTGGATCACTTCGATGATCACCGCTGCTGTCTGGTCGGTGAGCGCTGCTTCCATGGCGGCCAGGTTGTTGTACGGCACATGGCTGAAGCCGGGCACCAGAGGCAGGAACGGATCGCGATATTTGGCATTCCACGTGGCGCTGAGCGCCCCCATGGTGCGTCCATGGAACCCACGCGTGGCGGCTACCACATCTGTGCGCCCGGTGAAAAAGCGGGCAAACTTGATGGCTGCCTCGATGGCTTCGGCGCCAGAATTGCACAGGAAGACGCGCTTGAGATCGTCCGGCGTGTGCTGCGTCAACTCGGCCATCAAGGCAGCGCGCTGGTCGTTGTAGGTGACCTCGCTGCAGGCGACCAGGGTTGCGGCCTGGCTCTGAATGGCGGCGGTCACCTCGGGATGGCAATGACCCAACGTGGCCACTCCGTGGCCGGTCATGCAGTCGATATAGGCGTGACCGTCGGCGTCCCACACCACAGCCCCTTGGCCACACACCAGCGCGATGGGGCGCTTGGTGTTCAGCCCGGAGGTATGTTGTTCTTCCAGCGCGATGATCTCTCCGGTGCGTGTCATGCGATGACCGTCCCCTCTCCCGCCAGGGCACGCTGAATGGGGCGCTCGACCCGTCCATCGGCGAAGATGACGCGGTGCACACCGCCTGCCAGTGCCTCGCCGGCGCCCAACACTTTCTTCTTCATACGATCTTGTGCTGCGGACATGAAGGCCTCCAGGCGGCTCGCTGCGATCTGACGGATGAGCGAGCGTTCGTCCGGAAAGTTCTCGAGAAGGCCGGGCACGTTGGAGAGGATGATGAGCGTCTCGGCCTGCAAGGCAACAGCAGTGGCGGCGGCAGCGCGGTCGCCATCCACGTTGATCGCTTCGCCCTGGTAGGAAATGGCGGGCGGGGTGAGCACTGGAGTATAGCCTGCTTCCAGCAGCAGGGTGAGCAGTGCGATGTTGACCTGCTCGACACGGCCGGTGTAATCGTCGCGCAACACGCGCCGCCGGCCGCGTTCATCCAGGATGGTGATGGTGTCCTTGCGCGTTCCCTGCCACAATTTGCCGTCCAGCCCGCTCAAGCCGATAGCGTTGACGCCGCGTTGCTGCAAACGCTCCACCCACCCCTTGTTCATCTGGCCGCAGTAAACCATCTCGAATATTTCCAGCGTGCGCCGGTCGGTGCGGCGGCTGGTGTAGCCGCTCACCGAGGTGACGAATTGGGGTGGGTGGCCCAGCGCGGTGGCAACTTGGTTGGTCGCTGCCGAGCCGCCGTGGACGATCACCACGCGTTCCCCTTGAGCGACGAGGTGCGCCACGTCGTCCGCGATGAAGTCGTAGTTGATTCCTTCCGCCCCGCCGATTTTGATCACCAACATAGCGCCTACTCCGCGATCAAATGGGATGCAGGCCGGGGAAGGTCAGACCAGCGGTCTCCTCCCAGCCCAGCATCACGTTCATGCTCTGCACAGCGCTGCCGGCCGCCCCTTTCATCAAATTGTCCAGCGCGGCCATCACCACGACGCGACCGGTGTCCGCGTCGACCTCAAAGCCAATGTCGCAGAAGTTCGATCCGGCCAACACCTTGGGTTCCGGGAAGCGATGGATGCCGACGTTGCTGCGCACCAATCGGATGAACGGCTCACGCTGGTAGGCGGCCCGGTAGAGCTGCCACACCTCTTTGTCGCTCAGCGCACGGTTGAGCAGGCAATGACAGGTTGCCAACACGCCGCGCACCAGGTCCACCGAGGTCACCGAGAAGTGCAACTGGAAGGTGTCCCCCAGCGCCTGAATCACCTCGGCCTGATGACGGTGGCCGGTGGGCTTGAAGGGACGAACCACGCCGCTGCGTTCCGGATGGTGCGAGCTGGCCGAGGGCTGGGCGCCTGCTTCCGAGGAACCGACCTTCACGTCCACGACCGCCTCGCGCAGCAGGCCGGCATCGGCGAGGGGAGCCAGCCCCAAGATGGCCGCCGTCGCATTGCACCCCACGCCGCTGGCGTAGTGGGCGCCGCTGAGGGCAGCGCGATACCGTTCCGGCAGGCCATACACAAAGCGCTCCAGCCAAGCTGGGGCCGGATGCTCCAGCTCGTACCAACGCACGTAGGCCGCGGGATCGCGCAGACGGAAATCCGCCGAGCAGTCGATGACGTAGCGGGCAAGCGCTGTGTAACGCTCGATGGAACGCGCCGCCTGCCCGTGGGGCAATGCCAGAAAAAGGATGTCTGCCTCAGCCAACACGTCGGGATGGGTGAACTGGAGCGCGGTGACGCTGCGCAAATTGGGGTGCACGGTATGCACATAGCGCCCCGCCTGGCTGGCCGAGGTGATCTGCTTCACTTCGACATAGGGATGGAAGAGCAGAAGGCGCAACAGCTCGCCACCCACGTAGCCGCTGCCCCCTACAATGCTGACCTTGAGCCTGTCTCCGCTTGCCATGAACACCTCTCGGGGAGATCGTCAGTCACAACGATTGTCTGGAACACGGATGCATCATTGTGCCAGCTCGCCTTATCCTCAACGGGTGGCCATATGGACCCAACTCCCTGTCGTTTACCTCACGCGACGCGTCCATCGGCGACGCGCAGCACATAGTCCACGATGCGGCCCGGGATGTCGACGCCGGTGGTGTCGATGCTGTTGCGGAACTCGGTGGTGTGGTTGACCTCGTTGACCAGCAACTGCCCATCCTGCGTCTCCAAAAGGTCCACGGCGACAATGCCACCCCCCACGGCCTGCGCTGCCGCCAGCGCCAGGTTGTGGAGCGTGGAGGTGACGGGGCAATTGACGGCACGGCCTCCGCGGGCGGTGTTGGTCACCCAATGATCCGAGTAGCGATAAATGGCACAGATCGTCTCATCGCCGACGACGAAAGCACGAATGTCGCGCGAGGGTTTGGCGATGTATTCCTGAATGTAGAAAACGTGATGCTGGTAACTGCCCAGAACCTGCTTGTGCTCGAGGACGGCCTCGGCCGCGTCGCGGTCGTTGACCTTGCTCAGCAGGCGTCCCCACGAGCCCACCGCCGGTTTGAGGACGACGGGATAGCCCAACATCTCGATCGCCTGCAAGGCTGCTTCAGGCGTAAAGGCAACCATGACCCGCGGTGTGGGGATGCCCGCGCGCACGAGCGCTGAGCTGGTGGCCAACTTGTCACCGCATGTTTCCACCACACCAACATGGTTGATGGTGCGAATGCCCCAATCGTTGAGGATGCGCAATGCTGCCACTGCGCGCGCATGGGTGATAGAGCGATCCAGCACCACGTCGTAGCATGTCCAACCGGCGCGGCCGTAGGGAGCCTCCGTTTCTCCCCGGCGGTGTGCGTCCAGGTCGAGAATCACTTCGCGGTCATCGCGCACATCGATGGGGACGTGGCGCGCTTCAAACGCCTGAAGGAGCAGCTTCTCCTCAACGCGGACACGGTCCAGCAACACAGCGATGCGAGCGCGTGTCGTGCTTTGCGCCATAGGCGCTACTCACCCCAGTCCTCTTCCTCAGCAGGTGCCAGATCGAGCTCGGGTGGGTCGAGGCTGCGCACCTCCAGCTCGACCCCGCAATCGGGGCACTGGACGATCTCGCCCTCCATGGTATCGTCGCCCAGCGTGAGCTCGGCGTCGCATTCAGGACAGGTGGCTGTTTGTGGCATAGGAATCTTCCTCCTTACTTTGATCCGCTCGTGTGCTGCAGGTAAAACAAAAGCCGGTACCCTCTATTTTTGTGGGATCTGGAGTACCGGCCTATCTGCTTGAGTCGTCTATAAATGCCGCTATCCAGACCCAGGGTCCGGCTTCTTCGTGCACTTCGACTTGATGATGCGCAACACGGGGACGCTCACGACGTCCATCTCCTACATGGCGGGATAGGCAGCCCAAACGGTCATTGTCGAGGCAGGTGAGCCGTGGAGGACTCGAACCTCCAACCCGCTGATTAAGAGTCAGCTGCTCTACCGAATTGAGCTAACGGCCCAGCTATGGGTTGCACCTTATATAATAGCGAAAAAGGCGCAACATGTCAAATGAGGCGTAAAAAATGTCCCGGGCAAGGCCACTCTCAAGCCATGGTCGCGCTCGCAGCGCCGACATTTGCTCGTGAATGTCGGCAATGCTATAATCAGGAGTTGTATGTGTGGTGGCAGGAGGAATTTGTTAAAATGGAACATGAGTCCCCTAATATGGTGGTTGAGGAGATGACAATACCACCTGCAGAGGAGTCCAGCACTGCGGCGACTCCTCCTGTGCGGCCAGCAGGCGCCCCGCTCTCCATTATGGACTTGGAACCTGGTATGCAGGTGACCGGACGCGTCAAGAGCGTCACTGAGTTCGGCGCGTTTGTGGACCTGGGAGTCGGGCCACAAGGACTGGTGCACATCTCGCAACTCTCTCGCCGCCGTGTGAGCAAGGTGACCGACGTGGTGCAGGAGGGCGACGAGGTACAGGTCTGGATCAAGAAGGTGGACAAGAAACGCGGGCGCATCAGCCTCACGATGATCAAGCCGGTGACGTTGCATCTGAAAGATGTGCAACCCGACATGCTGGTGCAGGGCGTGGTCACGCGCATCGAACCCTATGGCGTTTTCGTGGACATCGGCACAGAGCGCGAGGGCATGATTCACGTCTCCGAACTGGCCGATGGGTTTGTCAGCTCACCGGAAGAGGTGGTCTCGGTGGGCGACCGCATTGAGGCGCGCGTCATCCAGGTCGACCGCAAAGCGCGCAAAGTGAACCTGAGCACCAAGGAATTCTTCAAGATCGCTCCCCCACCCCCGCCGGAACCGGTCGCCCAGGAGGAGCCTGCGGAGGAGGAAAAGGTGCCTACGATTATGGAGCTGGCCTTCCAGGCCTCCTTGCAGCGCAGCCTTTCCGAGCGCCAGGAACGCGGTCTCAGCCGTTTGATTGCACGTCGGCTGAAGCACTAGATTGTGATGGGCCGGGTCAAAAGAGAGGCGCCCTCGAGATGAGAGAAGGCGCCTCTTTTGCTTGTGGAGGGATCTCCTGATCAGCGATAGTAGCGTTGCCAGGTGCCGCCACTCACCAGCACCCACACTTCGCGATCCAGCGGGCTGTAGAGCATCGTCCCGCCTTGGAAGAACTGGACAATGCCATAGTCGGCTGACTCGCCGGTGCCGCGCTCCGGCTCACGGGGCACACCGATGGTCTGCGCAATCTCGGGGTGGTCGCACCAGAGCTTGCCGAACCCGGAATGCGGCCCATACTTGGTCTGGCGCGCCAGCTCACACGAGAAACGCTCCTTGCCATCCCACATATCCTCAAACGGGCCGATCCAGCCAAAGCCGCTCATAGCGCTTCCATCCGGCATCTGCACCACCCAAATCAGACCGCGTCCTTCTGGCCGGTTCCACCAGTACATGTAACCACGTTCGAAGTACTGGCGGGCATATTGGCGATTGTCGCTGGCAGCACTGCTGGGGTAGCCCAAGGCTTCCTTGACGTCAGACTTTTCCCAAATGGGCTTCAACAGCGCATGCACTTCGATGTCGGTCGGTGTGAACGTGGGGCGCGTCGGGGTGGGAGTGGGTGTGGCACATTGCAAGCCACATCCTCCCGGACACGCCTGCGGACAGTGATAGACCTCGCCGGGCTGGCAAGGCGGTGGGGTGCACATCGGCGGTGGCGCGGGCACCTGGGGGGTGGCACTGGGCGATGGCGGCACAGCCGTCGTCGGCGCTGCCACAGTGGGTGGCGGGACGGTGGGTGGCACAGCACTGGTCGGCGGAAGCGGGGTGGCGGTGGCCACCGGCACGGTCGGCACGCTCGCCACGGGCGTCGCGGTGAGCTCTGCTTCCACGTTGATCACCACCGGCTCCGACTGGCCTACGTTGCCGCGCGCATCAAATGCCTTGACCACAAACACGTGCGAACCCACCTTGGTGCTGTGCCACGTTTGGGCCACAATGTAAGGTGAGTTCACTTCCGGGTTGATATCCACCCGCGACAATGCCCCGTCGGCCCACAACTCGACCTTCTGGATGCCGTCCGGGTCGGTTGAAGTGGACGTCACCTGGATGAGCTCGCCGCTCTTGACCACCTGTCCCGGCCGCGGGCTGCTAATCACAACGGTCGGCCCACCGGCAGCAGGTTGTTGCTCGGCTACGCGACCCGGAATACACGCCGCCAGACCTCCCACGGTCAGCAGCACGGCAATTGTCCCGATCATAACCGCTTTTACTACCACGTTCGTCCTCATGATCACATCACTCCCTTAGGAATTCTTATAAGAGATTATTTCACTCGTCCTCGCGCGCCAGCTGCTGCAGTTCATACAGCTTGCTGAGCGCTTCAATGGGTGTCATGCCGTTCACATCCAGCTGACGCAATGTCTCCAGAGCGGGATGTGCTGCGCATGGGAAGAGGGGAAGTTGCACAGCGGGCTGCGCGCCACGCATGCCGCCTTCGCGCACTCTGGTCGTGCGGCTTATTGGCGCGGGCTGCGCTTTCTGGCGCTCCAGCTGGGCCAGGATCTCCTGCGCGCGGCTGATGACCGGACGCGGCAGACCGGCCAGCTGGGCGACGTGAATGCCATAGCTGCGATCGGCGCCTCCGGGCACGATCTTGTGCAAGAAGACCACCCGCCCCTCATGCTCGGACACCGCCACGTTGTAGTTGCGCACGTGGGGCAACACGTCGGCCAGGGCAGTCAGCTCATGGTAGTGCGTGGCGAACAACGTGCGGGCGCGCAGCTGGGGATGATGATGAATGTATTCCACCACGGCCCAGGCGATCGACAACCCATCGTAGGTGCTGGTGCCGCGCCCGATCTCGTCCAGGATGAGCAGACTGCGCGGCGTGGCGTGGTGCAGAATGTTGGCCGTCTCCACCATCTCCACCATGAAGGTGGACTGGCCGGCGTGGATGATGTCCTCGGCGCCGATGCGGGTGAAGATGCGATCGACAATCCCGATGTGTGCGCGCTCCGCCGGCACAAACGAGCCGATCTGAGCCATCAGACAGATCAGCGCCACCTGGCGCAGGTAGGTGGACTTGCCGCTCATATTGGGCCCGGTGATGATCAGGATGCGTTCCTCGTCGGAGAGGCGCACATCGTTCGGCACGAAGAGCTGTGACCCTTCTTCTGCCAGGGCCACCTCGACGACGGGATGGCGTCCGGCCACGATCTCCAGGCGCAGGTCATCGGCGACCTCGGGGCGCACATAACGCTGGCGCACGGCTGTCTCCGCCAGCGCGGCATAGGCATCCAGATCGGCCAGCGCCCGTGCCGTGGCCACCAGGCGTGGCACCGCCGCTGCCACTTGGGCACACACGTCGCGATAGACGCGCAACTCGATCTCCATGCGCCGCTCGTCGGCGTGCAGGATGAGCGCCTCGTACTCCTTCAGCTCGGGAGTGATGAAGCGCTCGCCGTTGACCAGCGTCTGCTTGCGCACATAGTCGGGCGGCACAGCACTTAGATTGCTCTTGCTCACCTCGATGTAGTAGCCGAAAACCTTGTTGAAGCCGACGCGCAGGTTTTTGATGCCGGTACGTTGGCGTTCGCGCTGCTCCAGGCCGGCCACCCACTCCTTGGCGGCGCGCGCATCGGAGAGCACCTGATCCAGTTCTGCGGAAAAGCCATGCCGGATAATGCCCGGGCTGGTGAGGGTCGCGGGGGCATCTTCAGCGATGGCCTGCTCGACGAGACGCACCACCTCAGGACACCCATCCAACGCCTCGGCGATAGCCGCAAGCGCAGGGGCATCTTGGGATGCTGATCCACCCTGGTCCGTCGGCGGCAGGTCACCCAGCGTGGTCTGCAGCGGGGGAACAGCACGCAATCCCTGCGCCAGTGCCAGCAGCTCGCGCGGTCGAATCACCCCTTGGGCGGCACGATGGGCGAGACGTTCCAGATCGCCCACATGCTTCAGATGGGAGCGCAAAGCCACACGCACGGCCGTGTTGCCTACCAGCTGCTCCACCGCATCCAGGCGCCGGTTGATCGCATCCACCTCGCGCAGCGGCTGTTGCAGCCATTGGCGCAGCCGCCTGGCCCCCATCGGGGTGACGGTGCGATCTAGCACGCCCAGCAAGGAACCCTTCACGGCACCGCTGCGCAGCGTCTGGGTGAGCTCCAGGTTGCGCCGCGTGACGGCGTCCAGCACCATGTAGTTGCCGGGATGATAGCGCACAACGCGGGTGAAGTTGACCAGAGCATCCTTCTGCGTCGCGCTCAGATAGTGGACGATCGCTCCGGCGGCGCAAATGGCATAGGGACTGCCCTGCAACCCGAAGCCGTCCAGCGTGGCCACTTCAAACTGGTTCTTCAACGCCTCTGTGGCAGCCTCCAGGTCGAAGTACCAGCGCTCGCATGGGGTGAGCGCGGCAGCAAAGGGCAGACTCTGTTTCAATTTCCCGGCCATCTCGTCGCCGGGCAGCAGAATCTCCACCGGTTGCAGGCGCGCCAGCTCCTCGCTCAACACCTGCCACGGCTCCGGCGAGTTGACCTGTGTGGCGGCGAATTCGCCGGTGGAAACGTCCGCATAAGCCAGACCCATTGCCTCTGCTTCTACCAGACACGCGGCCAGATAGTGGTTGCGCGCCGTCTCCAGCAGGGACGGTTCGACCAGGGTGCCAGGGGTGATGACGCGCGTCACCTCGCGGTGCACCAGTCCGCGCACAACCGGCGGCACCGGCGAGGCATCGTTCGGGCGGCTCATGCCGCTGCGTAGATGGCTGGAGACGCCGCCCCCCACCTGCTCCACAATCGCCACCTTGTAGCCGGCGTGAATCAGACGAGCGATGTAGCCATCGGCCGCGTGATAGGGCACACCAGCCAGCGGCACGCGCTCCGCCTTGCCGACCGGCCGCGAGGTGAGCACGATGTCGCACACCTGCGAGACGATGCGCGCATCCTCGTCGAAGGTCTCATAGAAGTCACCCAGCCGGAAGAAGACGATGGCATCCGGGTACTGCTTCTTGATCTGCAGATACTGACGACGCATGGGTGTGATCATAGGGTTGCCGGGTTGATTCTACCTTGCGCAGCGCGGCAAAGCAAGCAATTCCGCTCAGAGGGAGTGGACAGCTGAGCACGCGCGAAGTCTCAAACACTGCGACCTGTCCGGAGCGATCGCCGCGTGCTGCGGTGGCAGGGGGATGTGGCCATACAGGCCACCGCGAAACAGACCAGTCTACCGATACCCATTACACTTTTTACACACATTACACACATTACACACTTTACACACTTACACACTTTACACACTTGACACACTTACACACTTTACACACATTACACACTTACACACATTACACACTTGACACACTTACACACTTGACACACTTACACACATGACATAGGTTACATGAACAGCTCTATGAAACGAATGATGCGATCACGCAGATGATAGGGTTTTCCTGACTGAGACGATGCTGCCTGAATCAGAGCCGCGCACGCATTTATCCGAGCCACGCGCGTCCGTAGGGGCGCATTAAATTGTGCCCGCACACACCCGCTCCCTCACGGTCGCGGCTCCGTATGCGTACTATCTGCCCGATGGTGTCGGTTGAGGCTGCCACGCACCAGCACACAATGCGTGTAACAACACTTTTTACACACTTTACACACATTACACACTTTACACACTTTACACACTTACACACTTTACACACATTACACACTTGACACACTTACACACATGACATAGGTTACATGAACAGCTCTATGAAACGAATGATGCGATCACGCAGATGATAGGGTTTTCCTGACTGAGACGATGCTGCCTGAATCAGAGCCGCGCACGTCCGTAGGGGCGCATTAAATTGTGCCCGCACACACACCCGCTCCCTCACGGTCGCGGCTCAGACCCGATCGGTCGCAGCGCGGACTCCGTTCGGATCAGTGGAGTACGTAAGTGTGTAAGTGTGTAAACTGTGTAATGTGTGTAAAGTGTGTAATGTGTGTAAAGTGTGTAA
>OGCI01000109.1_pt1 | contig 101475 bp, 82 predicted proteins | sample 1570021 | NCBI WGS metagenome assembly OGCI01 (sample SAMN06264664, study PRJEB24512) | hot springs metagenome | isolation source: Hot spring water | place: South Africa: Tshipise | collected 2015-06-21
TACCCATATGTTTTCAAATATTAAATTTAGGACTTCTCCTTTATGACCTAATGTAGAAAAGAATCCAATTTCTGTAATTTCAGGGTTATTGGTGTATATATGGATGTTTTTTATTGTGTGGTTATTGCCATTCAATGTTCCTGCAAATAAAGAAATGGGTTCAAAAATAGAGTTTGTTTTTTTGGAAGATAAATCGAAATCTATGTCATTTGATAGGGAATAAGATGCAAACCATGGATAATCCCAGTCACGACCTATTTTTTGAATATCTTCAGGGGTGTTTAATTCTATTTCATTCGTTAAAGGAGGTGTATCTTGAGTGGGACCTACAGAAGTAAGGTAGGGATAGGTAATTCCGTTTTCAATTTCCCAGTCTGTAAGGAAATCCCAGTTTGTATATGTTGTTTGTTGTTTCATTTCTGCTGTGGTTTTGCCTTCACCCCCGGATGATGTTTCCTGTCCGGAACTTTCTTTATCCCAGTAGCTATCCGTAATTAGGCCACTGTTGTTTGCCACAAAACCGCCTGCATTATTGACCCCGGTAATTTGTCCTGTGGAATAGCTCTGAAGTATAGTGCCCCTGTTTATTGCTGATAATCCTCCTACGCTATCATTTGTATTTGTGATGTCTCCAGTAGCATAACTTTTTGAAATTGTGCCTTCATTAATACCGGTGAGACCGCCTGTATCTAAATATCCAAAAACGGTGCAAGAGGAATAGGAAGTTATAATATCCCCTATGTTTTTACCGACAAGTCCCCCAACTGAAGAAGAACCAAATAGGTATCCTTTGGAATAAGATTGCGAAATAATGCCATAGTTCATCCCAACTAAACCACCTATTTTATCTTTTTGCCCGTATATAGCGCCGAAAATGGAACAATTATCAATAACTCCATAATTTGAGCTTGCCAGTCCACCTACCTTTTCCCTGCCGAGTATCCATATATTTTCTAAGGACAGATTATGAACCTCTGCTCCCTTAGTTATGCATATGAATAAACCATATGAATACTTATATAGGTCGCTCATGTAAAAGTTTGATAAGGTGTAGTTGTTGCCATTGAATTTACCCATCAATGGAGGTATAGGCGAAAAGCCTTTGCCGTTATTCCAGTTTATGGTTTCACTACCGTCAATATTTGCAGTTAAGGTGTACCATGCGTAGGGAGGATAATTTATGTCTCTACCGATTTTATTCAATTCTTCCAGTGTTGATATTTCTATTTCAGGGATTATTGGATGTTGTGTAGGTCCTAAGGCATTTAGGTAAGGGTAACGGGTGCCTTCTTCAATAGACCAGGTTTCAACAAAATTCCAACCGGTGTAAGTAAGTTGCTGTTGCATTTGCGCAGTGTTTTTGCCTACGCCGCCGTCGGAATGAGTCAATCCGGAGGTTTCTATATCCCAAAAAGAGTTATTGATAGTAATTGAATAACTCGTTTTATAGCCGATAAGTCCGCCGGCATTATTCCCTAAAAAGGTAACCGCCCCTGCAGAATAACAATTTGTAATGGTTGCTAAGGAAAGATAGCCAATAAGTCCACCTATATAACTTGAACCTACAATCGAACTTGTTGAATAGCAATTTTCGATGAGTACGGCTTGAACCATACCAATGAGACCTCCTGAAAAGAGTTCACCGTATACAAAACCGGACGAATAGCACCTGCTCACATTATTGTAGTGAAGACCTATTAAACCTCCGACACACATATTTCCTTTTACATAGCCTGTTGAAGAACATAGTGTAATCTGTCCTGAATTTAGACCTGTAAGAAGACCTACATTCATTCTACCGATAATAGTTCCATTTACATGTATATTTGATAAATTTCCTTTGTTATAACCTGATAAGACCCCAACATAAGTTTTTCCTATAATAGAGGCATTTGCAAATGCCAGATTTTGGATAAGGACAGAGGTCTGTGTATAAGCAAATATTCCGATGTGGTCTTCATCTGGAAGATTTATATATAAGTTGCTGATTGTATACCCGTTTCCGTATAACTTGCCTGTAAATGGATTACTTTCTGTGCCTATTGGCATAAAACCTGCCCCATCATTCCAGTTCACCGTATCACTCGCATCTATATCTCCTGTTAACTCATATTCCCCATTCAACGGATATCCCGGGTCATTGCCTATCTTCTGAAAATCTTCGATTGTATTTATTTGTATTATCCCGTGAGTATTTGTATTAAACATTATGAATATTAAAAATAGGAATATTGAAGAGGAGTTAATAAACACACTGTAGTGAAATTTTGAATAAGTGATTGTGTGGTTCATAATGATACTCCTTCTGTAGGTTTACGGAAATACAGTTTTTTAGATTTTTATCCTCCCTTGAATTACTGCCACAAGCCTTGTTATGGTAGGAATACAAAAAAAGGACAAAAAGAATTTTTTGATTCAATTACATCATAATAAATTATATTTTTTTAATATATATAACATATTTTTAATAAGATTACACAAAAGAAAAGAACCAATTTTGGGGTAGGAAAATTTTTTGGTTATAGAATGGATGGTTAGAGAAATAGTTATTAAATGTTTTTATTTTTATATATTTTTTGTATCTGGATTTCTGGGTGTTCTGTATATTCTTCTATTGTTTTGTATAGTTTGAAACCTGCTTTTTGGTATGCGGGGAGAGCGTTTGGGCTGTCTAATGAACAAGTATGAAGCCAATATCTTTTGGCTTTTTTTGAAAATACATAGCGGATGCTCCAGTCGAGCAGGTAGCCTCCAATTTTTTGGTTATAGAACTCGGGGAAAATTCCAAAGTAGGCGAGTTGAACTTCGGGAAAATTGCGGAAGTCCAATTCGACCATCCCCATAGGCAAGAATTGTATGAATGGGACATGGAGTTCTACTTTGGGTTTGTGTATGTCTTTAATTAGTTGTTCGTCGGGCTGTAATTTTCGTTCCCACCATGTCCATGGGGAACCGATAGTGTCGTAAAGGTATCGGTAAAAATGGATGGGTGGTTTTTCTATTTTTTCAATATGGAAATTTTTTATTGATATAGTTTTTGGAGGAAAGTCGGGAGTATTGAATATTTCAAGATACCAGGTAGTTAAAAGGATTTTTTCATTGTTTTGTTCTGCTTTCATATGATTCCTTCTTTTTTTAGGGATTGAGTGTATATTCTATATAAATAAAAAATAGAATACAAGATGGGTTGTTAAGAATGAAGGAATGGGTCGTAGTTTTTTTATGATGATTTCTGGATTTTTGATGTAATGATTGTTAATCGTTCACTGAGGGTGAATATGATGTTGGTGAGTAGTTTGATAGCAACGATTGAAGGGATAAAACGGTAGATGGTATTTAGATCTAGATCTAAAAGGATTGCTTCTTCTACTGCTCGTGCACTTGCACTTCGTTTATTTTGTGTTATAACTGCCATTTCACCTAACATTTCACCGGGAGAGAGGAAAGATATATGTTTTTCGTCATCGAAAATTTCTATCTCACCACTTATGAGTACATATAAACTCTTACCTATGTCACCCTTTTTGAATAGGATTTCTCCTTCTTCAAGATGTATCTGCTTGCAATGTGCAAATATATTTGCAATTTCTTCAGTGGTCAGGCCATGGAAAAGTTTTATTTTACGGATAAGTAATTCATAAGACCCTTGAAGACTGCTTATCATAGATGTTGCAAGGTCGTGAATGGTTAATTCGTCTTTTTTATTGTTTAACATTTTTAATGTTGTATCTGTAGAGATAGGTTCGGTAAAAACTGTATGAATGAGAGCGTTTTCCTTTTGGAGTTTTTCTTCTATTTCAGGGTCAAGGAAATCGCCCTCGATGGCAATGGCTTCAGGAATGGGTTCTGTGGTTACCACGTCTGCAGAGTTTTGGTGTTGTATCACGGTTGGTTCGGTGGAGGTTTCTGATACAGTTTTTGGGATGTTTCTTTCAGGGTATCTTTCTTTTTCTGTGGGGAGTAAGTATCGTTTTTTTACACGGTCAAACTCTTTGTAAGAGCATAATATGTATCTGATTTGGTTATTGGGACAGTACTTTTTTGTTGCTTCGATAGCCTCTGTGTCCATTGGATTAACCATAGCAATGGTTATAGTATTTCCCATTTTATCGATTGGGAGGATTTTGTATTTTTCGCATATTTCGGTAGGGATTAATTTTATTACTTCTCTATCTATTGAATAGCTTAATAAACTGACTAATGGAGTTTTGCATTGTTTGATTAATAAGGAAAGGATGGTATCATTACTTATAAGTCCCTTTTCTTCGAGTATTTCACCTATGAATTTTCCTGTTTTTTGTGATTCGATTAGTGCTTCGTTTAATGTTTCTTTTGAAATCTTTCCTATTTGCTGAAGTAATTCTTTAAGTGAATGAATCTTTGAACGGTCGTAAATTGTTGATTCCGTTGTTGATTGTTTTGGAGATTGGAGAGTTGAACCTTCTATTTTCGTGAATCTTGTTATGGTTGATTTACCTTCGTCAATTTTTTTCTTTTCCCATCGCATCATATTATAAGTCCTTATGAATTTAAATGAAATAATTAATATATAATAAAGCCAAATCGAGGTATTTTTATTCCTTTCATATTATATTTATATTTTTATATAAAAATCAATAGAGAGATGTGTATAATAATAAATTATTGATATAGTTGGATTTTGTTGACAAAAATTTACCACAGTGCGTGATGCTCTTCCGCCCAACCTAAGAGTGAATTTAATTGTATATCCTTGTCTTCTATCTTAATTTTTCCATAGAAGTAGCCGAAGCATTGTACTACATTTGACTTTAATATGAGGAGATTGGTTGAATCAGGACGAATATGGAATGGCTTGAAAGTTAAATCTAAATTATTGGAATTTTTTGTTTTAATGTTCCATGTATTTAATGGATTTGATTTTTCCCAGTAGAATTTTACTTCTTCGTGTATTTTATAGAATTGATTTTCAATCCATAATCCGTTTTCGTTTTGCCCGGTTTCATCTGTCCATAATCCTCCTAAATTAATTGCAATTTTACGGCTATGGATGTCATTTCCGTATCCTGCACACCAATTCCAGTCTGTTTTGTATTTCCATTTCCCCGACCCATAATCAAGGCAAGCAAAAGTATCCTTTTCATTAAATTCGAATGTTTCATCTCCGTATAGGATTTTTCCTTTTGAGGGGAAGGGGAGTTGTTTGGATGTGTATTGGAATCTTGTTGATGACCAGGGAATAACGACATTTAGGGTTGGGAATGAAATATCTCGATGTATTTCTATTTGTGCGTAGAAAGGTTTACCGTTAATAGTTGTTTGTGCATTTAATAGGGTTTTATTATTCTGTATTTGGTACTCTAAGTTTAATGCGGGATGTTTATAATATGCGTTTTCGTAAGGGAAGTGAGGGATGAGAAGATTTTTTCTTGTCAATTTAATTTTGGTTTTTTCTATAGAATGAGAGGGATTGAATTTTGCGAAATAAATGGAGCCTATTTTCATATAATCTACATTTGCTATAACGGTAGCAAAAACTCCTTTAGGCGAGAGTACAGCCCAATACATCCATTGTTTTTTTCGTCCCCAGTGTTTATATAATTCTGCATGAACGAAGGGATGTGAGTCCCAGTGAATGGATTCGGTATTCAGTTTTCCATTTTTCAGGCATAACGGGATTTTTTCGTTCATGTTTTTGTCCTTTTAGTCACAACTTTTATTGATAATTCGGACTTTGTTCCCTTCAACTTTCAGGCGGTTTTCAGCAAATAATTGAATTGCTTTCGGATAGAGTTCTCGTTCTTTTGCTTGAACGCGTTCAGCTAGTGTTTCAGGGGTATCATTGTCGAGGACAGGGAGGGCTTCTTGAAGGATAATTGGTCCATGGTCGTAATGTTCGTCAACAAAGTGTACTGTACAACCTGTTATTTTTACACCTGCCTGTATTACAGCCTCATGTACATGATGCCCATACATGCCCTTTCCGCAAAAAGAGGGGATGAGGGCGGGATGGACATTCATAATTCGATGGTTGAAATCAGCGGGCACCTGAATTAGTGAAAGATAACCTGCTAAAACAACAAGGTCAATGGGGTATTGACGAATTGTGTCCCAGAGGGATTTATTGAATGAATGGAAATTGTCATAATCCTTAGGGCGAATCACTGCGGTAGGGATGTTATGTTGTTGCGCTCGTTGTAAGCCGTAGGCCTTTGTTTTGGAGGAGATAACGATTTTAATTTCAGCGTCTAATGTTCCATCTTTGATGCGGTCAATTAGATTTTGTAAAGTTGAACCGCTACCGGATAGTAGGACAGCAAGGTTTATTGACATATTCTTCCCTCTTAAGTTCATTGGAGTTTGTGAATATTATATAGGAATTTGAAGGTAAAATAAAGAGAGGTAGTTATATGGAAATGAAGGATTACTGAAAGACATAAGTAGCAGAGATTAGATGTCGGGATTTTCTGTATCTATATTCTCAGTGGATTCTTGTAATTGTTCAATACTTTCTTCTTGAGGGAGTGCTGGCTTGTTTATCACGGTTGGGGAGTCTTGTTGGTTTTTTAATAATGGTATCAGTCCTTTTCGAACGCCTGCTATTAATAGGTTTGTGGCTCTTCCGTAATCTCGAACTCCTTCTTTGATGCCCTGTGTTTTCAGGTATTTATCGTAGGCTTTCCATGATAATTCTGAAAACCATTTAACGCGGTATTTGTTTAGAATCTCTCGTTCTTCTTTTAAATCTTGTTGAGCCTCGGGTGGAAGTTGTTCTATTGCTTTTTTTCGTTCTTCACCGGGAAGAAATGATGCGAGTCGTCCATAAATATCCAGTGCTATTGCATATCGGGCAAAGGGGTCGTCTGTATTTAATGCGCTTACATAACCGACAAAGCTTGCTTCTGCTTCACCGCAGATTCCGGCAATATGTGCCAACTCATGAGCAGAAGTAGAAACAAAAGCGTGAGGGGGGAGTGCCCCATCTACATGAGGTTCTAATGTGAAGGGGAAGCACATACCGGATGTACTGTTAAAAAGGAAGAGACCGGGAGGGGTTCGGCGTACTCTGGAAGGTAGGTATATGGGGACATCATCCCATTCGGAGACGATTTTTTGCATTGATTTGGAAATTTGTTGGATGCTTTGTTCTGTATTTCTTTGTTCGCGGGGCAGATTGTTTTCGTTGATGATGAAAAGTAGTTGTTCTATAATTTGTCGTATTTCGTTTTCCTCAGGTTTTGCTATTTCAAGTTTTAATTTTGCTTCAATAGGTTTGCGTTGATACCCTGCTCCCCATAGGAATAAATATGCTACAAGCAAGAATCCGCTTAATATAAAAGTCCATTTTATGAACCAGAATATTCCCCAGAAATGGGATTTTTTTTGTTTTTTACGAATGTAAATCCAGTTTAAAATACCTAAAAGAATAAATAAAAAGATAGATAAGGGGACAAACCAAAGAGCAAAAGAGTGGGTTGTTGTTTGTTGTAATAATGAAAATATAAGGGTGTTTGCTCGATACAAGCCGCATGAATAAAAAAATTCGATAGTATTCTGATTTGGAGTGTATTGGTACCAAAGAAAGAAAATGCCCCAAAATAGAATTCCGATAAGCCAGGGGAGTATACTTCTTTTGCGAATTTTTTTCTGTTTTATGGGTTGAAACTGTGCATCTGAGTTCATAATTTTTATCCTGATTAGAAGTAATAAGGTTTAGTATATTAATTATAAAACAGGGACTAATCGTTTCCCAATTTCTTTAAAAAATTCATATCGTTCCTTGTTATTTGAAAAATAGTTCCGAGCCCATGAACTTGTAAATCCCATCCCCGATACCTTTTCAAGGACTGTATGGGCGTAAGCAATATGAATGCCATCAATGAATAATTGATAGTAGGGTTGGAGTTCGGGTGTGTCCAGATTGTCCACAAATTTTTGTCCGGGAGCATTTAACTCTGTTCCGATAAATATAGGCAGGTATAGTTCATGGGCGAGGGATATAAAATTATCTAAGTTTTTTAGTTTGATTTTTTTTTGTTCTGGGTTTTTTATATTCCAATTTCGGTCGGGAATGATATTCACGGCATATACACCTGAAGTAAGCATTGTATTTATTAATTCTTCGAGGTTTTGTTCTCCGGAACTTGTCCCGTCGAGCCATGCAAAGGTTGGGATAGCACCGTTGGAAAGAATAAATTCGTTTACCTCTATCAGGGTAGGGAAATTTTCTGGTTTTGCAGGGACATAGCCGGGGCCTCCTAATTTCATGAGTTTGGCTCTTAAAAGGTTTTGAAACTCGACGGGATTTGTTATTGAATTTTCAATATCGGTGGTTGGAATTTTAAGTTTTTCGGACCAAAAATGAATGAGTTCTGTTTTGTTAGAAAATTGTAGTTTGCTTTTTTCATAATAGGCTGTGCATAAATGTCGCTCTGTCGGGTTTGCTGTGGGTGTAAGAGGAAGTACTTCTGCTTCATAATGGATGGAAAGGGGTGATAGATAATTATTTACTTTTTCTATTGTAGTTTGAATGCGGTTCTGAGCGATTCTTTTTAGTTTCTTCAGGACATGAGCGTTTTTTACTTTTTGGGAAGTGAAGCCCATGCCGATGTGATAACATATTCCGGGTTCCCCTGGAGAATTGATTTCATGTTTTGCAAATTGTGGGACAAAAACCCGAGTTTCAAATCCTGCGCAACCTTTTATTTGGCACAGATCGCAAGAGTATAAAAATTCATCGACGCCGTCTAATACATCAAAATCGATTAAGCCTAAAGCATAAAAATGGTTCTGTAATGCTTTCCAGACTAATGCGGTAGGAGAAAGGCCATAAGCATTGAAAGAGAAGAAACTATGACAATGAAGGTTAAAAAGTTGTGTAGGTGTATTGGAAGGGAGAGTTTTTGGTTGTGTTTTTAAGAGAGAATGAAGTGTTTTTTTGCGAATGGATATATCAAAATGGTTTAAGTATTTTTCTTCTTGTGTGAGATTTATATTCATTAGTGTGTCCTTTTTGATGTATTATAATAAAAGCGATGGAGATTTTGTAAATAGTTAATTTGATGAAGAAATTATGGTAAAATCTTTACAATGTGTAATATTTTGTTGAATAAATAGAAAATTAATTGAAACAGAATGGTTTTTTTGAATAAACTTTATGTGTTGTTTTCAAAGAACTTTAAGGAGTTAATATTTTTATGAGAGGAAGCTTATTTATAGTTTTTCTGTGTAGTGTATTTTGTATCGTTTTTGATAGTAATGCACAAACAAATAACGCTGTTTTGATTGTAACATTACATCCACAGGAGATAAATAATTTAGGAGCTTCATGGAGGCTTCTTGGTTTAGGGGAAGAGTGGTACCCATCAGGTAAAATGCTGGTTTTATCGCAGGGAATTTATACGATTGAATTTAAGGGAGGAATTAAGGGGTGGAAAACGCCTGTTAATACACAGGTAACACTTTCGCAGGGTGGAACAACGGAGTATGCAGGGATTTATGAAAGGTTGAAGGGGTCATTAAAAGTTTCAATTAGTCCTGCTGAAGTTGTAAATGAAGGTGCTCAATGGCGTAGGGTAGGACAGGAAACATGGCTGAATGATGGGGAAGAAGAGACGGATATACCCGTTGATGAGTATGAAATTGAATTTAAAAAGGTACCAGGGTGGAATGTTCCTGAAAAGGTAGTAGTCGATTTACAAGAGGATGTTATGAATTTGGTTTCGGGAACCTATTCTCGGGAGCAGGGAAAATTAGTCGTAAATATTTTTCCGAAAGAGGCTGTAAAGGCAGGTGCTATGTGGAGGATAGAGGGGGAAACGGTGTATCGTGCAAGTGGGATTATTATTACAAAGGACATTGGATTATATTCTGTGGAGTTTAAGGAAATTCCAAATTGGACAAAGCCCGCAACAGTTCAAGTTCGAATAGTAGCAAATGAGAAGGTTTCCTTAGATGTGGAGTATGTGCCTGCTGGTTCTCAGGAAGGAATAATAGAAGGTGAAGGAGAGACGGAAGGAGAAAAGCCTTTCCCGTTTCCATGTGGGTGTGAAAGGAAGAATGGATGGATGGGTGTTAAACAATTGTTGGGAAATCTGTTTGTATTGTCTATGAGTTTTATCCTTTTAGGTTTATGGACAGGAATCTCGAGAAATAAAAAGAGTACTTAAAAAGTTGAAATATTTCTTGACAAATTTGATAAAATTTGATAAACTAAATGTTATATAATTAAATAAGGAAATAAGATTTAATGGAGATAGGTATATGTATAAGAAAGTAATGTTGTTAATGCTTTTGTTTTCTTTATGTGTTCAACCTTTGCTTGTATTTGCTCAGGAATATAATCCGGATGAAGATCTCCCGAAACCGACGCGATTTGAAAAGTCGCTAACGAAATTGGGTAGAGGTTTGTCCAATATTATGTTTGGTTGGGCGGAAATCCCGTTGACTTTTGATAGAAAATTGAAAGAAGGGAAACCTTTTGGTTATTTATTTGGTGTTGTACCTGTTTTAGGAACTGCTCGTGCTGTTATGAGGACAGGAACAGGGGTATTTGAGGCCGTTACTTTTCCTGTAACTGATAAAGAAGTGAATTTTCAACCTGTTTTAGAACCGGAATTTTTATTCTAACGAATGAACTGGAAAAGGCAGGGTTCTGCAATTTTACGGAAGGTCCAGCTTAATGATGGACGAAGCGGTGTTGTTGTTCTCATAGGGAAATATGGTAAAGAACAGCACGCGGTTGTTGTTTTTCAGAAAGAAGGTGGAAAACGAGAAATAGTTCCTGTTGAAAAGTTGTTAGGCTTTTTAACTCCTGAGGACCTAATAGACATTCTTTGTGTTCAGGAACGGGTATTTGGGGAGCACTGTATTGTTCCTCTTGAGATAAAATAAGAAAATTACAGTACATAATGAATTGTTTTGTTATCATGAAAGACCTGACAAAATATACGATAGAAAGTTTGTTATCCGAAACGGTTACACTTCCCAGTCTTCCAGCATCTGTTCAAAATATTCTTATGCTTATTGGGAATCCCAATACGAAACTTTCAGATTTGTCGCATGCGATTTCTTTAGACCCTTCTATTTCATTTAAGTTATTGAGGTTGGTCAATTCTGCATATTATGGATTAGGGCAGAAAGTAACTTCCATAGAGCATGCGATTGTGTTGTTGGGAACAAAGGTGATTCGGAATCTGGTTATAACGGCTACGGTTTTTTCACAAATAGGGCCAATGGCACAAGATTTAGTGAGACATAGTGTTGCTGTTGGAGTTGCAATGGATGCGGTTTCATCGATAGGTCCTTTAAAGGAGGTGTTATCGGAGGGAGATACAGGATTTGTTTTCGGTTTGGTGCATGATATAGGGAAGATGCTTTTAATGGAATTTTTACCCAAGCATTGGGCGGGTGTTTGTCATTGTGCGAAGGAAGGAGGGTATGGTTCCTGGGTCGCTATAGAACAACAGATAATTGGAGTTGACCATGCACAAGTAGGTGGTCGTATAGGGGAGGAGTGGAAGTTGTCGGAGGATTTGTGTGTTGCTGTTAAATACCATCATGAACCATGGGATGTTGAGAATGAACAACAACGATTGATGAGTGCTTCTTTGTGTATAGCGGACTATATTGTTCGGGCATCAGGTCTTTCTGCTTATGAACAGGAATTACACCCATTAAGAGAAGATGTCTGGAGGAGTGCAGGCCTAAACAATAGACTGCTAACTGATATTATTCGTTTTTATTTTGATAAGCATATATATATAGAAGAATTTATGAAGTATACAGGTTCATGATTTGTTTTTTTACCTTTGATAATAAGGAAAGTTATGCATGAGTAAACAAGAGCCCTTAGAACAGAAAAGATGGACAGAAGGTTTAACTGGTTATCACTATCTGGTTTTATGTATTGCAATTATGGGCTGGATGTTTGATACGATGGTCCAATGGTTATTTGTATTTGCAAAACAACCGGCAATGCGGACTTTGTTGCCCGGTATCCCAGAAAGTGATTTGAATGGGTATATCGGAATAGCCACTATGTGTATGATGTTGGGGTGGGCCACCGGAGGTTTATTCTTCGGGATGGTTGGGGACCGATTGGGGCGGACGAAAACGATGGTAATAACGATTTTAATGTATGCAGGTTTTACGGGATTGAGTGGTTTATCTCAAAATTGGTATCAATTTGCTGTTTTACGATTTCTGACAGGATTGGGGATTGGAGGTGAATTTGCAGCAGGTGCGGCATTGATTGCTGAAACTTTCCCTGACCATGCAAGACCAACTGCGTTAGCACTTATGCAATCCATGTCTGCTATTGGTAATATTTTGTCCGGTGTAATTAATCTAACACTGACAAGTATGGTTTCTTCTGTAGACCTTGTCTGGCGTTATGTGTTTGCAGTGGGTATTTTGCCCGGGTTTTTAGTTTTTTTCATTTTGCTATATATCAAAGAACCTCAAGCATGGCATGATGCAAGGGAACGGGCAAAACAAGGTGTAGAAGGGTTGGGCTCTATTAAAGAATTATTTGGAGACCCAAGGTGGAGAAGAAATACAATTGTGGGTATTACGTTAGCTGCAGTGGGAGTGATTGGTTTTTGGGGAATTAGTGTCTGGTCTGCGGAACTCCTCCGGGAAATTTTGAATCCTAAAAATCTTGTAGAATTAAAGAAATCTACGGAGATTAAAGTTAGTCTGGCTGTAATGGCACAAAATTTTGGTTGCTTTTTGGGTGCTTTATGTTATGGGGTTGTTGCGAAGCGTTCAGGGCGTAAGTTTGCTTTTGCTTTGGCTCTTTTAGGCTGTTTGATAGTGATTCCTACAACTTTTCTTATTACAAATTCTTTTCCTGTTGCGGTTATTTTGTTTTTCTCAATGGGATTTATGCTATTGGCTATTTTCTCCGGCTATGCGGTATATTTCCCGGAGTTATATCCTACTCGTTTGAGGGCTACAGGTGTGGGTTTTTGTTACAATGTAGCACGATATATTTCTGCTTTTGGACCGTATATTTTTGCAAATCTTGCACAGCGATTTGGTTTGCGGTATGCGGGGGTAATGATTTCTGTTGTGTTCATAATTGGGTTAGGTGTGCTTACCCTCGCACCTGAAACGAAGGGGAAACCTTTACCTGAATGAGGTTCTGTTTGTTTTATTTGTTTGTTTTTCTTGGAAGGATGGTTACTTCATCAAAAAGGGTTCCGTTGTCATCGATTGCCTGTGCCTTGAGTTCGTTGGAATTTATCTCGATATACCAGAAGTGTCGCTTGCTATCGGCTTTTTCAAGGTAGCCTAAAGAAAAGTTTTCAATTGTTCGGGGATTTACTCCGAAACAACCGTCACCTAAATATATCGTTCCATTTTCGACTACTTGTCCATTGCGTAGAGGTTTTGTTCTTTTGAATGTGTGGTCGTGATTTTCAAAGCATACATTTACTTTATATTCATCAAAGAGAGGAAGCCAGAGTTTTCTTTCTTCGACCGATACTCCTCCTTCAAAAGAACGATGGCTGGGATACAGAGGGACATGATATACAGGGATAATATAGGGTAGATTTTGTGAAGAATCTAATGTGGATTTTAACCATTCTACCTGTTCGGATACAGGGATGATATGACTGGAGTCCAAAATGATAAGAGAAAGATAAGGACGGAAAATTTTCGAAAAGAAAGTATTTCCGCCCTGAGCAAAATATCCAAGATAGAAGGGGGAACGTTCTTCCTTTGGAAAAGATGCATCTTTTTTGTTAACTTCGTGGTTTCCGATTCCTGCGATAATGGGGATAAGGCAACCTTCATCCGTTATCATGTGCTTTTCCCAGTTGTTGAACCAGATATCCCATATCCAGTCGTTTTTGGGGTCGCCATTTGCATAGGCGATGTCTCCACCGATGACTAAAAATTGGGGATTTTTTTTACCTGCGTATGAGAGTAATCGGGGCGCAGAAGGTTGTATTCCCATATCTCCCCCTATAACAAAACGTAGTGTAGAACCATCGTCAGGTATTGTGCGGAATTTATATTCCTGAGAATATTTTCCTTTATTTGTTTTCAGAGTGAAAAAGTACAATGTGCCTGCACTCAAGTTGGTGAGTTCAAATGTATGAACATCTCTTTTGGGTTTTACCTCGGGTATTGTTCTTGATGTTCCTTTTATTTTATGGGGATATGATTGTGGATTTTTTTCACAACTTTTGGTGCCGTAAAGGACTTCAACAGGGTAATCTTTACCGAGGGACTGGACATTAATTGTCATGGTAGTATGAGGGTCTCCCTGCCATGTTAAATATACATGGGTAGAATGGAAAAAACATCCAACTAAGTAATAAGAAGAAAAGATCAGAAGGAGGAGTAATATTAAAGTGATAGAAAAAATTTTTTTGGTTAGGATTTGTTTCATTGTTAAACTCCTAATGTTGGAATTTGTGGTATTTTTAGTTGTATAACCTTGAAATTATCAATCTCCTTTTAATTATAAAGGTTATCCATTGATAATACTTGTAAGGTAATCTTTTATAGTCCCTCCATTAGGAAGAAAGGATGAAGTAACCTAATTGGTAAACATCCGGCGAGGGGCAGGTTCTTGATTATTAGACACAAGGAGTTTGGACATGGTTGCAAAAAAGGGAATTCTTCTAAATAGTGTTATTGCTTGAGGTTATATGGAGGATGTGTTTTTAGTCGTTTGTCAATTATTGGTTTACCAATCGTGAAGTAATATAGAGGGTTTATTGGAGTTTGATAGATATTTTTTTGTTTAGCAATTGTTATAATTTCGTCATCAAAGAAACAACCAATCCCTGTTCCTCTGAGATTGTAAATTTCTGCTTCGAGGTAGAGGAGTTGTCCAATAAACCCTGCTTCCCAATGGAGGGTAATGTAAGAGAAATCACTATTGGATTGCAATTCTTCTTTTAAATCTGTGAATATGCAGGCACATAGGACTCCATCGTGGGCTATTTCTTGATCACAACATAAGTATTTTGTTATTTTTCGCATGTTTCCATCAAGACATAGAAAAAAGGGGAGGTTATCTGGAGTTTCGATTTTGTTGAGTTTTTCAAAAAATGATGGAACCAACTTTTGGATGTGTTTTTGATTTTGAATGTATGTGTAAATCCCCGGTTTTAGATTTTCTACATGATGAAGAAATAAAAGTAAAGATGTATGAGGTGCGGAGGGAATGATGTTTTTCAGGAAATTTATTGATAAGAAATGGGTTCCCTTTAGTAAGTTAAAGAAAGGGTCCTTTTTTAAGGAAGTGTCTATATCAAATGCGTGGGCACTTCTTCTCTGTTGGAATAGTGTAAAAGCAGGTGGCGAAGGGGGAAGGTCTGATAAGTTTGAGGGATTTGTTAGTTTGTTTTTTGAGATACTGTCTAAGTCCAGTTTTTGTGAGAATAATCTTTCGGAACTGTTTATAAGGGCAGAGGATACTTCGTTTATAGCATTCCAGTCTATTGTATTGGGGCTTATTTTTTCTGGGGTACCATACCACTCATCAAATGTAATAGGCTCTTTTATTTCATATGAGGGGAATTGTTTTATTTTTTTGTTGTGAGGGGAAACCATGAGAAGGATTTGTGGAAATTCTTTTTCTACATGGTCATACTCAGAACGGTTAAGTCCAAGTGATAGGGTTAAATGGGGGAGGGTAATTTTTACGCATCGAATATCCCATCCAAGGGATGCAGAGGAGAAGACAAGGCTTGCAATGGCATGACCTGTATCCAATAGACAATATCGAAAGGCCCGCTCACCATATTTCCATGCTTCTCTCCAGATAATTGAGGTGAGTGCTATAAAAAAGTGGGGGTATTGGGCATAGGATTGGAGTCCCTGTTTATTCCAGTTTTTTGAGGTCATTATAGCTCTTTTTTCTAAGAGGTGTTCTTCAGGGTCGTAGTGGAAAAGAATTGCATGATTGTTTTCCAATAATTGAGGGGGAGTAATAAGGTATCCCTCTGTTGGATGTAGATTTCCACTTGAGGGATTACACCTTACCGCCCAGCGAGCCCCTTGATACTCTTTCCATGCGGATATTCCAAGTGAGTAAAGGAAAAGTTGTGATAGGGTTTCTAAATGAATAGGATGAGGAATGATATGCTCCGGCTGGAAAAGTACTTCATGAAAAGGTGGCGATAAATTGGAGGAAGGAAAGGGAAACCGTGTCTGTTCTGTTCCTGTAAATTTTCGGAAGGGGTTGGGTTCATTGTCCCAGTCTAAATAACCTAATGAACGTGCGTAGCGATGGGGTCTATGTTTTGTTTGTTCATGGTAATTGTATATAATTTCTTTGTTTGACCTCATAATTTTAATGTAAAAGTTATTTAAATTATATATCAAAAGTATATGATTTTATATTGGTAAAAAGGAAAATCCATGAATAAAAATTCAATAGTTATTATTTTTATCTTACCGTTATGTGTTCATGCATATACAGCGGAAAAGGAAATGATACAGGTATGGATAAGTTCTGAAGATGGCAAGTATGCCTTAACGGAAAAGGTTGTTTATACAGAGAAGCCGAGAAAGGTGAAAGATTTTTTTATTGAGGTAAAACCTGAGGAGAAGTATCAATCCATCCTGGGTATGGGTGGGTCGTTGGAACATGCAACTTGTTCTAATTTAATGAAATTGTCGGAAGAGGAACGGGAAGAAGTAATTATGAAACTTGTTGACCCTGAGAAGGGAATTGGTATGAATTTAATGCGTTTGTGTATAGGGACATCGGATTTTGTAGGGGAACCGTATTATTCTTATAATGACTGTGCGGAGGGGGAAATAGATCCAGAACTCCGGCGATTTTCAATAGAGAAGGACCGGGCGTATGTAATACCGATTATAAAGATGGTGCAGAAAAAAAATCCGGAAGTGCTTTTTTTTGCTTCGTCTTGGAGTCCACCGGGATGGATGAAAGATACAAAGACAATGAATGGAGGGGTTTTGTTAAGGGAGTATTATCCTGTTTATGCTGAATATCTTAAGAAGTTTGTAGAATCGTATACGGCGGAAGGGATTCCGATTTATGCTATTACGGTTCAGAATGAACCACGAATGAATGATAAAAACTATCCTACCTGTGTTTGGACTGCAGAGGAACAGAGGGATTTTATTCGTGATTTTTTAGGACCCTGTTTTGAAAAGGCGGGATTTCGAACCCGGATATGGTGCTGGGACCATAACTGGAACTATTTAGACTTCCCGCGTGCCATTTTTACAGATGTGAATGCGTCTAAATATGTGGAAGGGACGGCTTTCCATTTATATGAAGGTCGGGTTGAGGCTCAAAGTGTGTTGCATGAAGAGTTTCCTGACAAAGATATTTATTTTACAGAAGGTTCGACTTTTTTGTCCCGGGGGGCTGTAAAGATTATTGAAATATTTCGGAATTGGTCGCGATCGTATAATTTGTGGGTAATATGTCTGGATTGGCAAAGGAAACCGAATCGTGGCCCTCATCATGCCAGTCCTACTATGATTGTATTAAAAGAGGATAATACGGTTGAGTACCGGTTTGATTATTATATGTATGGACAATTCATGAAATTTGTTAAGCGGGGGGCATTTCGTATTTTTTCTACGCCTGGAGACCGTTATTTTAACAATGTTGCATTTCTAAATCCGGATGGAAATGTTGTTCTGGTTATAGCAAATGCGGAAAATAAAGAAAAAAAGGTTTCTATTTTTTGTGAAGGGAAATATTTTAATATGGAAATTCCTTCGAAGGCCGTTACTACTTGTATGATAAAACGAAATAAATAAAGGAAGTATATGAGTAGGTTAATGATTATAAAGTTGTTTGTTGTTTTTGCATTTGTGTTATTTGTTTTCTTTGCTCTTTTTTCAGAACAAATAAAATCTTTTGTGAATGTCCGAAGTTTTGTTTATGCGGATGAAGTGCAAAAAAATCCTATGACATCGATAATTCAGAAATGGGGATATTCAACAATGGAAGAACTTCTCAAAGCGGGGGATGTTTATGCTTTGTTTTATTGTTCTTCTGATAAAGATATGATTTCTCCTGAAGAAAAAAATAGGTACTATTTAATGTGTGCTGGATATGGGTATCCTTATATGTCTGATATTTGGATTTCATGGGGTAGTGATGTGTTCTGTACTGATGAAAAGGGGAATAATTCACTTCATTTGGCTTCATCTGCTCAAAGTATCTATATGGTAGAACATTTGATCCATCTTGGATTAAATCCTAATTCGCGGAATAAGGAGAATTACTCTCCATTACATATATGTGCAGAATCAGGAATAGCAGGGGTTGCACGAACGCTTATTATGAATGGAGCTATACCTAATCTACAGTTAGTTGCGGATGGTAGTGTTCACAGTGCCCCTTCTCTTTTAGCGGGAAAGAAAAAGAATTTTGAGGTAGTCCGTATTTTGAGAGGTTTTGATGCACATTATTCTTTATCGCATGCGATTGCTTATGGAGATATTGAGACTATTGATGCATATTTAAAAGAGCACCCGGAATGGCTTGTTGCCGGGCCTACTCGTTATTCGACTCCACCTGTTATAGATGCGATAGCGGGAAATCAAAAGGATGTTTTGCTATACCTTCTTAAACGGGGGGCTTCTCTGGATGCTTCTACTATTGAGGGAGATAAGCCGTTATCTGTTGCTATATCGCATAAAAATAAGGAGATGATACGGCTTTTAGTGGATTTGGGGGTTAGTGTCAATGGTTTGGGTAGTGTTAAGAAGGATACCTATCCATTAGAATATGCTATTGTTAAAGGGGATGTGGATATTGTTCAATTTCTTGTTGACTTAGGTGCTGATGTAAATAGTGTTAATGTAGTGCAAAACTCTGAATCGCCTCTTCATCTTGCAATTAAAGAAAGAAAAAAGGAGGTTGTAAAACTTTTGGTGGAACGAGGTGCTAATCTTAATTTGAGGAATAAAGATGGTAAATCCCCCCTTTATATATCGTTAGAACTTGGGCAGGAGGAAATAGCGGAGTACTTAATAGAACAAGGGGCTGACCTTGAGATAACGGACCGTAATCGATATACCCCTTTATTTGCTGTTGTAGAAAAAAAGAATGAAGTTTTAGCAAGGTGGCTTGTAGAGAAAGGTGCTAATATTCAAGCACGGGATAAGAATGGTCGGACGGTTCTGCATCTGGCCTCGTCATTGGGGTTGGTTTCATTAATGGAATTATTTTTGAGTAAAGGGTTGAATGTAAATGAAACGGATCGTTCTGGAAATACTTCTCTGCATATTGCAGTGGAATCCAGACAACAGAAGTCTGTTGAGTTGCTTGTTCAAAAGGGTGCAGATATAAATAGTTCAAATATGTCAGGGAAAACTCCTTTATTTGTTGCGGTAGAAGTGGATAGTTTTACAATTGCGAAGTATCTTGTTGAACAGGGAGCCCAGACAGATATTGTGGACCGTGAACAGCGAACATTAATTCATGTAAGTGCTTGTTCTGAAAATTCGGAAATGATTCGCTGGTTAGAGGGTTTTGGATTGGATTTGTTTGCAATTGATAGCAAGGGGAATTCAGCCCTGCATTATGCGTGTCAAAGTGGTGCTGTTGATACCGTGATATGGCTTGTTGAGAAGAAGTTGCCAATGGATGAGATAAATAAGGATGGTTATACACCTCTTCATCTTGCATGTCAAAGAGGGCATATATTAATTGTTAAAGAATTGATTGATTTGGGTGTAGATTATAAAAAGCCATCTCGCACCGGTTTATGTGCGATTCATCTTTGTGCCAGTAGAGGACATTGGGGTCCTGCTCAGATTTTAATCTTGAAAGGAGTGGATCCTAATCTGCCGGATACATCCGGAAACACACCTCTTCATCATGCAAGCATGAACGGACAGGAACGGTTTGTGCAGTTGATACTTTCAAAACGGGCAGAAATTTGTGTCCGTAATAATGCCGGGAAAACACCGTTGGAAGAGGTTAAGAAACATCTTGAGGAAATAGTCCCCGTAGCAGGGGCCACGATGTCTCAGATTCGTTTATTTGAAGGACTGCAAGCGGTGGTGCGGTTGCTTTACGCAGTTATTTGTGAGGAATATTTGTTGCGGATTGAACAGAATAATGTTGAGGGGCTTAAAAAAATTATTGAACATTACCCTGATTTTGCAGGTATTTTTTATTTTGGTAAGGCTCCAATTCATAGGGCGATACGAAAACATTCTCTGGAAATGACGATTGTTCTTGTTGATAGTGGAGTTGACCTTGAGGTAAAAGAATTAGGAATTGATGGTTTTACTCCGCTTCATTTAGCAGTGCAGGAACGGCAAATTAATATTGTTGAGGCTTTATTGAAAGCAGGAGTATCGATAGAAAACAGAGATAGCAAGGGTCGGACTGCCCAGGAACTTGCTGAGGCGTTGAATTATCCAGAAATTGTAGATTACATGAAATCATATAGTTTGAAATTGGGAGAAACAAAAGACAATAAGAACAGTGAAAATTAGGATATAAATGGTAGAGCGTTTAACAGATTATAGTCGTCTTGCTATTCATTCAATGTGCTTTAAGTTTTTGAATCTTTTTCAGATTGTAGAATTGTTTCAGAAGGAAGGGGTACCGGGGATAACTGTTTGGAGGGAACATATACATGATATTGGCTTGAAAGAGAGTAGGAAGGTTCTGAATGATAGTGGTTTGAAAGTGGTGAGTTTGTGTCGAGGTGGTTTTTTTCCAAGTGCCGGTGCAGGAGAAAGAGAGAGGGCCTGTGTTGAGACAATGAAAGCAATAGATGAAGCACACGAAATAGGTGCTCCTTTGGTTGTTTTGGTATGTGGAGCGGAACCCCGATTGCCTTTGCAGGAAGCAAGACAGCATATTTTGGATGGGATACAAAAGGTTTTGCCTCATGCCAAATCTGCGCAGGTATGCCTGGGTGTGGAACCGTTACACCCTATGTATGCGGATAATCGTTCTGCAATAAATACCATGGAGCAGGCAAATAATGTTGTAAGTGCCTTGCATTCGGAATGGGTGGGGATTGTTCTGGATGTTTACCATGTATGGTGGGAAGCATGTCTGCAATCAGAGATAATGAGGGCCGGCCGAAAAATAATGGCGTTTCATGTGTCTGATTGGAAAACGCCAACGGAACATATTTTGACAGATCGAGGATTAATGGGGGAAGGGTGTATTAATATTCGGCAGATTCGAGCATGGGCTGAACAGGCGGGTTTTCGTGGTTTTATAGAAGTAGAGGTTTTTTCAGAGAAATATTGGAAAGAGGAACCGGGATATTATATCCAGAGAATAAAAGAAGCGTATTTAAGGTGCGTTTAGTCTATTCCCACGGTAGGATGCGGAGACTGCAATCTAAAGTTTCGTATATTGTGTTTAGGTTTGAAACGAGTTTGTTTATGATTGCGTAAAGGAAATAGCCTAAATTTTCAATGAATTCTATGGGTATGATCTGCAAAGTGCGCACTTGCATTTCTCCATTTACTCTACATTGTTTGTTTTTCTACTATATTAAAACAATGTAAAGATTTTCAATTTTGTTTTCAACTTTAAGGGCTATTCTTTGTTGCCGATATCGATTTGTCCTAAATTTACATTGATACCGAGAATACCCAGAAAGTCCTGTACCGCTTTGAGAATAGCGTTTACAAGGGTTTCAATAGCGTCTAACAGCATGTTCAGCATAACCTTTCACCTCCTTTCGAATATGTTGGTTTATCTTCTAAATTGGTATTACAAAGATAGTGGTACTTTGTTACAGTGGGAATAAAAGAGGATTATTTTTTTATTAGCCAGGATAGTGTTTCGACATGTTGTGTATGAGGGAAGAAATCGTATGCCTTGAAGTTAATGCAGTTATAATGTTCAAGCAGGATAGGTAACTCACGGGCAAGTGCGTTTGGATTGCAGGATATATAAAAGAGATGGTGGGGTTTCCATTGAAGGAGTTTTTTTATTACTCCTTCGGTTAATCCTTCGCGTGGAGGGTCGACAATAACAAGAGTATCGTTAGATAATGGCTTTGTTGTTTTTTTTATTTGTTCGGATAGGAATTTGCGGACGGTATTCAGGACAAAGTGAACATTAGTAATATTGTTTAGATGCGTGTTTGTTTTTCCGTCTTCGATAGATGAAAAGACACAATCAACAGAGTAAATCTCTTTTGCAAGATTGGATAGGAGAATAGCGATTGGGCCCATTCCTCCGTAAAGGTCGTATATGTAGGTGGGAGAAATCTCTTTTGTCCAGTTATAAATCTGAGAGAATAAATTTTCTGCGGATAGAGTGTTTGCTTGGAAGAAACTGGATGGGGAAATCTGGAAAATATAGTTGACAGAGTTTTGTTTTATCGGTAATACAATATTTTCATAAATATGAGAGGAACCGTCTATTAAGTGCCATTTATCAGGTTGTGATACTTCTGCTGTTCGAGTATAGAGTCCTGCGTATAGGCTCTTACAGGGAAAATGTTGTTTTAACAAATCTATTAAGGAATTCCAATTCATATCTAACTGGCGTGTTAGAATTCCTATCATTCTTTCGCCTGTTCTTTTCCCCTGTCGTAGTAAGAGTGCATGTAAAATGCCTTTGCCTGTTCTTCGGTCGTATGCCTTGTAATTATTTGCTTTTCTCCATTGAGTAATGGCAAGTATCAAATGGGGTAATTCGGGAGGTCCTATTAAGCAATCTTCTAATGGGAAGGTATCATACCATCGCCGGTATCTTTTAAAACCTAATACTGTTTCTCTTTCTATATCAGTAGGGGGTGGTTTCTCGAAATATTCCGGAGAAAAAACTGGGTCTATTTTGTTTCGGTAATGCCATATTTCCGGTGAAGGTTGCACAATGATAGTAGATTGGATAAGGTCTTTGAACAGAGCCGATAGTCGGTTGCCTTTTTCTTCTAATTGTTTTTCATAGGGAATGTTTTGATATTCACATCCGCCACATATTCCAAAGTGGGGGCAGATATTTTTTATTGGCTGTTCTGTCATACCTGTCTTACTCTGTTTTCTCAAAGATACAAATAAGGGATAAGCCTAAGGGCAGGGAAAATCTGTGAACCCATTTGTTTTCGGCCGAGACAATTTTTTTTAAGGGTATCTCGATAAAAAAGGGGACAGGGGGGAACCCTTCGTATTCTTGTAGCGGATTGAAAAAATCTTTTATTTTACGGAGTATAGCAAACGGAAGCCCCGGAATATTCCAAAATGTTAATTTTCTTATTTTTAGATGAGAGATTTCTGCAAGGTGTTTTAATTGCTTTTTTGTATATCGGCGGAAGTGTCGGTTCCAGCGGTCCCAGGAAGAGAAAAGACAGGGATGAGCAGGGACCGTAATCAGAATATACCCACCTTTTTTCAGGATGCGATTGCATTCATTGATGGTTAATGTGTGATTCTGGATATGTTCCAGCACATCTGTCATGACTACAAGGTCTATACTTTCATTGCTAATGGGAATCCCTTCACCGCAATTACTGATGAAGGAATTCATTATTCCTTTGTATTGTGTATATTGCACAGCAGAGGGTTCGTAGTCTGTACTGATTACTTTATATCCTAACTGCTGTATTTCGGAAGATAATCGCCCCCCTCCGCAACCAATTTCCAAGACCGAGGAACCTTTTTCAATGAGAGATTGGATGAAATAGGTTATAAGTTCTCTTTTTAATATGAACCACCAGTAATTTTTTTCGGTTTCATGATGGATGGTAATCCATTCTTTATTTTTTTCTTGAACAGGTGGTTGGCTCACAAGATAGCCCTATATTAAAGTGGTAAGGAGGTGTTCGGGAAATTATCCATCAATCGTTTTTCACGCATTTGTTTCAGTGCTTCTATGGCCTGTGTTAAAGGAACGGTAATTTGTTCTTTTACAGCATAGCGTCTCCATGTTACAGATTGGTTTTGTTTTTCGCGTTCGCCCAATACCCAGATATTTGGAATTTTACGGACGACGGCAGTTCGTATCTTTTTATTGAATGTTTCGGAACTGTCATCAATTTCTACACGGAATAGTTGATTGTGTAAATTGTCTTTTATTGCACAGGCATATTCAAGTAAAGCAGGGTTAACAGGGACCAGCATAACCTGGGTTGGAGATAACCATGTGGGGAAGGCTCCGCCATAGAATTCGATCAGGAAGGATATAATGCGTTCGTGTGTACTGAGTGGGGCTCTATGAACGATAAAGGGTCTTTTGGGCTGACCGTCGCGGTCGATAAATGTTAAGTCAAAGCGTTCTGCCATGACAAAGTCAAGCTGGCAGGTAGAAACGGTCTCTTCTCTTCCCATGAGGTTTTTTACCTGTACATCTACTTTAGGACCGTAGAAAGCGGCTTCTCCTTTTTCTTCTTCGTATTGTATTCCCAAATTATTTAATACCTGTCGAACCATGTCTTCACTGCGGTTCCATAGTTCCTCGTCAGAGACAAATTTGTCGCTATTGGGGTCGTGGAGAGAGAGACGAACACGGAAATTTCCGAGTTGCAGATGTTGATAATAGTTGTTATACATTTGCATTACTGTGATGAATTCGCTTTCTACTTGTTCGGGAGCACAATAGATATGTGCGTCATTCATACACATAGCCCGGACCCGGAGTAATCCGGAGAGGGAACCGTGTTTTTCGTAGCGAAATACATTGCCATACTCTGCTAATCGGAGAGGTAAGTCGCGGTAACTGCGTAGTCGAGAGGCATATATTTTGTGATGGTGTGGACAGTTCATAGGACGAAGGTAGTAGTGGTCATTTTCATCAAGGGTCATAGGAGGATACATACTTTCTGCATAATAGGGAAGATGACCGGAACGATAGTATAGGTCGGCTCGAGTGATGCAAGGTGTTGATACTCTTAAATAACCTGCTTTGAATTCTTCCTCTTTGGCCCATTTTTCCAGTTCTTCTCGAATAATTGTCCCATTGGGGGTCCATAGGGGAAGGCCGACCCCTACTTCAGAGTCTTGAATGAACAGGTCCAGTTCTTCTCCTAATTTTCGGTGGTCTCGTTCCATAGCCAGTTGTCGGCGATACAGAAAATCGTCTAATTCTTCCTTTGTTGAGAAAGCAAATCCATAGATACGAGTTAACATTGGTTTTTTTTCATCCCCACGCCAATAGCTACCTGAAATGCGGTCTAACTTAAAACCATCTCTGGGCAATTCTCCTGTATGATTTACATGAGGACCTTCGCACATGTCCGTAAAAGGTCCGTGTTGGTAGAAAGAAAGTCCCCGGGGGTCTATTTCTCCTTTTTCTGCTAACTCTTTTGCATATTCGACTTTATAGTTTTGTCCGCTTTGTTCAAGGAATGCAATGGCTTCATCGATATTTAAAAATTTTTGTTCAAAGTGATATTTTTCTTTAATAATTTTTCGCATCTGTTTTTCAAGTTCGGGTAGGTCTGCTTCTCCGATAGGATTCCCATTAAAATCGAAGTCATAGTAGAATCCATTTTCTACCGGAGGACCAAAAGCCAATTTGGCATTGGGTCTAATCTCTAAAACTGCATGTGCTAAAACATGAGCCAAAGAATGACGGATTTTATATAAATATTCCTGTTGTTCTATTTCTTCTTTGTTCATAATAAAAAGCCTTTGTTTGTGTTAAGGTGTTTTTGGGAGATTTGTATATATTTTAATTTATGACTTAGAGATTTGGCAAAGATTGAGTTTTTATGTTTTTCTACATACAATGTTTTCTATTTCCCCTAAATGGAGGGTTTGCGGGGTAAATGTATAAACATGAGGTCCTAACGGATGCCATATTTTTGGGTCGGTAGTTCGGAAAAGAACAACTGTTTTTATACCGATAGCCCCTGCTATATGGGAAATGCCATTATCATTACCTATAAATGCAGAGGCCCCTGCGAGATATTTTGCTAATTCTGTAAGTTTTTCCATTTTGAGTAATGAAATGTTTGGGGGGAATGTGATGTTTTCTTCTGCAGGCCCCACACACCATTGGACAGGTAGTTTTCTATGGACTATTTTTTGTGTAAGTGTTATAAAAACTTCAAGTGGAAAATTTTTTTTAGGACTTCCACTTCCGGGATGGATGATTATTTTTTTATGGAAGGATTGTGTTTTTATGGGTAGGATAAATTCATTGTCCGGGGTAAGACCAAAACAGTGGAGATAATAATTAGATGCATGGTTATCCCAGTTATTGGGAGGGATTCCTGGAAAGGTATGGATGTGTGGAATACCTATTGTTTTTGTATTTTTTGTTAAGATATCTCCATTTCGAATAAAGAAATAAACTGTATCAAATTTTAAGAGGAATTGCTTTAATTTTTCTGATGGTGATGAAAAAAGGGATGTGAAATCGACTTCATCAGGATTATATGTCTTTTTAACCCACCCGGCCTTTTCTAATAAGGCCATTCGTTCGGGATAGCCGATGACCGTAATATCTGCTTTTCTGGAGAGTTTCTGAATAGCAGGAGCAAGAAGAATGGTATCTCCTATGGCGCCAAAGAAGACAATTAATTTTTTCATACTATCGGGAAAAGAGATATTGTATGGTAATGTAATGGTTATAATATATTATAAATTTTAAAGGTTTATATGAACAATCGATATGAAGGAATAAAAAATGGAAAAGTATATTGCTATTGAAGTGGAGGTTGAAGAAGTAGAAAGGGGTAGGTATCTTGAAAAATTACGGGATTTGTTTTTGAAGAAAGGTTTTATCGTTGAGCGAGAATGGGAAGATAATATAGAACTTTCGCGTCCCCTTTCTACGGGAAAGCAAGGGGAGATCGTTATGTATCCCTGGATAGATAAAGTTTATGTTCAGGGGAAAGGTAGTGGGGTGGTGGTTAATTGTTCTGTAAGGAATTTTATGTGGTTTCGGTATCTTATTTTGTATGTAATACCAATTATAGATATTGCATTTATTTTGCTTTTATTCTTTTTTATAGAAGAAAGAATTATATTAATTCCTGTTGTGGCGATGATGTTTTTTTCATTTTTTTTCATTTTTTTTGTTTTTAAGATGCAATTCAGGAAGATGATTCATTTGTTAGCAGAAGAAGTACAGAATATAGATTCGTAATGAAGTTTTATGAAGGAAAAGGAAGTTAATGTATGGATGATTTTTGTAAAAGGGTGTTAGGTTTTTTTAGAGAGATACATCCGTTGGACCGTGTTCCGCGTGCGGGATTTTTATTGCGAGGGGTCTCGGTCCCGGAATCGGTATCGGCCCATAGTCATTTTTTGAGTCTCCTGGTATTATTGGTTGTTGAGCAGTATCCCGGGCTATGGGATGTAGAAAAGGTTTTAACGATGGCTTTAATTCATGATTTAGCAGAGGCGAAAATGATGGACATGCCGATGCCTATTACACAGGAGTATTTTTTGAGTGAGAAAATACAAGCGGAACAAGCGGTTTTTGACAAACTCATACAAGGTTTTTCTCTTAAATATTCGGATTTATATCGAGAGTTTCATGAGGTATCTTCTGCTGAGGCGAGGTTGGTCCGTGGATTGGATAAGGTGCAAATGATGATGAAGGTTCTAAATTATGAGAGGGAGCATCAGGGAGATTTGTCAGAGTTCTGGGAAAATCCTAAAAATTTTAATGATTATGGGGTAGAAGTAACGCGTAAACTTTTTGAGGCTATATGTAAATATGCAGGTAAAAAATTACCGGAGTGTGAAGATAAATAATTATCAATACTTTTGTTCTATTTTTGTTGAAACCATCTTCTAAGACCCATTCGGGAGAGGTATATGGGGATAATTTGTAATTGAGGATTAAGTTCCGTCAATGCTTTTTTGAAGGTTCTCTTATTTTTGTTATGTTCATCAAAAAGGAGTGTAAGAGAACCTCCTTCACCTCCGGCTCCGTTGACTTTCCAACCTATGGCTCTATGTTGTTTTGCTAAATCGATGACTTGTTTTGCGAGGTCGGAGACAAGAGAGGGGTGTAGAGCCATTTGTCCTTCGGTATTTTGTATCATGGCTTTGGCAAATGTAATAAAATTGCCCTCTAATAATGCATTTTTCCCTTTATGTGCAGAATCTCTCAATATATCAAGGACACTTTTATCGCTTTGAGGTTGTTCTAATCTTGTGATAACTTGTTTATGTATATCACTGGAGGAATGTGTTTTTCCAAGATAGACCAGCATGAGCCGTCGTTCTAATTCCCACCATGTTGAGTTGGGTAGCATAACAGGTGAAACAGAAGCATGGGGGTAACGGAACATCTCGATAAAGCAAATACCGCCATAACTTGCACAGATTTGGTCTTGAATTCCACACTGTAGCCCTAATTTCTCTGTTTCGACGCGGTGTGCAAGGCTTGCGATTTCATGGGGGGTATGTTGACCGGGTGTTAGCATATCAAGGGCCCCTAATAATGCAACGCTTATTGATGCGGAGGTTCCTGTGGAACAACCCGCAGGTGCTTCGGAGAAGAGGTTTACTTCAAAAGATAAGTTGGAAGGAAGGTTCATAATATCGATACATGCTTCGAGCAAAGGATGCTTGTCATATTCTGTAAAAGTAGTTTGCAGGGTATACCGTTCTCCAAAGTTTTCTACATCTAAAACAATCTCGGTTTTGTCTTTTATGTCCGTTTCATAAACATAGATTTGCACTTCTGCATATGGGTAAACACCTATGTTAAGAACAGCACCGTATTCGGCAAACCAGGTATCTGTCCAACCACCTAAATCACATATACGGATAGGAGCGGTGGCATTAATCACATAAAGGAGATTTTTATGCATAATCCATTATCCTTCCCGATTGTTATAGTGTTGGCAGGATTGAAAACAACCATCTTCGAATATGATACGGACTTCTTCTTCAAGAGTTATGCCAAATTTGTTATATACTTTTTCTTGGACGAGCCGGATTAAAAATAGGACATCGTCAAATGTAGCGTTATTGTCATTCATAATAAAGTTTGCATGGATGGGACTAATAATCGCCCCTCCTTTTCGTGTTCCTTTTAGCCCACATTTTTCGATTAATTTTCCTGCATGATGGCCGGGAGGATTTTTGAATACACTACCGCAACAGTATCCTTGAGGTTGTTTTTCTTTTCTGCGTTTGATGTAGTGTTCGTAAATTGTTTTTTGTTCTGTATTGGATTTTTTGAAATGGAAAATAGCACTGGATATGAGTTCGTTTATTGAACAAAACTTTTGAGAGCGATAACTGTATAATTCGGGTTTTATTTCAATTTCTTTTTTGCCGTCAGAGGTGAGTAGGAAAACTTTTTCAGTCCACTCGCAGATACATCCGTTTATGGTACCTGCGTTCATGAATAAAGCCCCTCCTACTGTTCCTGGAATTCCTGTTAATGCGGATACTCCCTCGTAATTGTTTTTTAACAATACTTCTTTTACTAACCCGTCGAGTTCGATGCCTCCACCGACAAAATATCGGTTGTTTCCTAATGTTCGAAATTCTTTGAAATGGGAAGTGATAAGCACTACACCGCGGAAGCCCTTGTCTGAGATCAGGACATTTGTTCCACCTCCTAAAATAAAGTAGGGAAGAGGAAGTCGCTGAAGTATATGGTAGGACTGTTCTAATTCGAGTTCATTTTTTGGAATAAGTGCAAAATCAGCAGGACCTCCTATTTTATAATAGGTGTGAGGTGCCAATAAATAGTCTGGTTGGCAGAAAGGAAAGGACATTAGGATATTTTTGTAATCGGATTCTTTTTGTGTCATTATTTCAGCTTTTGTCTTTTATTGTTTAAAAGATATATGCTACAAAAAAAGAGTACATTAATTATACAAAAAACAAGACAAGGAGATTTGTATATGGTGAACAATTCAGACGAAAAGAATCTAAAGGCGGTATATCGTTTTTCTTTTGGTCCATGGAATATTGATGAAGGAGCAGACCCATTTGGTCCTCCGGTTCGCAAGCCGGAACCCCTTGCGAAGAAGATGAAAGTGGCCAAACAATTGGGATTTGATGGGATGCAGTTTCACGATGATGATGCGGTTCCTGAACTTGATGAAAAATCAGGTGCAGAGATAGAAAGAGAAGCGAAAAAAGTAAAGAAGATGCTGGATAATGAAGGGTTGGTGGCGGAGTTTGTTGCTCCACGATTGTGGTTTTCTCCAAAAACAATAGACGGAGCATATACCAGTAATGACCCTGCATGCCGTAGATATGCAATTGAAAGGACGAAGAAGGCTATTGATATTATGAATATTTTAGGCACGCATAATATGGTGCTCTGGTTGGCAAGGGAAGGTACTTATATTCGTGAGAGTAAAAATGTCCGATTGGCAGTTCTCCAGATTCGTGATGCAATAAATGAAATGCTTGCCTATGATAAGGATGTTATTGTTTTAATAGAACCGAAACCCAATGAGCCTGTGGATAGTGCTATTATTCCTACAATTGGACATGCAATAGGATTATCGTATATAACAGATGATCCGTCCCGTGTCTGTTGTCTTGTTGAGACGGCACATTCTGTTTTGGCAGGGTTAGACCCGGCGGATGACATGGCGTATGCTCTGGCTCATAATAAGCTGAGAAGCGTTCATCTGAATGACCAGGGGGGATTGAAGTTTGACCAGGATAAGTCTTTTGGGTCTTATAATCTTCGCAGGGCTTTTAATCAGGTTCGAGTCCTCGAAGAATATGGTTATGGGAGACATGGTGAATGGATAGGTCTCGATGTGAAGACGATGAGAACACAAAAACAAGCAGTAAATATAAAACATTTGAGGAATAGTCTGGCTACTTTTAAGTTGTTGGTTGAAAAAGTAAGAGCGATGGATAAGACTCTGGTATCAAGATTAATTGCGGATCGTGATTATGAGGAATTAGACCGCTATATTCTTTGTAATTTAATGGGTATACGATATAGTTAGTTTTCAAGATTTCTATAATTTGTTGAAAACTCCACATTTATTAATATCTTTTATAAGAAAAAGGGATTTAATATTTTTTATAAAATTTTATTTTTTTGTTATATAATAATTAATGAGAGTATTTATAATTGATTTTATTGGAAGTCATCAGGGATATATTGATATGGACATATAAATAATGTTTGTTGAAAAAAAAATAAATAAGTATCCTTCTTTTTCATGTCTGAATATACTGATAGTGGGAAGACCTCAGCAGGAGAGAGAGCAAATTCTGTTAAATGAAACATTTTGGGGACAGAAAGTTAAGATTCATTATTGTGCTTCTCCACAGAGTTTGGCTCGAATGTTGGTTGGGGATGCGCTTTATGAATTGGTTATCTTTGATTATGTTGAAAATATTTTAAGATGGGAACTCTACAGGAAAATTCTGGATAGATGTGATAGTGTCATACTTTTTACAGTTCCATCTAAAGTTCCGGACTCGTTAGAACATCAGTTGGCGAGAGACAATGTGTATTGTATTCCCTTAGGTGCGAAGAATACGCGACATTTGAAATGTTCTTTGAGGACTATTCGTAATCATATCTTTAGATATCGAAAACATATTTTGGATTTATTTGATAAATCTTTTGATGAATACATTATAGGTTTGACAATAGATAATAATCTTTGTGATTTAGATCAAGGGGTTTCTCGATTATTGTCAGGATTGAGTAGTATGTTTGATTTTGAGATGGTGCTTGCATTAATGAGGGAGGGAGAAAGTCCTATACAGGTGTTAAAAAATGATTTTTATGGTGATTTTTGTTCTTTATTGACTTCTAATAATGGTATTTCTAAGATATGTGAGGATTTTCTTGAAGGCCGTGCTAATTATATCCCATCAGAGTTTTTATATAGTGATTTTTTAAGGTTTAATGCGACTCAGGAGAAAGCCCGGACGCTTGTTCACTATTTGAAAGATACAATATTTTGTGGGCTGTGTCATTTATTTGGATATCGGTCTTTAGTTTTTGTTCCATTTCGGAGTGCTAGTGGAAGGAAGTGGCTTTTTATTTTTGCAGATAAAAAGGTTGATAAAGCAACAGAAGAACTGTGTCGATATTTTGAGGAGAAATTGCCCTTTTTGATAAGAATGCTTTCTTATTTAGAGCAGTATTCGCAGGAGAAATCGTTACTCAATCTGCATCGGGTTTCCTTAAAAACGGGACATATCGGCGTATGGGAATATGAGGTAGATTCTCGCAAAATTATTTCATCCGGTTTACAGGCGTTGTTCCCGTTTTTGAAAGTGCCGGATGAATTGACAGAATGGTGGAAGTATATTCATCCTTCGGACCGTGATGATTTCTGGCATGCAGTAAAACCTTGTATTCAGGGGGCAACCAATAGTTTTGCAATAGATCATCGATTACTTTTACCGGGTGACAGATTGGTTTGGGTTCGGACGATAGGGGAATGTATTTCTCGTAAGGGAAAATATGCTAAAAAACTTGTTGGTGTGGGAATGGATATAACTTCTTTTATGGAATCCGAACATGAATTAAAGGATGTAAAGGAAAATCTTGAAATTGCATCAGAAATGGGGAATATAGGTTTGTGGTCATGGGATATTTTAAAAGATGAATATAATATGAATCCTCCCGGTTTAGAGATGTTTCGGATAAAGAAGAAGGGTCCATATATATTAGAAGATTGGTTAAATTGTGTTGTTCCTACACATCGGGAATTGGTTCGGAAAGAATTGGGAGAGACACTTGCCAAAGAAGAGGGGGTATTTAATATGCAATATCCGATTTATTATAGAGGTATGTATAAGAGTTGGATACATACATATGGTAGGGTATCAGGACGAGATTCTAAGGGGAACCCTATTCGCATTTCGGGGACGCATGTTGATATTACAGAAAGGAAAATGTTAGAAAAACAGTTGCAAAGTGAGGCTATTATCAATTCATTGTATGCGAGTTTTGCCCGTTCATTGTTGAGTTCGCAAACGGAAGAAGAGGTTACATCTAGGGTGTGTCAAATGGGAGTAGATATACTGAATAGTGCTTTCTGTTTTTCGGGATATTTTGACCCGGATGAGAAATTGTATTTTTTTCAAGGGGTAGACAAGAAGAAGTCTAATAGGCTTATGATTTCACTGAGTTCAAAGGATTTTGCAAAAGAAGAATTGCTGTATCGTTTTATTGAGGCAGGGTCGCCGTTGCTCATTAATGACATTGAGGAAAAGGAATATTTGCTTTTTGGTAGAATTCTAATTCAAAGATTGCTATTTTATCCTTCTTATACTCCATCGCATGATTTGGTTTTAATTATTGCGGTAAATTCATCTGAGAGTTATACCCCTTCAAATTGGGAATCTATAGAATGGATGGCTTCCGTTTATGCTCAGGCTATGGAACGAATAAGGTTAGAGAAAAGAAATATTCAGAAGGCAAGAGAATTAGAAGAGACGATAGAACAGCTTCAAGAGGCGTTAAATACTGTAAGACATTTGCATGGCTTGTTACCGATATGTGCGCGGTGTAAAAAGATTCGTGATGATTCTGGGTATTGGCAAGAGGTGGAGGTGTATATTCGTCAGCATTCTGATGCAGAATTTAGCCATGGAATTTGTCCTCAGTGTGCCAAAGAATTGTATGGGGATTTTTTATAGATTATTTTGTTTGTGTGATTAAGGGTGCAGGGTTGATAGGGGTTCCATTTTTTCTTAATTCGAAATGGAGGTGAGGTCCTGTGGCATTTCCTGTGGCGCCTACTCTTCCTATTATTTGTCCTTTTTTTACTTTTTTATTTGTTTTGATTGCAATTGAACTGAGATGTGCGTATCTTGTTTCCCAATTTCCGGGATGCTCGATACAGACCAATAAACCGTAGTCTTTTAGTGGGCCTGCAAAAATAACAGTTCCTTTTTGCACAGCGAGGACAGGAGTTCCCTCTTTTGCTTTTATATCTATTCCCTGGTGGCGATAAAAGGATGTTCCTTTTTTTCGAAGTTCTCCGAAAGCAGAATTAATTATGAAAGGTGGTTCTGGAAGTGGGAAACCCCATATTCCGTCTTTTTTTGCTGGAAAGGGGGATTGAAAAGTAACTTTATGTCTTTGTCGCGTACAGGAAGTAAAAAGGAATACGAGTATTAGAATAAGAAATAATGGTTTTATTTTTATCATGTTTTTATGGATTTCTATCTACTTTATAAGAATAATCGCAGAAGGATTATAATGGATGGATTTTATCAAAATACAAAAAGGGAGGACGCCATAACAGGGTCTTATGGCGTCACTCAAGGAAGTATATAACTATGGGACTCAAATTATATTATGAGAGCTGGGACGAACACTCATAACTCATGGAGTTTCTTTTTTATATTCAAATTTCTGTTCATTTTATCGTCAAGTTTTTGTAAAACTTTAATGTTTGTTTTGTTTTGCTGAAATAATATAATTTTGGCGAATGACATGTTTATTGGGTTAATATTAGTAGACATTTCAAACCAAGTAGAAGGAGATTAAGGATGAAGATATGTTCGTTATTATTTTGTACTGTTTTTTTTGTTTCTCTTTTAAGTTTTGCGCAAGGTGATAATGAAATATTTATATATGTGTCACCGAATGGAAATGATGCATGGTCAGGGACAATGGCACAGGTAAATGAGGATAAGACGGATGGTCCTCTGGCAAGTATTGAGAGGGCTTTGGATAAGGTCAAGGTGTATCGTAGTTCGGAAACACAAGGGAAAACAATTAAAGTGGTATTAAGAGGAGGTATTTATAAGATAAGTAACCCTATTGTGATTACGCCTGAACATTCTGGTAAAGAAGGGGCTCCTACTATTTTTGAGAATTATCAAGGAGAGAAGCCTGTAGTTTCGGGAGGGATAAGAATTCAATCTTGGAAAAAAGAAAAAGAAGGTAATTGGTATGTGGCGGATATTGATGCGGTACGAGAGGGAAAATTAATATTTAATTCTTTATGGGTAAATGGAGAAAGAAGACAACCCGCACGAATTCCTGATAGTACCAATCCATTTGGAGATTATCCTTCAAAGCAGGAATTTTTCATTGCAAAGAAGTATGAGTATCTCCCTGAAAGTGAAAATCAACCGGGGACGCTTAAAGTTTTTTATGATAAGGAAAGCAATATTCAAAACTGGGGTTCGCTCACAAATAGTTATTGTGTACTTTTTTGTAAATGGGCTGTTCCGTTATTGCCTGTTCGTTCTGTGGATATGGAGACAAGATGTTTATATTTGAATGTCCCGAAGAATTTTTGGTTTGGAGTGATTTTTGCAGAAGGACAGCGATTCTATATTGAACATCTTTTTGAAGGACTTAATAAGGCGGGAGAGTGGTATCTCAACCGTAAAGAAGGGAAACTTTATTACATTCCTTTTCCGGAGGAGGATATGAATTCTGCAGAAGTTATCGTTCCTGTGGTAGAACAACTCCTTCTGCTGGAAGGGAAACCATCAGAAAATAGAATGGTTGAACATGTGATTTTTAAGGGGATTGAATTTGTATATACTAATTTTGCAATAGGAGAACGGGGCCAATCCGACCCGCAGGCAGAGGTGTCCGTTTCGGGTGCTGTTCAGGGTACAGGAACTCGTTATTGTATTTTTGAAAAATGTTCTGTGAAGCATGTAAGTAATTATGCGTTATGGTTGAGGTCGGGTTCTCAACACAATATCATTAAGCAGTGCCATCTATATGATATGGGAGCCGGAGGGATTAAGATTGGTGAAACTGCGAATGCGGAGACGGATGAGAGTTCAGGTCCTTCCACAGTTGATGAGAAAAAATTGTATCTGTATAAAGATCTGGGGACAACAGGTTGTGGATATAATACTGTTGAGAACTGTTTTATACATGAGGGGGGGCGGTTTTTGCGTGCGGGTATTGGTGTGTGGATAGGTCGTAGTTCATATAATCGGGTGGCTCATAATGAAATTTGTGATTTCCGCTACTCTGGCATGTCGATTGGTTGGTGCTGGGGATATGACCCGAGTTCTGCGCATCATAATATTGTGGAGTATAATCATATTCATAATATAGGAAAGGCGCAGTTAGCAGATATGGGGGGTATATATACATTGGGAGTTTCGCCCGGAACGGTATTGAGGAATAATCATATACATGATATTATGTCGGATCCGGAGCAATATGGAGGTTGGGGATTGTATACAGATGAAGGGAGTTCTTATATCGTATTGGAAAACAATATCGTTCATCATACATTAACCGGGAATTTTCATCAACATTATGGTCGCGAAAATCGTGTTATAAATAATATTTTCGCTTTATCTGCAAGGGAGCAGATTATTCGAAGCCGGGAAGAAGAGCATATCTCTTTCATATTTGAGCGAAATATTGTATATTACAATAGGGGTTCGTTATTGGGCAGTAATTGGACGAATAAAAAATGGCAGATGGATAAGAATTGCTATTGGAATGCATCTGGAAAGGAAGTTTTATTTAAGGATAGGACATTCCAACAATGGCAACAAGAGGGTTTTGATGTTAATAGTATCATTGCAGACCCTATGTTTGAAAATCCCGAAAAAGGTGATTACCGCCTGAAAGAGGGTTCTCCTGTTTTTAGTTTGGGATTTCAGCCGATTGATGTCTCACAGATAGGATTGTATGGAGAGGAAGAATGGGTTAATTTACCCGAACAATATAAACGAATTCCGTGTCCAATTTCATCAGAATAAATTTAAGAGATATATTAAAAGAAGAAGAGTAAAGAAGTGAAGGTTAAAATATTTAAATAATTTGCATTTTTCTTTTGTTTATGGTAAAATATAGGTACTTGACAAAATTGGGGTAATTCTGTCTTTACGAACAGAAATTACAGTCCTCAACATAAAGGTTGTTTCTAGTCTTGTATCCTCGTCAAATTATTGAGCAAGTGATAAACTCAACGGATATTGTAAAACTTGTGTCCACTTATTGTGAGTTAAGACCTGCAGGTTCAGACCGTTATGTGGCTCTCTGTCCTTTTCATACAGAGAAGACCCCTTCGTTTACTGTGTCTAAGTCCCGTCAGTTTTTTTATTGTTTTGGATGTGGAAAGAATGGTGATGCATTATCTTTTTTAATGGATATTCAAAATGTTTCATTTATGGAAGCATTGGAGATGCTTGCAAATGAGGCGGGTGTTCATCTTCCCAAATTGAATTATTTGGAAAGGGAGCGTTTTCCTGAGCAAAATGAGAGGAAGATGCTTTTTCAAATTCTTGAGTTATCCGCTGAATTTTATCGTAATCAATTAGCAAAGTCTCTAAATGGAAAAATAGCCCAGGAGTATTTGAAGAAAAGGGGTATAACTCCTGAAATGCAGGAAGAGTTTAAACTTGGATTTGCTCCTGCTGATGGTTATTCTTTATATCGTTTTTTGAAATCGAAAGGTTTTTCGGAGCCTTTGTTATTGAGAAGTGGGTTAATCCGTTCTGGGGGAAAAGAAGAGGGGTATTATGATTTTTTTAGGAATCGTATTCTCTTCCCTATTCGGAGTATTGATGGGAAAACGATAGGATTTGGGGGCAGAGAAATAACAGGAGAGGGACCTAAATATATTAATCTTTCAGAAACAGAAATATATCAGAAGAATAAAGTTTTGTATGGATTGTGGGAGGGGAAGGAAGCAATTCGTGCACGGGAGAAGATAATTCTGGTAGAGGGTTATATTGATGTTTTGCGTTGTTTTCAGTGTGGGATTCGTAATGTTGTTGCGACTTGTGGTACGGCTTTAACTGCAGGTCAAGCCTATTTAATGAAACGATTTGCCCCGGAAGTGGTAATCGTATATGATGGTGATGAATCGGGATTGTCTGCTGCAGTAAGGGCTACTTCGGTCTTATTACAAGCAGGGTTAACTGTTTATGCAGTAACACTTCCTGATGGTAAAGACCCTGATGATTTTTTAAAGAGCAATACCGTTGCGGAATGGGAAGAACTTATTTCTTCAGCGTCTACTTTTTTTACCTTTTATATCCAGCAAAAGCAGAAGCTATTGAGCACCGCCCAGGGGAAAATAACTGTACTAAGTGAATTGTTTCGATTGATTTCAATGATGGATGAGGCTTCGATAAAGGAAGAGTTTCTAAAGGAAATAGCATCTGCTTTACGAATAAATTTTTGGGCGATTAAAAGTGATTATGAACAATATATAAAGAATAATTATTCTGTTCGTAAAGAAATGAATAATATTTGTTCGAATAGTGTTTCGGTAGATGATATTGATTTTTTACATGGGCTTATAAATAATGAAAGTATAAGAATGCAGGCGAAAGAATTGTTTCAGCAGATTCCTTTTCCTGAAAGTCCTTTAGGTACGGTAATACAATATGTTTTAGAAAATGAGGGGGTTGACCCTCGGTTTATGGAAGAAGGGGAAGGTAAGAATTTATTGCAGAAGGTGTTAATGTCCGATCCTGTTAGTGATGATTTGATTTCGTTGGCTATGGAACGGTTAAATCGAATACATATTGACTATATTAACCAACAAATTTCTTCTATACAAGAGAAGATTAAGGAAGCCGAGCAACGGAAGCAGAAAGAAAGGTTAAAGGAACTTTTGAGTATACAGAAGGAATTAATTGCTACAAGACTTGAATTATATAACAAATGTTTCAAGAGGTGGTAAATATGGCGACAAAACAAAAAGTTTTGAAAAAGCGTAAGGATTTGGAATGGACTGTTCCAGAAGAGGAAGAGCCTATATTACTGGAGTATCTCTATGAGGCCCATGAAAGTCCAAGTGATACTTTGCGTGCGTTAGGTTATGAAAAGGCTCCTCTTTTGAAAGGTGTTGGGACTGCAGTTGAAGCCCAAAAATCGGAGATACTAAAGCCACAGACTCGTCCCGATGAGGGGATTCGTGTCTATTTAAGGGCCATGGGAAAAGTGCCTTTATTGACAAAAGAGAAAGAGGTGGGTATTGCAAAGAAGATAGAAGAAGCGGAAAAAGAACTGGTGCGTGTTCTGTTGAGTGCCCCTTATACTGTTCATGAGTTTTTCCTTATCGCTACTCGTATTCGTTCGGGGCGTTTGGATCCTTCTCGTGTGATTGAATGTAGTGACAATACGAAGTTGGAAAAACTGAAGAAACAACTTTTACAAAGTGCTGACCAATTGGCTGTAATTCGTCAACAGATACAGTCATTAGAAAAGAATATTGAAAAAGTAACGAAGAAAAAAGCGAAACAAAAGGGAAAAATCCGGTTAATTGAGAACTTACAAAACCAGGTAAAAGAATTGAGGGAGAAACAATATCAAATTTTGAGTAATTTTCCGCTGTGTGCAAGGGAAATTGTTAAAATTGGGAGGAAAATTAAGGCATTGGAACGGCGTATCCTGAGTGCAAAGGATGAGATAAGTCAGTTGGAACATGAATTTGGTTTATCTGCAGATGAGATTATAAAGAAGGCCCATTCGGGTCGTGGAAGGAGAAGTACAAAAGATTCGGAGGCCATGTATCTTTATGATTGTGCTCAACGGCTTGAAATGGCAAGAGCTAAAATTAACCAGATACAGCGTGATGCACGAATGAATCTTGAGCAAATTTCGGATCTTATTAAGACTGTTCGTGAAAAGGAAGATAGAATTAATGAGACAAAGGAAAAATTAGTTGAGGCCAACTTGCGGTTGGTTGTAAGTATTGCTAAAAAATATACGAATAGGGGGATGTCGTTTGAAGACCTTATTCAAGAGGGGAATATTGGCCTAATAAAGGCTGTGGATAAGTTTGAATACTGGCGGGGATATAAGTTTAGTACCTATGCAACATGGTGGATACGGCAGGCTATCACCCGTGCTATAGCAGACCAGGGACGAACGGTTCGTGTTCCTGTCCACATGATAGAATCGATTAATAAGTTAGCGAGGGCGAATCGCACGCTTGTCCAAAAATATGGGCGAGAACCAACTGAGGATGAAGTTGCGGATGAGATGGGACTGACGATTGAACGGGTGCATTCAATACGGAAAATATCTCAAGACCCGATGAGTTTAGAAACACCCATCGGTGATGATGGCGATACTACATTTGGTGATTTTATAGAAGATGAGAATGTGGACAATCCTTCTGATACAACACAACATCGGTTGTTTATAGATAAAGTGAATGAGGTTTTGAAGACTTTAACGGAACGGGAAGAGAAAGTCATACGGTTGCGTTGGGGAATAGGGGATGGGTTTGCAAGGACATTGGAGGAAGTAGGGAGTGTTTTTAATGTTACTCGTGAACGTGTTCGACAAATAGAAGCAAAAGCCATACGGAAACTGAGACATACGTGGCGTTCACGGGAGTTACTCCCTTTCTTTAAAAGTTGCATAAAATAGTCAAAGTTGGTAAAATATGTGTTGCACTTATTTATCCTTTGGGCCCTTAGCTCAGTAGGTCAGAGCAGGTGACTCATAATCACTTGGTCGCAGGTTCGAGTCCTGCAGGGCCCACTTTTATTGGGAATAAAAGACATAGAGGGTCGTTGTACTAGATTTGAAAATCCATTTTGTTGTTGGGAACTGAAAAATTGAGGGGAGCGTTATCAAAAGTACGAAGGTTCCCTCGCCAATGAGTTTCTACAAGTCCGACTTCATGGGCCAATGAACAAAGTTTTATTATTTCTTCGGGAGTTATATTGTCATTTTTTAAAGTGAATAGTGGATTTTTATATGAGGAATTTGGAGCATATCCACGGAATTCGACCTGTTTTGTTTCTGGAAGTGAATTTTTTATAAAGAGAGAAATTTTGTGGATAATTTCTGGCGAATTTGTAAAACCGGGAACAATTGGTATGCGAATATAAATTGGTTTCTCGGACATGGCGAGGGTGTGAAGGTTACGGAGGTAAATGTCAAAAGGGATATTGCTGACACTTTGCCATATTTCTTTATCGATGGTAAATAAATGAAGTGAGATAGCGTCGGTGTATTCAAGTGCTCGATACCATAGTTCGGAATTAGATATACCGGCACAGCTGTTGAGCATGATGTGGTTTATAGGGAGTGTTTTTAATGATTCAAGTAGGTGAAGCATAGGGTTCCCTTGAAGTAAGGGTTCTCCACCACCTAAGGTTATATTTCGTGGAGGAATTTGTAGATTGAGTTCATATTCGACCAGCGATATAATTTGTTCAATCGAGATGTAGTCCCCAGCAGGCATTAGACCCCCTTTTTTGCAGACTTCCCAACAGGCACCACAGAAATTACATTTATCCTCGTTAATGAGTATTGTCCCATTTGTATGTTGCAGGGCCTTTTCTTTGCATTCTTTTATACATTGGAAATCATGGATGCACTTATTATTTTTCCATCGAATCTCAGGTTTTACTTTTTGAAGAAATGGATTTAAGCACCAGGGACAAAATAAACTACAACCTTTGAAGTATAGTGCAAGTCGAATTCCTGGTCCGTCATTTGTGGATAGACTATCCCATCCGTATAATACTAATTTTTCTGTCTTCTGTGTCCCTTTGGTGCCTGTGTTCATGGTATTGTTCTTTATTGTTAATAACAGATACATTATGACAAAAATAATGTGTTTTTTCAAGAATTTTTATATTTTTATAAACGGATATTTGCAAAATATTTATATATTGTTTTGTTATATAATGATTTATAACTTTTCTATGGTTATAAAATATAGATTTTTGGTTTTCTTTGTTCTTTTTTTATCGTTTGATTTTATATTATTTGATTTAACATAATTTTGGATTTATCAAACATTGAAAGTTTTAATGAGGCATTTTTGAAAATGTTAATGTGTAAGAAATATTCGTTTTTTATTTTCTTTATTATCCTTTTTGTATTGGGGTTGACTTCCTGTAATTCGTATTTTGAGAATAGAAAGAAACCGGATAGCCCGGGTTTGTCTAAAACGGAACAGGAAATATTAGGTTCATATAATCCGAATGCGGTGGTGAATAATACAAACCTGAAAAAGAATATAGGTGATATAGAGAGTGATTTACAGATATTAATTTTGATACCGGACAAGATGGTACCGAGTAATAGTCGAATCCAAAGAGAAGAAGGAGCCCATGGAAAAATCGCTCGTATAGAGATGGAGTTATTCCCTCCATATCCGGAGAAGATGGTAGCCGAGATTCGTCTTATTTCGAGAGGTGCTATTGATTATGCAGAGTATCCTGTAAAGGTAGATGGAAGAATTATTCGGGATGGGAAGCAAGTAGGGGAATTCCATACTGTGTTAGCGGGAGCCATGAAGGGGGATAATATTTCTGTTTCTACGGAGACAATGTTTCCAACGAAGTTTGAAATCGATTTGTGGGACAGGGCCCCTACAGAGGTTTTTTCGACTTTGTTGTATACTCGGGCAAAATTGTCTTTGTATGATCCGTTGACGGAACCCCGTAAAATATTAGATGGTGATGGTTCTGTGCAACCCTTAGATGAAACGGAGGTTCTGGGAAATCCGTTACGGATAACGCTAATGAAGGGAGGAGAGACAAAATGAATATAGTTTGTATTGGAGCTCATCCTGACGATGCGGAGTGGTATGCGGGGGGTAGTATGGTATTGTGGTCGAGTAAAGGGCATAAAGTATATGCAGTGTCTGTTACAAAAGGAGATATTGGGCATCAAGAAATAGAACCTCATGAATTGGAGAGGATTCGGCGAGCAGAGGCAGAAGAATCTGCGAGAAGAGGGGGATATATTTCTGTGGTATTGGATTTTCCCGATGGTTCTTTGATGCCTACGCTCGAGGCGCGTCGTGAGATAGTTGCTTTACTTCGTCGTTTGAAGGCGGAGGTGGTTCTTACGCATCGACCTTGTGATTATCACCCTGACCATAGGGCTTGCGGTGTGCTTGTTCAAGATTCAGCGTTTTTGGTTACAGTTCCACATTTCTGTCCTGAGGAACCTGCTTTGTCTCAAAGTCCTTTTTGTTTGTATATGATGGATATGTTTCAGAAGCCTGTGCCTTTTTGTCCGGATTTTGCAGTAGATATTAGTGAAGTAATGGACAGGAAATGGGAGATGCTGGATGCCATGAGTTCTCAGATGTATGAGTGGTTGCCATGGTTGGACCATCAATTGGAAGAAGTCCCGAAGGATACCGAATTACGCAAACAGTGGCTTTGTGAGCGATGGGATGGTTTGTTTCGGATGCCGGCATTCTATTTTCGCAATCTTTTTGAGAAGGAATTGGAAGGGTATGATAAGTCTTTTGAGTATGTTGAATATTTTGAACGATGCGAATATGGTAGGGCCCCTTCTCGTTTAGAAATAAGTGAGTTGTTTACATTGGAAAGAAAAACTTCGAAAGGGATAATTTAATTATTGAGAGGTGAGTATGGACAAAAAAAGAAGATATGCATTTATAATATGCTGTTATTTGTTCTTGTTTTTTTTTCCCGCTGTTTGGGGTGAGGAGGCTTCAGGGTCTTTTGCCCGGGTGGTTTCTCAAGGTAAAAGTGAAATAACTGCTGTCCCAACGCATGTAGAGTTTCAATTTGTTCGTAGGACACAAGATAGTAATTTTGACCTTGCTTTTAAGTGTATTCAGGACTTTGAAACAAAATTACGATTGAAATTTACGGAAGAAAGTCCACGTCCCGTTGAGATTCAAAGTTTGGGGCCTCTATATAGTTTGAAGAATGAACCGAATATCGAGGTAACAGTTACGGCCGTTTTTTCTTTAGCAGGAATTGTTTCTGTTGAAAATGGCACGATATTGTTTGCTAAATTGTGGGACAAAATGCGTAATCTTGCAAATGAGTTTTCTGCGGATTTGAAAGGTCCTTATCTGCGGGTTCAAAATGAGGAGGGTGTTATTCGTTCTGCTATTAATTCGGCTATTGAGAATGCATATTCACCCGCGGATGCCGGAGCCGGAGCTCTTCGTGGGGGGATTTATGCTGTTGAGAAGGTCGAGATTAATAAGATTGAGTGGGAAAATGATGGTCGAGAGGAAGGAGATGCAATATCTATTACAGAACTCCGTTGTAAATCTACAGTTACTGTTACCTATTTAGTTAGTCAAATGTAATAGGATTTATTCATGTAGTAGGGCCACTTTTGGATTGTCAAAAGGTATCCAGATAGAGAAGCCATCTTCAGGCGTATATTTTAGCGAGCCATTGTGTTCATCTATCATTTTGGCTGCGATGGGTAATCCTAATCCGAGATGCCAGAGGTTTTTTGTGGTTGTGTATTGAGTAAAGGCCTTTTCTAGGAAATCTGAAGGAATAGGTGGTCCGTTATCCTTGATAGATATGGTAATCCCGTCGTTGTCACTTTGGGAGGTTGCTTTTATTGTTCGTGGGTCGTTTTCATCATTCGGATCTTTTAATTCTAAATTTTCTTCTGCGTTTTTTATAATATGAATCAAAGCCAGTTGTATCCGCGGAAGGTCCATAACAATGGGTCTTGTATCGGGTTCAAGATCTTTTTCAACATTTATTTTCAGTATTTTATGATAGTATTTTCTCAATCGGAAGACGGTGTCTATAAGTTCGGATACTTCTACAAGTGTTATAAGAGTATCTCTAGTTCGTGAAATGGTGTTTAATCCGTTCATAAGTGTGGAGCAATCTTGAACGCACTCAACGATTTTACCCAACATCCGATGGCTTTCTTCTCCTGGGGATGTGTCCATTTGAAGTAGTTCTGCGTAGGCCATAATGGCACCTAAATAATTATTGGTGTCATGGATTACGCTATTGATACATAATCCTGCTGTGGCTAATCGATGAAGTTTTTCAATGCGCTCTTCTATGTTGGACAAATTGTTTTTTGAGAAATTATCCTCTAGCACTCTTTAACTCCCGGAGTTGGTGTTCTGTTGTTAAATATTTGTTAAAGTTTAATATTTTAATCAGAGAGTTTTCAAAAAAGTATATGTAGTAAGGTGTTTAGGAATTGTTACTGAAGCGAGCAACAACAGCACCTGCAAATTCACTGCATTTTACCTCTTGTGCGCCTGTTGTTAGTCTTGCGAAGTCATAAGTTACAATTCGGTCCTGGTAAGTTTTTGTCAATGCGCGGATAATGACATCAACGACTTCGTTCCAGCCGATGTACTCAAACATCATAACGCCGGAGAGGATAAGGCTACTCGGATTTACTTTATCTAAATTTGCATATTTGGGTGCGGTTCCGTGTGTTGCTTCGAAAATAGCATAACCATTTTCATAATTAATGTTTGCACCGGGAGCAATACCAATTCCACCTACTTGTGCGGCTATGGCATCGCTTATATAATCTCCATTCAGGTTCATTGTAGCAACGACATCAAATTCCCGTGGACGTGTTAGTATTTGTTGTAGGAAAATATCTGCAATGGTGTCTTTGACGAGTAGTTTGTTGCCGGGATTTCCGTTGCAATCATTCCAGCAAACGGCAGAATCTGCAAATTCTTCTCGAACCAATTCGTAGCCCCAATTCAGGAAGGCCCCTTCGGTATATTTCATAATGTTGCCTTTATGGACAAGAGTTACGGAGTTTCGTCCGTGGGCTAATGCATATTGGATTGCAGAACGGATAAGGCGTTTTGAACCTGTTTCGCTTATAGGTTTAATACCAATTCCTGAATCGGGTTTGATGTTCCAACCAAATTCTTTTTTACAGAAGTCAATTATTTTTTTTGCTTGCTCGGACCGGGTAGGAAATTCGAAGCCTGCATAAACATCTTCGGTGTTTTCACGGAATATTACTACATTAATGTCTTCAGGGTTTTTTACCGGACTGGGAACACCGGGAAAATAACGAACAGGTCGAACGCAGGCGAATAAATCCAGCATCTGCCGTAGTGTTACATTCAGACTTCGAAAACCTCCTCCTATGGGTGTTGTTAAGGGGCCTTTGACTGCAATTTGGTATTCACGAATTTTCTCGAGCGTTTCTTCGGGTAGATATGTATTGGCTAATTTGTTTGCTTTTTCACCTGCGTATAATTCCATCCACGCTATTTTTCTTTTATCCCCGTAACAAAATTCAACAGCAGAATCGAATAGGTGTTTAGATGCTTTCCATATATCGGGTCCTGTGCCGTCTCCTTCGATAAATCCGATAATAGGATGGTCTGGTGTCTGAATGATACCCTCTTTGAAGATGATTTTTTCTCCGTCAGGAACCTGAATCAAACCTGTTTTCATGTTTTATTCTCCTCTGTATATTTATTCGATTTTGAGAAAAAACAACTCTACTGTTTTTTTGACAATCTTTCTCTATTTTTTATTGTGAATTTATTGTTTGTTGTTTGTATTGTTTTCAGGTAAGGACAGGAGTCGTGCTTCTAAAATGTGAGGGAGTTTTACGCAATCCTGTATGACATCATCGCTTAGGGGTTGGTCAAGGTTGAGGACGGTAAGGGCCAGACCTCCTTTGATATCCCGTCCTAACATTAAATTGGCGATATTTACACCTGCTTCACCAATACGGGTGCAAAGCCGGCCTATTACAAGGGGCTTATCTTCATTTCTGCAAACCAGCATGTATCCTTCTGGTTTTGCATCTACCCGCATCCCATCAATACTACAGATTCTTGCATCGGTTTTATGGAACAATGTTCCTGTAACAGTGTGTGTTTCCTGGTCTGTTTCTACGCGAAGTGAAATTTCAAAAGCATAGTTGGAGGGACGGGCTGTTTTTCGTTCATGGCATTCAATTCCTCGTTCTTTAATTTGAACTGGGGCACTAATCATGTTGACGGTTTCAACTAATGGCTTCAAGAAACCGGTTAAGATTGCTGATGTGATGGGATAGGTATCTGTTACTCCTATTTCGCCTGCATATTCGATTTGTAGGGATGTAGGTCGTCCCCGGGTATATAACGACTGGAACATTCCAAGGCGTTCTCCCAGGTCAATAAGAGGTTGTAGTGCTTTTCTTGTTTCGGGGTCGATACTGGGGACATTTACAGCATTAACGATAGCACCTGTTGTTAAAAAGTCTACCATTTGTTTTGCAATGTCGACGGCTACAACAACTTGTGCTTCTTCTGTTGAAGCGGCTAAGTGAGGTGTCAATATTACATTGTCTAAACCTAAGAAAGGATTGTTTACCGGAGGTTCGGAAGTGAAAACATCAAGGGCGGCACCTGCAATTATTTTTTCTCGTAAGGCTGTTGCTAAGTCTTCTTCGTTTACGATGCCTCCACGAGCACAATTTACGATACGACAGTTGGGTTTCATTTGTTTTAACTGTTCTAAGCGAATCATGTTGTTTGTTTTTTCTGTTTTGGGGGTATGAATGGAAATGAAGTCGGACTGTTTGATAAGTTCTTCGAGGTTAACCAATTCTACACCTAATGCCTCTGCCTTCAGGGGGGTTAAAATTGGATCATGAGCGATAACTTTCATTTCAAATGCTAATGCCCGTTTTGCAACGGCTCCTCCAATTCTGCCTACACCAACTATCCCCAAGGTTTTGCCTCGTAATTCAACGCCCATGTATTTTTTGCGGTCCCATTTTCCTGCCATCATAGAATCATGGGCCGAAGGGATGTTTCGACAAAGGGCTAATAATAAAGCGAATGTATGTTCACAAGCGGATATTGTATTTCCACCGGGTGTGTTCATTACGACAATACCCATTTGTGTGGCAGAATCTTTGTCAATATTGTCTGTTCCTGCACCCGCTCTACCGACTACTTTCAGGTTTTTTGCATGGGATAGTGCTTCTTTTGTTACTTTTGTAGCACTTCGAACAACTAAACCGTCGTAATTTTCAATGATTTGAGCTAATTCTTCGGGTTTTTGTGGGGGTTTTATATCAACATTGAATCCAGCCTGTTTGAATACTTCGATACCTTCTTCACTCAAATTATCTAAAATAAGAACTCTTGGCATTTTTTTATTCCTTTCTTTGATTCGATACCCGATTGCTTTGCCCAGATTTATTAATTGATTTTATAGTTTATCAAAACTAATGCTGTTTTCACAAATTATAAAATTATAATCTCTGATTAAAAGTAATTATTATTATGTAACTATAGAAGTTGTGGTTGATAGTAATAACTCTGAATGGGTTAAATGACTTTTATAACTGTTTTTTTTATTTATTCAGGTCTGTTGTTAATAAGGTCCTTTTGCTCATGTTTTACAAAGGGTGTTTATTAAGATTATCTATTCACAGGGTCTAAAGAGAATGTATAGAATGAATGGTTTTTATGTTAATGGAAATCTGTCTTAATAGGGATAGAGGCTGTCATGGTTTGGCAAGTTGTTCTTGCTTTATTTTTCCGGTTCAGATTTTTTTTGGGAGACGAGAAGTAAAAGCATTCCTATTAAAATAAAGTCAAATAATGATTTTGTAAGTGGAAAGCTTTTTTTACATCCGCATATACCGTTTGTGGAACCGTTCTCACCCTCAGGAGTAGGTGCCCCTTCTGGATAACCTTCGTTATTCATGCCTTCTGTTGTTTGTCCTTCTGTTGTATTTCCTTCTGTTGCTCCTTCATGAGTTCCTTCATTGGATCCTTCAGATGTCCCTTCACCTTCCTGGGGTTGGATATGTCCCGCAAATGTGGTTTGAATGCTATTTGAGCATAGTTGGGGTCCCGTTTTCCGAAACATTGCTTTTGAGGTTATCTGGCAGGAACTTTGCATGTTTGAGGGAATCTCCACAATAAAACTGAAACTGAAAGGGAAGGACGGTATGCTAATCCATGCGAAATCAAAGGGGTCTATTCCGTTGGATGTTTCTTTGTCTGATGTGGGATATACTGCAGGTGTGTTTCCGGAAATCAGACTTTTGAATTTCCAACCGACGGGGAAAAGTGAAGATACCCCTAATGCCAGTATTTGTTCCGATGTATTTTTTGTTAGGTTAACTTTAACTGTAATTGCTTTTCCAGGAACATAATAGGAGGTTGTGCCGTGAACATAAACTCCTTCTCCCGATATTTCCTGTGTGATGGAAATGTCATTTGTAATCTGGCAATCCAATGGTCCTTCACCTTCTGAATAGGGGAGTTGAATGTTTGAATAGCCAATTGATTTTAGGGCGCATAGGTCTGCGGTAGTGTATTCGCGAATAATTGTTCCTGCGGTATATTGTGGGTTCATAACGGCATTGTTTATACCGGTTCTGTCGGGGTCCCAGTGGTTCAAACTTGTTCCGTCAAGGAAGGGGTCCGGGGAATATATGGCAAGTCCGTCACTTCCAAAGAAAGTCTCTATGAATGAAGATTTAAAAACCAATTGGTTGCTTGTGGTATCTGCTGGAACACCTTTGAAAGTAGGAGGAGAACCCTCAAAAAGAGCTAAGTTACCTTTATATATGAATTGGTCGAATACGGTATAAAGATATTTATTATCGGGTGTGGTGGAAGTTTGTCCGTTCTGTTTTACAAAAGATAGGAATCCGAATCCATGTGTAAATTCGTGAATAAGAATGGATAGTAAATCGAGTTGGTTGCTTGCTGGTGTGTTGTTATTTGGGTCTTCATAAAAATTTCTACCAAAATCGACGGTTAATTGAATTTCTGATATGTTGGCCACAGGTTTTGTTCCATTAAGGAGCCTTAATTGGGAAAAACAGCGACTAAAAGTTGTCTGGTTCCCAAAAATGTAACTTCCAGCGAATGCTATGGCACCAGTTCCATCGTTTTCACTTACCTCAACAAGGATGTCTATAGTGCCTGAGGTCCTCAGTATATTGGAAATATAATTTAAAGCCGTTTTGAGACATTCTTTGCGATTGGGATGGTTTGTGTCGTTAAAGCCATTTCCGGCTGGGTCGCAATATGCGATGTTGTATGTAATGAAACTGGTAGAGAATACCTCTGGAGTTATTCCGTCCGGATACCATGTGGCTTGTTCTAATTTTTGTGGAAGTACTTCTTGAACGATACCTGCGTCAGGGGCAATAAAAAAGATTTTTTCTGAGAACGATGTGGTCTGGAAGAATAAAGAAGTAATGGAAGCAATGATAACGATTTTAATTAAGTTTTTCATAGGTTAACGATTCCTTCTATTGTTTTTTGTGGAAATGCCCAAAGTTCCGATGATAACGAATATAAAAAGGAGATCCAGAATGAATTTTTTTGCTTGATTTTTTGGGTCAGAATCATCTGGGTTACAACCTTTTATAATCCGTTGCATGCAATTGAGTTTTTCTCCTTCTCCTTCTCCTTCTTGTGGGATTATTGCTTCTTCAAAGGAGGTTTGTGCAGTTTTGGAGGTCAATTGACCACCGGTGTAGCGATACAAGGACTGTGATTTGATTTGTACAGCCCCTTGTGAATCGGAGGGGATGTTTACACTAAAGGTAAAGTTAAATGGGAAGGAGGGAGTCATTACCCATGCAAACTCAAAGGGTGTGGTTCCATCGGAAACTTTGGCCGGTTGAGGATATACCGCAGGGGCATTAGTTTTTGTCGAAATTCCCTGAAATTGCCAGCCTTGAGGGACAAAACATTGTAATCCTAATGCAAGGACATTTTCAGTGGAGTTATTAGCAAAAGAGATGGTGATATTTATAGATTTTCCCGGTATATAATAGTTAAGGTTGTCGGATGTGTATAACCCTTCTCCGGAAACTTGTTGTGTGATTACAACCTCTGCTTCAATAGATTTAATGGATATAGTTAATAAAATAAGAAACAAAAAAAATATTATATTTTTTTTGCTTATGTTTTGTTGACGGGACATAAATAAATTCCTATTCATTTTTTTTATAATATTATACAATTTCTGGAGGAATTTTGTTGGAAAAACTTATTTTTTATTTAGTATTTGGGTAATTCGGTTAAAAATGCGGTGGGTTAGTTCACTTTTGGGGATGTATTCTGGTTTTTCATCTTGAGAATTCGGGGTTATCATAAGAGCGTATACATAATCTGACCCGAAGGCACAGTTTTCTCCCCCTACCTGATTGGCGACAATTAAATCCAGATTTTTTCGTTTGAGTTTTTCCTGAGCATATTCGATAAGATGATGCGTTTCTGCAGCAAATCCTACGGTAATCTGGTTTGGTCTTTTTATTTCGCCCAGTTTTTTTATTATATCGGGATTGGGTATTAGTTCCAGATGATGCATAGAACCGTTTTGTTTATGTTTTTCATCGGCAGGGTTCTTGATAGAGTAGTCTGCGACCGCAGCAGAGCCGATAAAAATATCGTAGTCAGCAAATCTTTTAATAACCTCTTCGTACATTTCGTTAGCGGTTCGAACAAGGACTGTTTCTGCGAGATAGGGCAAAGGCTCAGAAACCGGTCCAGATATGACGGTAACCTGTGCACCTCTTCGCAGGGCTTCTACAGCCAGAGCTTTTCCCATTTTTCCTGAGGAGCGATTGGAAATATATCTTACAGGGTCGATAGGCTCCTGAGTGGGTCCACTGGTGATAAGAATTTTTTTTCCTTTGAAGTCTTTTAATGGATTTATTAATATGTCTGCATATTCAAAAATATGGATAGGTTCGGCCATTCGACCGGGACCTATTTCTCCACAGGCCGTTTTGCCTGTTTCGGGACCGATGAAATAATGTCCTCTTTCTTTAAGTATTTCTATATTTTTTTGTGTTGCTGGATTTAAATACATTTGTGGATTCATTGCAGGGGCCCAGAGAACAGGAGCATTAGAGGCTAATAGGGCTGTGCTGAGCCAGTCATCTGCAATTCCGTGTGCAGACTTGGCAATCATATTGGCGGTTGCAGGGGCAATAATGAAAAGGTTTGCTTCATGTGTCAGGGATATGTGGGATAGGGGGCCTAATTTATAAGGTTCGAACATCCCTGTGATAACTGGGTTTCCAGACAGGCTTTCGAAGGTAGCGGGAGCAATTAGTTTTTGAGAATTTTCTGTCATTGCTACATAAACTTTGGCTCCACTCTGGGCTATTCGGCTACACAGTTCACACGCTTTGTATGCAGAGATAGAGCCTGTTACGCCTAATAAGACTACCTTGTTCTGGAAGGGAGAAGACATTTTTTATAGGATTCCAAATTAAATTTAAATCTCAGTCAGGTCTTCTTTTTCATTTTTACGATAGGTAATTTTCCCTTCCATGATTTCGTCTATGGCCACCACTGTGGGCTTTTTCTTTTTGCCGAAGCCATGTTTTTCACTTTTGATAATTTGATTAACCCTTTTCGACGCGACATTTACAAGTCGATAAAGGCTATCAATTTTAGTTCGTAGTTCATCTACATAAAATGGAGCCGGCATTTGACAATCCTCCTGTTATTGTTTATTCTAAATTAATTTCTAATCGATTTGATTTGAGATGTTCAGCACGAATAATGGTGTCCAGGTCGTTTGCGGACTGCTCTACCTCATAATTTACTATAGTATAATCGAAATCAGACCGTAGTTTCATTTCTTCAAATGCATGTTTTAACCTTTTTTGTATTTTTTCTTTACCTTCTGTACCTCGATTAATTAATCGAGTTTCCATTTCTTTAAGAGACGGGGGAAGCATAAACACGGTAACAGCCCAGGGAAATTTATTTTTTATACTTTTCATTCCCTGAACATCTAATTCTAATATCAAATCATTTCCGGAATGAAGGTGTCGATTGATTTCGGAATATAAAGTCCCATACAGGTTATCATGGACTCTTGCATATTCAACAAATTCGTTGTTCTTTATTTTTTCTTCAAATTCGGGTACGGATAGAAAATAATAATCTACTCCGTGTTGTTCTCCTGCTCGCGGTTTTCTTGTGGTTGCGGATATAGATAAAGCGAGGTTTGTCCTTAAACTCATCAGGTAGCGAATAACGGTGGTTTTTCCTACTCCTGATGGGGCCGAGACAACTATTATTAGATTTTTCTCTTTCACTGTCTATTCCACATTTTGAATTTGTTCACGGATTTTTTCTAATACTGTTTTCATTTGTACTAATTGCCAGGCGAGGTCTGCATCTCTCAGTTTTGCACTTATTGTGTTTAACTCTCTACCGATTTCTTGTATGAGGAAGTTCAATGGTTTTCCGTTTTGTTCTGTTTCGAGGAGTTCAAAGGCACGATTCAAATGGGTTTTAACACGATGTATTTCTTCGGTAATATCTAATTTGTCTGCCCAGAGAATTGTTTCCATTATAATTCGTTCTTCTTTAATTGATGGGTCTATGGAAATTTCGGCAAGTTTTGCTCGAATCCGTTCCTTTTGTTGTTCTAGCAGTTCGGGGGTTTTTTGTTCAAGGAGGAATATTCCTGAAAGAAGTTCATCAAAATGGTTGTGTGTTTGTTTTTTTATAGCCTGACCTTCTAATTCCCTTGATTTGTTTAGGTTTTCGATAGTAAGATCGATTAAAGGTTCTGTTTCAGATTTGATTAATTCTATTTCCTCATCTGAGATTGTAGTCTCAAAAATGCCCGGTAATTGAATAAATGTATTTATTGAGACTTCTTCCTGTGTATTTAGTAATTGTTTTAATGTTTTTATATGTTCTTTGTATTCTTTGACTGTATTTTCATTAAAAGTAAAAGCAGGTTCTGTTGTTTCTGTGGACTGTCTTCGCATCCAAAAATGAATTTTTCCACGATTTATACTTTGGCGTATTTTATCTCTTATAAAAGTTTCAATAGGTCCCCAGGGGGAAGGAACCCGAATGGATATTTCCAGAGACCGGTGATTTACGGAACTTATTTCCAGAGAAACGAAGGACCCTCGTATTACTCCGGACGCATTTCCAAACCCCGTCATACTACGCATAAGTTACCCCTTCGAAGAAAGACTTTATTCCCAAGAGAATATTCCTATTTTTCATTTTTCTTTTTGTAAGATTGTATTTATTATAATAAAATAGATAGGGTTTTAACAATTTGATTTGAGATTGTAATATATGAAGATAAAGATTTCAGAATGGGATAGTCGTAGATTTGCCGATATTGTTTTTGTTTATTTTTTGAAGAAGTTTTTTTATTTTATAGTCTGTTTTTTATTTATCCCTTTTCTTTTTTCCTGTTTTTCTTCAGAGCAAGAAACGGTTCGTTCTCCTATAAGTGCAGAAAAAGAAACTCAAAAAGAGACTAAAATATCTCTGGTAGATACAGTTCAAGAATCAGAGGATGCAGGGAATTTTCAACAAAAGGAAGAACCTGTCAGGGTTCAATCAACTTTAACTCCCATTACGGGTAATCAAAATACACAGGAGATTGTATCTACAAATACTTTTGAGGTTCCGACATCCTTGAAGGGGGGAGAGGTGACTGGGGAGCAAAAAGAATCACGGGAAGAAATCCTATCTGAACAAAATGTGGAGAAGGATGAGGAAAGCATGTCTTCGATAGACCCTTTTAGTAAAATCAAAGTTGGAATGGGTTATGAGGAGGTAACGAGTTTATTGGGTGCTCCTGATTTTTTGATTACTCAGAGTGCGGATAGGAACATGAAATTGTATCGCTGGAACCGTGAGAGTAAGGTGTTATACGGAAGGTTTGAGAATAATATATTGAAGCGGTGTTCAGGTAAAACAGAAACGGATGGAACGGCTCCAATTCCTTTGACTCGTGAGTTGTATGACCAGTTAAAAGAAGGGATGGAATTGGATGAAGTAGTGGCGATACTTCAAAGGGCGGGGACGCAAGTTAGTTCTGATAATAGAGGGGGTATTCTTTATTTGTGGACGGATAAGGGAGGGTCAAGTTTTTCGGCACGATTTGAGAATAACAAACTGGTAAGAAAGAGTGGTTTTTATGTTCGTCCTGTCCCTATTCGAGAGAATCAGATAGAGGAAGTACCTGAAACGGTGGAGGTATTAGAGGGTGCTGTTGAGGAGAAACCAACGAATGAGATGGAGGAAGTTTCTGTTGAAGAGGATGCGGATATTTCCCCATCTAAAATTGAGCAAAAGGAGCAGGTTCCGGTAGAAAACGATGCTGTAAGTCAAGTGTCAAATCGTTTGAGTCCTCAGTCTGTCGGTAGTAAACAAAATCCAATAATCTCAAGTACTCGTAGAATTGTTTATGCTGGTTCTCAAAAAAGGTTTTTAAATGAGGATTCGGGCTCGGGGATTATTAAGCAATCCCCAATGAGAAGGAAGGTAAAGTTGCCAGGTTATACATATCAACTGCGGGAAGGTTCATATGAGATTACGATACATAACCCATTGGATACATCTGTAAAACTTGGTTTGCGTTCCGGAAAAAGGGGCAAGAACATTTCTATCCCTGCGGGCGGTGTAAAATCTGTAAAAGTTCCGCGAGGGGACTATCAGTTTGTTTACATTAGGGATGATGAGCCGGCGGAACTTCAACAGGGAGGTAATGTTCGGATTGATGGTTTGTTTGTCGGTGATATTGAGGTAATGTTGCTTAAATAACAGTACCGATTTTTTTCTAAGGGAAATTTATGTCGAAAAGCACAGATGTTCGAATAAAGGCGGTTGCATTATATTTTATTCCTGTTTATACACGAGTACCGTTAAAATTTGGTAAGGAAACTTTAACAGAGGTTATCTGTGCTCGTGTTGCATTGCGAGTTGAGGATAGGGAAGGGAATTCAGCAATTGGTTGGGGAGAAACACCGTTAAGTGTGCAATGGGTCTGGCCTTCTGAACGTCCTTATGTGGAGCGGTATCAGCATGTTGTCTCTTTTACCCGAAAGATAGCCCATTTTTACAAAAATTTTGATTGTAATGGACATCCAATAGAAATAGGGTACTCATTTATCGAGCAAGTTTTACCTCGTGCCTTGAAGCAGTTTAATTCAGGGAGCATGACAGAACCTATGCCTCGTTTAGCGGGATTGGTTTGTTGCTCTCCTTTTGACCTTGCATTGCACGATGCTTATGGGAAACTGCATCAGATACCTGTATATAACACTTATAACCGTGAATTTATGAATCGAGACCTTGCGGAGTTTCTAACTCCTGCGGTTGATAAAGATTTATCTTTCGAAAATGTTTATCCCCAACAGTTTTTGAGATTTCCCTTGCCTAAGAAGATAATTACATGGCATCTGGTAGGTGGTTTGGATTGGCTGGAGGAAGGCGAAGTAACGAAACGAATAGCGGATAAGTATCCGTGTTCGTTAAGGGAATGGGTGCGACATGATGGTTTGAAATGTTTGAAGATAAAACTTCGGGGGAATGATGTGGGGTGGGATTATGAGCGGATCGTTCAAGTTGGAAGGATTGCACTTGAAGAAGGGGTATGGTGGTTAAGTGTTGATTTTAATTGCACGGTTCGGAATGCAGGATATGTTGTAGATATACTTGACCGTTTAATGAAGGAACAACCTCGTATTTATGGAATGATACTTTATGTTGAACAACCTTTCCCGTATGAATTGGAAGCATTTCCTATAGATGTTCGCCCTGTATCTGTTAGGAAACCGTTATTTATGGATGAGAGTGCTCATGATTGGCGGGTTGTACTTCGGGGAAGGGAATTGGGTTGGTCGGGTGTGGCTTTGAAAACTTGTAAAACACAAACAGGGGCGTTGTTATCTCTTTGTTGGGCAAAGGCTCATGGACTGCTCTTAATGGTTCAGGATTTGACCAATCCTATGTTGGCTCAGATTCCTCATGTTCTTTTGGGGGCCCATGCAGGGACAATTATGGGAGTAGAGAGTAATGCTATGCAGTTCTATCCCGAAGCCAGTTTTCCGGAAGCAAAGATTCATCCGGGGCTATATCAAAGGGTAGAAGGATGTCTTGACTTATCTACCGTGGAGGGAGGAGGTTTTGGTATGCGTTTGGATGAAATGGACCGGGAATTGCCACCTCCGGATCTGGTTTTAGGGGATATTGATGTGTAGTAGGGAAGCAATTTTTTTTAAGGAAGGATGAAGTAGAATTTTTCTAAGAGAATATTCTAATTGATTTCCAGAAACAACTATATCGGAGAATTGTTTTGATGGTTGAATGTATTTTTCATGCATAGGACGGACTGTGTTGATGTATTGGGAAATCACTTTTTCTAATGTTCGTTTTCGTTCTATCAGGTCTCGTTGTAGTCTTCGGATAAATCGCAAGTCATTGTCCAGTTCAACAAATATTTTTAGGTTTGCAATGTTTCGGAGTGATGGATAGGTTAAGGTATGTAATCCTTCTATAATTGTTATTGAGTGGGGCTGTATTTTTAGAGTTTTCTTTTTACGGATATGTGTTGCAAAGTTATATTGGGGTATGTAGATGGGCTTGTTTTTCTTTAACAGTTTTATATGTTCTATCAATAATTTGTAATCGATGGATTGGGGATGGTCAAAATTATGTTGTTCGCGTTGTTTCAATGGAATTGATGATAAATCTTTATAATAGTTATCCAAAGAGATAACAACAGCATGAGGGGAAAGGGATTCTTTTAAATGATAAGCAAGGGTGGTTTTTCCCGACGCGGAACCTCCACTAATTAAGATGATATATGTTGTTATGTCATCCATTCTTTAAAATTCTTACCGAAAAGTATATATAGGAAAGCAGGAACACCTATAAGTGTGGTTATGATCCCGATGGGAATTTCTGTTGTAAATAACTTTCTGGCAAGGATGTCGCAGAATAATAAAAAGGAACCGCCTATGAAAGCACTATACGGAAAGACCCGTCTGTGGGAGGAGCCTACAAAATAGCGGGTAGCATGTGGAACAATTAATCCAACGAATCCAATAGGTCCCGTTTCTGCAACAATAACAGCCGTTAAAACGGAAACAATAATAAAAAGATGTGTTTGTAATTTAGCAATGTTTACCCCCCTTGCCTGAGCAATTTCGGTGTCAAAAGTATATTGGTCTAATGCGGAACTGTAACTCCAGAGTAGGAAAAAGGCAGGTATGGAAACAATGGATACTGTGATTAGGGAACGATAACCTAAGACTTGAGTGGAACCAAACCACCATCGTTCCATAAAAACGAGTTTATCAGGGGTGGCCCAGTATCTTAAAATGGAGATAAATGCGTTTGCTAACATGCCTAAGGTGATTCCACAGAGGAGAAGTAGGGTCGCTGATAATTTGGGTCTTGTTTTTATTAAGATTAATATGAGGAGGACTTCGCCGATTGCAAAAAAGAAAGCGAATAGGTGCGATAGAGGGATGTATTTATTGGGGATAAACGATAGAAACGAGTTCATTCCCAGATATGCGATGTAAGCTCCTAATGAAGCAAAACTGGATGTTCCTAATGTATAGGGAGTTGCAAGTGGATTTCGTAGGAGTGCTTGAAAAGTAACCCCACCGATAGAAAGGGCGGTTCCTACAAGAATGGTAATTAATGTTCGAGGGATACGATGGAATAGGACGATTTCTATTGCTAAAGCGGAATGGGTTGGGTCGTTTTGTTGTATTGCCCGAAATAACCTCAATGGTGAGATGGGTTCATAACCTGTGAAAATACTTAATGGGATTAGTATTAGAAATATTGAGATGCAGATAATAAGTATTGTTGTATTGTGCCCCTGTTTCATGAATTCTTTTCCTGTTTTATTTCGATAAGCAGTCCTTTTGTAAGAGGATGAGTACCTACCCAGAAGGAAGCGTTATAGGCTTTACTCAGGTTATCTGTTGTTAGTGTGTTTTCTGCGTTTCCATGAGCGATTATCCGATGATTGGATGATAACAGAATAAATTCTTCCGCAAATCGTGTAACCATATTAATTTCATGCGATGCGATTACGACTGTATAAGATTTCTTTGTTAGTTCGTGAAGATGTTGAAGTGTCTCTATTTGATGAGGTAAATCCAGGCCGGCTAAAGGTTCGTCCAAAAGCAACACTTCAGGTTCTTGAGCCAGAATACTTGCGATAAGTGTTCTTTTGCATTCTCCTCCGGAAAGTTCGGAGTAGAGTCGGTTTTCTAATGGTTTTAAATTCATAATATTCATACATTGTTCTATGATTTCATAATCTTTTGGGTTTAATCTTGTAAGGATGGGTTTTCTTGGAAAACGCCCCATAGCAACAATTTCAAAAACAGTTAAAGGAAAAATTGGGAAGATGTTTTGTGGAAGGAATGCGATTTTCTGAATCCGTTCTCGAACAGGGAACAAGTCTATAGGTTTGTTGTTCAAAAGTATGGTCCCATCTGTTTTAGTTATTGTCCCTGATAGTAATCGTAAGAGTGTGCTTTTCCCAGAACCGTTTGGTCCAATAAGTGCTGTTAATGTTCCGGATCTGATTGAAAATTGGATGTTTTCGAATAACGGTTCGTCATTCCGGTAACGAAAGGATAGATTCTTTGTGGTAAGAATTGGGTTCATAACCCTAATTCTACTTCGGGATGTAATAGTGTCGCAATTTTTTTTGCTATATCGTAGATGCGAGGTCCTGGGCGCATACCGTATGATTCAAGAATAAAATAAACACGACTTTTTTTTACGGCAGGGACTGTTTCTAATGCTTTCCAATCGAAATACAAAGCGTCCAGTTGCTTTTGGGTAAGGTTCTCACCACAACGGAATTCAATAATTACTTCAGGGGCTCTGGATAGTACTTGTTCAGCGGAAATCTCAAAGTAGTTTTGTTTTGAATCTTCATATATGTTTTTTCCCCCTGTAAATTTTAATATTTCTGAAAGGAATGATGTTCCTCCTGCAACCTGTATTGTAGATAAATCACGAGGTTCTCTACCGACAACAAGTAAAGTTGGTATAGGTTCAAAATCCTTTGTGATTTCTGATAATTTCTGGAAATTGTTTTGTATTTCTGATACAAGTAGTTTTGCTTTGTGTGAAGTATGAGTTATTTCGCCGATAATAGAGATCCCGTCATAGATTTGTTGGAGGTTGTCCATTGGCACCGGATGATATTGAATCCCCTGTTGTTTGGCTAACTCTTTTAGTTGTGGGATCTCGCCGGAGACAATAAGAATAGCGGGTTTTAGTGCAGTGATTTTTTCAAGATTGGGAGATAAGTAACTTCCAATTCGGTTTAAATCCTTTGTTTCTGGGGGGTAGTCATCAAAGTCGCTGATACCTTTTAATTTATGATAAGCACCTAATTCAAAAATAATTTCTGTAATATTGGGTCCGATAGATATAATTCCTGATTTTTCTGTAGTTGAAGAACAGGCCATCGCTATAAAGATTAGTAGGCAAATGCAAGCAGAGGGAAATAAATCTCTTAGAAAAGCACGAAGATGGTTACTCCTAATAGAAAACATTGTATATAACCTTTTTATAAGAATACTTAACCGAAGATAATGCAGCCAATGCAATACAATAGCCTATATATATTATAATCTATTGATTTTGTAAAATACATTTAAATAAGGTTCAAGTGTTTTTTTGTTTATCATCGGGTTTTTGAAGGTAACTTCAGAAAGGATTAAAGCAAAACGATGGAATTTTTTAGAAAAAGTGATTGGTATCCGTTAAGTTTTTTATGGAGAAAGAAGGCATGGGATAATTGGGACCCTAAAAAGACCATTACAGAGTTAAAAAAGGATATTTCAGAAAAAGAGAAAAAAATTTTATGGGTTCGTTCTTTGGTGGAAGAGGTAAACCGTAATTATTCTCATCGACCGGGATTTTCGTTCTGGTCGCAGGGTGAATTGCGTGCGATGGAAATAATCACGGAGGTATTTCGATATATTATTTATTATTACGGTCAACAAATAAAACCATTTCCGATGCTTGAACTGGGAGAATGTCTGGAGAAAGAATTGGGAGACAGGATAAAGCGTTTGTTAGAAGGATGGCTGGAAGAGTTTCCTCCGGAAAATCTTTATCGGCGGGGATTAATTATGGAAGAATTTTTTTTGAAGGAACCCCGGGGGAATTCTTGTTATGAGATATTGTTTCAAGAATTTCTGCTTGGGTGGATTACTAATCAAAATCCTGCGGGAAAGAAATATAAAATTTTATTTGATGATGAATCATTTAAGAAATTCCAGCCTTTGTATACGGAGACTGTTGGGAAAGCAGAAACTGTTATATGTCAATGGCCTCCTTTGAAGGAAACAAATTGCTCTTTGTGGGATACTCTCTGGGAGCCTATACGGGCATGTCCTGATTCTCTGGAAGGTCAGTTGGATTATATTCGTCGGAATTGGAGTTTCTTTTTGCCGTCGGCTTTGCTTACCGAGTTAAATTTTGTTTGGGGGGTTATTCAAGAAGAACGACAATGGAGGGGTTTTGGTAAGGGACCTGTTGATGTGCTTGATTTCAGGGTGTTAAGGGGATTGGGCTATGAGGAGTATGAAGCGTTTTCACCTGACCGTGATTGGATGCCCAATTTAGTATTAATTGCGAAATCGATATATGTATGGTTATCTCAGTTGTCAAAGAAATATAAAAGGGAGATAAAGCATCTGGATGATATTCCGGATGAGGAATTGGAGCAATTAGCTCGGTGGGGTTTCTCTGGATTGTGGCTTATTGGGGTTTGGGAACGTTCTGAGGCTTCCAAAATGATTAAGAGACTAACAGGAAATCCCGAGGCATTAGCCTCTGCATATTCTCTCTATGACTACGAAATAGCCCAGGATTTAGGAGGAGAAAAGGCTCTCAAAAGGTTGCAGGAAAAGGCTTTCCGGAAGGGAATACGCCTGGCAAGCGATATGGTGCCAAATCATTTTGGGATTTATTCCCGCTGGATTGTTGAACATCCGGATTGGTTTATTCAGATGTCATATCCTCCTTTCCCTTCATACCGGTTTAATGGACCTAATTTATCATTGCATCCGGATATTTGTATTCAGATAGAAGATGGATATTGGGACCGTTCTGATGCGGGTGTTGTGTTTAAATGGCAAAATATCAGGACGGGGGAGGTTCGGTATGTCTATCATGGGAATGATGGGACGCACATGCCGTGGAATGATACCGCTCAACTAAATTTTCTTTTGCCGGAGGTCCGGGAAATGGTTAAAAGGCATATTCTTCATGTCGCGAGAATGTTCCCTATCATTCGTTTTGATGCGGCGATGACATTAACGAAACGACATTATCAACGGTTATGGTTTCCGGCCCCTGGGGAGGGAGGGGCTATTCCTTCCCGTGCTGAGTGTGGAATGACGCGAGAAGAATTTGATAGATATTTTCCAAAAGAATTTTGGAGAGAAGTTGTTGATATGATTGCTGAAGAGGCTCCCGATACTCTGTTATTGGCGGAAGCATTCTGGTTATTGGAAGGTTATTTTGTCCGGACATTAGGGATGCACCGGGTTTATAATAGTGCTTTTATGAATATGCTCAAGATGGAGGATAATGCTAAATATCGGCAAACAATTAAGAATGTATTGGAATTCAGTCCCGCGGTGTTACAGCGTTTTGTCAATTTTATGAACAATCCCGATGAGGAAACGGCCATTGCTCAATTTGGTAAAGATGACAAGTATTTTGGGATTGCTATGATGATGGTTACACTTCCCGGACTACCTATGTTTGGGCATGGGCAAATAGAGGGCTTCTCTGAGAAATATGGAATGGAGTATCCTCGTGCTTACTGGGATGAGATGCCGGATCAGAATTTAATTCACCGACATGAACGAGAAATATTCCCATTAATGAAAAAGAGGTACATATTCAGTGGAGCCCAGCATTTTGCTTTTTATGATTTTGTTACGCCTCAGGGCTGGGTAGATGAGAATGTATTTGCTTACACAAACCGGGCGGGTTTAGAAAGGGCCCTTATTGTATATAACAATGCATATAATATGACGCGAGGTCGTATTTATCGTTCCACAGCAATTAATGTTGGATCTGCGGAAAAACCGAGTCTTGTTACACGGACATTGGGAGAAGCATTAGGGCTAAAATCCGATCCGGGAATATTCTATATTTTCCGAGATACACGAAATGATATGGATTATATATATTCAGGGGCCCACCTTTGTGAGCATGGTATATACCTTGAATTACAGGGTTATGAATATGTAGTTTTTATGAATTGGCGGGAGGTTTATGACCGTGATGGAATCTGGAACAAGATTGCGGAGGTTCTTTCCGGAAAAGGAATTCGGGACATAGAAAGTCTTTACCATGAATTTCTGTTTTCGGATGTATTGGGACCCCTGGAAGAAGTTGTAAAACCTGAAATTATAGGACCCCTAATAACAGGAAAGGAGGTGGATGAGGAACGGTTATTTGCTGTGTTAGAGAATTTTTGGTCTGCTTGTGCAAGAAGGGTTCAGTATCCATTCGCAATAAAACCGTGGGTGGAGCATTCTATCAAGGAATGCTTTGATATTCATCATAGATATATTGAGTTTTGCAAATTGAAAGATATGCCCGAGATAGAGGCGTACCTGGGTACACGGCTTGCTTTTAGTAATAAGGAAAGGCAGAGACTGTCGCGTATATTTACAATTTGGGGCTTACTTCATAATCTGGGAGGACTGTCGTTGATGTTATTGGGTCCCCCTTTGTATGAGTCGGATGAAATTACAACAATAACAGCTCAATGGTTGAAGGAATGGCATTTAACAGATGTTATAGCAAGGGGTTTTGCTACATTTGGGCTTGATGAATATTCTGCACGGAGGGATGCAGAACTGGTTCGAATAAGTATTGAGCATTCCGCCCAGTTAATTCGCATTCAACAGGGTCCCTGGGCTCCTTATTTGTATCCTATATTTTCAGATAAAGGGGTTCAACAAGTATTGGGGGTTCATGAATACGGTGGGAGAACATGGTTGATAAAGGAGCACTTTGAGGATTTGTTGTTTATCCTTTTTGTAACTCTGTGGTTATCCCGTTATCCATGGAATGATAAGGCACGGATAGAGTTATCTACTTGTCTTGAGAATATCCATGAACTCATCATGGCTACCTGTGAAACGGATTATGACTTTAATTGGTTGTTCGAAGCAATTAAATAAAAATTATTTTTTTATGGCAAGATTTTTATCAGGGGTGTCCCAAATTTTTAAATCGTCGAAACAACCTGTATCATCAAATGAGCCTAATCCGATTCTTCCTTTTATGAAGGTTTTATCTTCAGTTACCATGATGGGTTTTTCCATATCATCATAATAAACTTCAATTTTTCCAGATTTTGTATCTCGAACGAGGGTTATTTGATGAAAATCTTGTGTCCAGTCGGCTCCTGTTGTGCGTTCTTTGGCAATAGATATACGGGGAGCATTATTTACAAGGAATATAGAATGAGCATGGGGGTCGGCTTTTGTTGCTATATGCACATAGTAAAAATGAGTTGGATCCTGATAGCCAAAGAAAAAACAAAGGTCTCGATGGCCATATTCCTTACCGGTTTGTTTGGCTCGAACGGTAAGTGTAAAATCTTCAAATTCATTGTCTTTTATTAGTGCAATGCTTTTGGGTGAACGAACAGGAGGTTCGTATTGACTGGACCCTGTTAAACATAGAAGGTTATTTCCATGTTCATCTTTTGAGACGGTCCAGACTTTGGAATCTGTCATTTCCCAACGCTGAGAACCTTGCTCGAAATCTTCTTGAAACAATGGTTTCTTTACTTCATCACTGAAGGTGGTCGAGATGAGAAAAATAAATGAAAAGAAGTTTAGAAAGATCATGAGCAATGGCCGATATTTTTTGTTTTGTTGATGAGGGTGAAACATTTTAATTTTCCCTATCTTAAAATTTTGTTGTTTTTTTCTAGTAATTCAATTATACAAAAATAATTGTATAGAATGAATCTTTATGTTAAAGAATAAAAACTTGATATTTTAGAATTAACAATAATAGAATAAAAACCATAATATTGTTTCTCTTTGTTATGGAGATACAATGGTTTAAATACTTTTAAAGCATTTCAAAGGAAAAGATTTTATGATGAAAAGAAAAGGTTTTACACTCATTGAACTGTTGGTCGTCATTGCGATTATTGGAATTCTTGCAGCGATACTCTTACCGGCCCTTGCAAGGGCAAGAGAGGCGGCAAGGCGTTCTAGTTGTCAAAACAATTTAAAACAGTGGGGTCTTGTTTTTAAAATGTATTCGAACGAGGCTTCAGGAGGGAAGTTTCCTCCTATTCAAATCGAGGTAGCTCAGAGAGAGAGTGATGGTTCCTGGCAGTCCTATATTGCAGCGGGACCTCGTGTGAAAGTTCTGTATCCGGAATATTTAACAGACCCTGCGATTATAATTTGTCCTTCGGATGCACAAGATACGGTAAATTCCCTAAAAGGGAAGAGTTATCCATCGTTAGGGATAACGGAACAGGATTATCATTTAGGATACTATTTAAGATGGGACGATGGGGTTTCAGTGATTGATGCGAGTTATGCATATTTCGGTTGGGTTTTTGACCGTTTAGGGGATAACCCTGACCAGTTGACTACAGTAGGGGCCATTCCAAGTCTTCAGTTGATCGTTCAAGTATTGGGAGCTAATGCTCCGAATTTGAATACATCGACAGTTGTTCCTAAACAGTTACCTTTTGCAATTCTTCAGTTGATTACGGTACCCGGGGTTGTTGGTTCTTTGACAAGTCCACCGGGAACGGACCCCAGTGCCGTGGCTCGTGCTGCAGATAATGATGTAACAGGGGGATATATGACGGGAGAAGGTAATGGTGGTGGAAATACCCTTTACCGTTTGCGTGAAGGTATCGAAAGATTTTTAATCACAGATATAAATAATCCTTCGGCCTCTTCAAAGGCCCAGAGTGAAATTTTTATTATGTTAGATCAATTAGGAACATCTGGTACATCTGTATTTTTCAATCACATTCCGGGTGGTTGTAATGTGTTGTATCTGGATGGTCATTGTGAGTTTATTCGTTATCCGACAAAAGCCCCTGTGAATGAGTCGGTGGCTAATATCATGTCCTTGTTTGTAGTATTGTAATTTTATAAATTAGGAAATATTGATTTGATTTTTTTGGTTTTGTTGTGATAAACTTCAAAAACAGTCAAGAAATATTTTTGGAAAATACTTGACTTGTAGATGTATTATGTGATGTAATAAACAAGTTGTCGCTGTGAAGGATACGGCACAACTAAGAAAGTTAACCGTAAAATACGAACCCAACAATAAGGAGGGAATGTATGAAAAAGATTGTTGCACTTACGATGATTGGTATGCTTGTTTTAGTTGCAGTTCCTGCAAAGGCTGCAAAAGTTTGGGATGATATGTCCTGGTGGGGAAATACAGGTGCCAAACCGGAACCGGTAGCGGATTCACAAGGTCGTTCGGGTTATTGGTGGTGGCCGAAAGAAGCGGCTTCAAATAATGATGATTCTGAATTGTGGGGTAATCGCGGTATTGTCTATAGTCAGTGGCAAAAACCAGCACCCCCGGCACCTCCAGCACCGACACCTCCACCCCCAGCACCTCCTGTCCAGAAGAGGACAGCTCCTGTGTTCAATCATGTATTGTTTGACTTTGATAAAGCGATTTTAAAGCCGGAAGGAAAAGCAGTAGTCGATGAAGTTATCGCCTATATGAAAAAATATCCGACGGATAAGATCACAATCGAAGGACATTGCTGTAATATTGGTACAGATGAATACAATATGGGGTTAGGACAACGCCGTGCTGATGCGGTGAAAAAATATATGGCTGAAAATGGTATTGATGCAAGCCGTATTACGACGATTAGCTATGGTGAGAGTAGGCCTGCAGTTCCCAATGATACACCGGCGAATCGCAAGTTGAATCGTCGTGCTGTGTTTGTTATTACAATTGGGAATTAAAACCAGGACAGAGTATAAAACGGAAACTTTCTAACTTGTGCCTGAAGATATAAGTAGGCACGCTGAAAAGCGTGCCTACTTTTTTATATGCATATTGTTATGTTGCAATTAAAAAGCAATATAAAACATAATAGTTAATATATTTTTTTTCCCTCTCTTTTAATGGGTAATCGTTAAATGTTTTGAGAATAGAGGTATTTTATTTATGACTATTATACATCTCGATGAAGATAGGGGGAATCACTTTAGGTCGTTATGGGTAAAGTATGTCGGTAGGGGACAGCAAACATATACTCCATCACAGATTGTAGTTGACAAGGCTCAGGGAGTTTATTTGTGGACTATTGATGGTCGCCGATTGATAGATTTTACATCAGGAGTTTTGGTAAGTAATCTCGGATATGCACATCCTAAATTTGAGGAACGGTTTAAGGAGTATTATAAAAATCTTCCGAGGAATACTTATAATATGATTTCTCCTGTGCAAGTGGAGGCTTCACGAAGATTGATTGAAAGTTTCGGTTATTCGAAGGCCCAAAAGATATTGTGGGCGGCAAGTGGTTCTGAAGGGATTCAAAAAGCGATGTGGTCTGCCTTGCATCGTTATCCTGAACGACATATTATTATTGCTACAAGACATGGATTTCATGGTAAAAAGGGTTTAGCCGCGGATGTAACAGGAGATACGAGTCCCAATCCTAATGTTCGCTGGGTTTCATTTCCAATGGGAGAAGGCTATGAAAAGGATTATTATGAAAAGGAATTAAATCAAATATGGGATATTTACAAAGGTCAGATTGTATTGTTGATTACGGAACCCTATTTGGGAGCAAAGGGCTCCTATCATCCTCCGAAATGGTATCATCAATTATTGCAGGAGTGGTGTAATATACATGATATACCTTTTATTTTTGATGAGGTTCAGTCATGTTTTGGTAGGACGGGGAATATGTATGCATTCCAGACTTATGGTGTAGAGCCTGATTTGGTTGTGTTAGGGAAAGGAATGGCCAGTGGTGAACCTGCATCTGCAGTGGTAGGCCGAGAGGATTTGATAGAGTCTCTGGATTATGGAGAAGCATCGGATACATTTAGTGGAGGGAGTTCTGCCTGTTGTGCTGTTTGTGCTACCATGGATGTTTTTGAAGAGGATAGAATTGTGGAACATGTTCAAAAAGTACAAAATAAGTTAAAAGATCTATTATTACGGTTGAAAGGGGAATTTTCTTTTATTGATGATGTAAGAGGAGAAGGACTGGTTTATGGTATTGATTGTGCAACAGCAGAGATTGCCAATAAATGTGTATTGGAAGCATATTATGGGACAGAGAATGAAGGTGTTCATTTTTTAGGCCCGTTGGCGAAAAAAGTAATTCGGGTTAGTCCTCCCCTTGTTATTACTGAAGAAGAGATGGAGTATGCTTATCAAATTTTAGTCTCTGCATGGAAACGGGTTTAGTGAGGAATTTTATATGGATAGTCTTTCCGGCGAATTGGTAGGGTTGATGGGGTTGATAAGTAAGTTTACAGAATATATCGCTACTTTAGGAATAGAAAATGTTCAGACGAAGCGGGATTTTTCTCCGGTCACTCTTGCAGATTTTGGTTCCCAAGTTATTGTAAGTAATTGGTTAAATATAAACTTTAGAGGGGAGCCTTTAATCGCCGAAGAATCATTAAAATCTTTGCCAGAGGATAACCGTGATAATTTTATTGAGCATTTAATAGATGTATTGAAACCTTTTTTAGGGGAATTAAATCGACAAAATATTATGGACTATCTGGATATGAATTGTTCGTTTACAAAAGAAAAATCTTATTGGGTTCTGGACCCTCTGGATGGAACGAAAGGTTTTCTACGGGGCGACCAATATGCTATATCATTAGGACATGTAAATGAGGGATTCATCGATGTAGGTATTTTAGCCTGCCCTCGTTTGAGGCTGTCTTCTTTTTGGGGTATGGGGAATCGAATCGATAAGGGGTATACTTTTTTTGCTCAGAAACGGCAAGGAGCATGGATGCAACCTCTTGATTTATCAGAGGAAGCCATTCCTATCCATGTTTCAGAATGTAAGGAACCTCAGAATGCGGTATTATTGCGTTCTTATGAGTCGAAACATACAGACCTTAAAAGAACCACGGTTTTTTTAGAAAGAATGGACATTAAGAAAACGATTCCTGTGGATAGTCAAGTAAAATATGGTTTGCTTGCATGTGGGATAGGGGAAATCATTTTGCGTTTCCCTCCGACGGATAATCCTGATTATCGGGAAAAGGTATGGGATCATGTAGGTGGAGCCATTATTCTTCAAGAGGCCGGCGGTAAGGTAACGGATATTTTGGGGAATTCGTTTCAATATGATGGAAGTTCAGCATTGGATAAATCCGTAGGAGTTTTTGCTTCAAATGGGTATTTGCATAAAATTGGATTAGAGGTGTTGCAAGAAGTTATGTGAAATTTCAGGAGAAGAAGTTATGAAGATAGCAGTAGTTGGAGCAGGTATTGCAGGTTTAACCTGTGCTTATATGCTTTGTTCTAAGCATAAGGTTTATATTTTTGAAAAGAGCAATCGTCCCGGAGGGGGCCTCTTTTCTATTCGATATAAAGAAGGGAATGTGGACAGTTTTGTTGATTTGGGGTTTAGTGTATACAATCGTGCTCATTATCCTAATCTTGTAAATTTACTGGACCAACTAAAGATACGTTCTCAGGAAGTTCCTAAAAGGATTGTTATTAATCATCCTAATGCAAAATTATATTGGTGTTTGGGGGATGATTCTCATAGTTTTTCTACAACCACTTCATTTTTAAAACCGATAAACTATAAGGTTTTTTCTTTATGGAGAAATTGGAAGAAACAATGGAAATCTTTTTTGGAAAAAAAAGATAAGAAAACCTCTCTTTTTGAGTATCTTAAAGAGGAAGGTGTTTCATCCGAAATTCAAAAGAAATTTGTCTTGCCTTTAATACAGTCTTTCTGGTGTGGTTTGAGAAGTACATTGGAAGATATGCCTGCATATTTTTTCTTTTCTTTTTTAAGTAAGATTGGTTTGTTGGAAGATTCTGATGATGCTAAATGGCGAGTTATCCGAGGTGGAGGATTCCGAATTGTCAGTCAGATGGTATCGGCTTTAATTAATCCTATTCATTTTCAAGTGGAAGTTGTTCAAGTATCCCGTAGTCCCGACTCGGTTGAAATAATCACAAATACAGGGGAAAGGGAATTTTTTGATGCGGTGATTTTTTCTCTTCCTGCAGATGATGCTTTAAGGATATTAGAAAAACCCACACCTTCAGAATATCAGGTTCTTGGATCGTTTGGGTATGAAGAATTTGATATTGTAGTTCATAATGATGAACGGTTTATACAAACTCCATCCAAAGGATCTGCTTCTTGGTGTATTCAGGTTAGCGATGTTCCTGAAAAAATGCCACCTGTAGTAACATGGAATTTAAATTACTTACAACAGTTACCTATAAAATCTAATTTGTTTCTTACCTTTGTCCCTCAAGGGAATAATGTGCCAAAAGAGAATACGATGGTCGTCCTAAAAAGAAAAGCACCAAAACCTACATGGAAAATGTTGAGTGTTCAAAAAAGATTTACTGAAATTAATGGGATTAACAGAACTTACTTTTGTGGTGATTATTGGGGAGAAGGAACCATTGAGGATTCAATAGGAAGTGCGTTACAGGTAGTGCCCTTGATTGAGAAACAACAAGCTCGTGCCCAAACAATATAACAATATAACAAAATAACAGATAATACTCTACCTTTTTCTTACTCGGGGTTGGTGGATTTTTACATCGGGTTGTGGCGGGTTTCTATCTGGAGAAGGTTGTATATTTTCTGGAGTTTCTATGGATGAAACGCTGTTTAAATATTCTTTCCACCAGTTTTCCCATAATTGAGGATTGGGTCCAAAGTTGACGCCTGTTTTTTTGCTTAGTAGTGAGGAAAATTTTTGTGACAGACTCGGGTTCCTTTTCATTACCTCAATGGAAAAAGGTATAAAAATGTGCAGAGGATGATTGCTTATCCGGTCTGTGAGATATTCAAGAACTCTTTGAGATACCGGGAATTCGCCGAAAAGAATACGGCGGATGTATTCTTCTGAAGAACTTCCCCCATATTCCACAATAGCGTAAGCGGAGGTTAGGGATATAGGAACAGAATTGTATTGTAATAATTGGAGCCATTGTTCCAAAGATAGGGAATGAGGCATGTTGGCGAGAGCCTGTACACAAGTGTATTGAATTTCTTCTGATTGTGTTGTCTGTATCTCATTCCATAACAAGGGAGCTGATTTTTCTGACTTTATTTGGCCTAATGCATAGATAATGCTCCGTTTTTTTACTATATCGGTAGGATTTTTCTGCAATAATGCTATGAGATGTTCTTCCAATTCGTTTTGTAGATAGGGCAGAATTTGGTTTATAACCATGGCCTGTTCTGGGGAACCTTTCCCAAGATAATGTACTATTTTCTGAACAAAATCCTGGGGCGTGTTTGAATAAATTTTTTTACAGGCTTTTAATCTTGTTTCGTCGGATAGTAGAAAGAATATATCTTCAAATTTGGGGGTAATGTTTATATGTTTTGATGCAATTAACTGTTCTTTTATGAGTGGTTCTGATGTTTCAGAGTAGGTAAGTTTTTCATTTTTTTGGATAAAAGTGTTAAAACCAAGGGATGGAGATTCTGTGAAAGAAGGGTGTAACTTGAACAATACGGATTGATTTAATTGCTTCAATCTTTCAATAGTTTGCTCGAGATTAATGGGGAGTATGTTTGTTTCTAAAGGAGCTGTATTAGGGGTTATTTCTTCAGGGAAAGTGGATGTAGAAAGGGTAAAAATAATTATCAAGAGGGATGAGTAGCAAAGTATGAAATTGTTTTTAACAATAGACATGTTGAAGATGTTTACGCTTGCCTGAATATATTTTAACTTTATTATAATTCTAACATCTGGCAAGAATATAATGGAACTTTGTTTTTAAAAGTTGTTTTTGGGGTATGATAATTCCAGTACTATTTCTCGTAATACATCGCGACCCAGAATTTGTTAATAGGGTATATTTTTATTTTTTCGGGTATTTTTGATGGGCTTATTACCTTTTCGTATTTTCGTGGAACGAGGATGATTCGTTTAGCCTTAGTTCCCTCTTTTAGGAAGTCGCTGATAGTTTTAATTGTTAAGTTCAAAGCGGTTTCTTCATTGAGCGTGTCATCATCAGGTAATTTTATTTCAGGGACAGGTATATGCGTATAAAATTCAAAACCATTTAGATAGGTTGATTTAATACAATAGAGTTCTTTTTGGGGAAATTGATTTAATAGCGGTTGAATATCTTTTGCTAACTGCTTCATGTCTTTGTTATTGGGATAATAAACAGAAATTCCTTTCAGGGATATGATGAGAATTGCGTTAATGATGGCTATTACCATAAGGTTCTTTTGAGTAATTACACCTTTTTCCCATGCATTGTGCAAGGTTTTACCCATTATTACAGTCAAAGGAATAAATACGGGTAGGATGTATAAAGTTAAACGCGATTTGCTTACCAGGAAGAAAATAAATGGAAATATAAAACTGGCGAATAGAAGAAACCACTGAGGTTCTAAAAAAGAAAATGGAAAATATTTGTTAGAATTTTTTTTGTTTTTATATAGAACAAATATGAATGCGATGACCCATAACCCTGTACCAAGAATAACAGGTAAAAAATACATGGGAAAAACCTTATACCATTCCGGATTTCTTTCGAATTCTCCTTCTGCAAGTCGTCCGACAGTTTCATGAAATAACCAGTATTTTAATAGTCCGGGATGTTTCATATCTTCCCAAATGTACCATGCAATTCCTACTATAAAGAAAATAGAAATACCAATTGGAGAAATAAAGAACCATAGTTTTTCTTTGTATGTGAGCCATCGCCATAGACAGAAAGGAAGAATTCCCATGAGCGGGATGAAGCCTATCGGTCCTTTGGTTATGCAACCCATTCCAATCCCTAACCAGAATAGATATATAAAAAGCCTTTTCTTTGTTTGGTATGCTTTCCAAAAAGCAAAGAAGGTTAAAGCGTGCCATAAAACGAGAAGTGTGTCAGTAGAAATAGAATTGGCGGCTCCTATTAAAAATGGTGAACATGAATAAACAAGGGCAGAAATGGCGCCTGTAGTAGAGTCCCAGAGGGATTTTGCAAAAAGATATATAAAAAGAACTGTAAGTAGAAAAGAAGGGATAAGGTAAAAACGGGCTCCCCATGTGCTATCCTCGCCGAATATAAGGAGTCCTGATATAATTGCAATATAGGTTAGTGGGGGTTTGGTCCAGTGATGTTTCCCGTGTAAAATAGGTTCTAATAAATTGCCGGATTTCATTGTTTCACGAGCACACAGGGCATATCTCCCTTCTGTAGTCTCGTACAGTCCGCGACTTCCTTGAAATAAGGTTACGCATAGGAGAGATAACAGTAAAGCACCAAATAGAATTGCTCTGGTCGTTTCAAGGTTTGTTTTTTGATGGAAATCTTTTGAAGACATATATTAAGGTATGTTTGAGTTGAGTTAATGTGTGAAATTATAGAATTTATAAATCATGAAAGTAAAGTTAATAAAAAGACACAAACGGGAAGAGGTTTATTTATAAATATCCCAGCCTTTCGATTTGTTCTTTTATGTCTGTAGGTAATGCTGTTGTGTTTTCTGATGGAGCGTTCGTTTCATTATGGTGAACATCGTTGATGTGTTTTAGTAAATCGCAAACTATATCAGGATAGTTTTCGGATAAGTTATTTCGTTCTTTTGGGTCTTCTGTTAAGTTATATAATTCTGTTGTATTTGTATTCCTGTTTAATATAAGTTTCCATGGATATTTTATGATTCCCTTTAAATTTAGTCCCATGTCGGCCCATGAGCCCCATGTAAGCATTTCAATGTAGGTATTTTTATCGGTTTCTTCTATAAGATTATAACCTTCAAATTGAGGATGGGGAGGAAGATTAATTAGTGAAGTTACCGTCTTAGCAAAACCTGCAATTGAGGTAGGAGTGTTAATTCTTTTGTGTTCTATCCCCCTACTATGGATAATTACGGGGACTCGGATTTGCTCTTCATAAAGGGATGTTCCATGTCCCACACCTTTGTGTTCCCAAAATTCTTCACCATGGTCTGACAGAATGAAGAAGATTGTGTTTGGGAATTTCTTCTTTATTGTGTTAACCAGTTTTTCTATTTGTGTATCGACAAATCGTATTTCAGCGTGGTATCTTCTTTTAAGTTCCTGTTTTTCCTGCTGGGTATATTCGTGTGACGGAGGTTCTGAGCGTTTTCCTAAATTGTAGTATACCAGTTCCATTAAGTAATCAATGATTACATCAGGTGCTATATATTTTTCATTTATTTCTGATGTTTCATTCGTGTTTTGTAATAGTGCCAAAGTTTGTGGGGGTGGATTATATGGGAGATGAGGGTCCATATAATGGCTGTAAAGGAAGAAAGGTCTTTTTGTGCTGGTGATTAACTCGATAGACTTTTCGGTTACAAATGAAGCCGGTGCATCATTCACAAATATGAAGTGCTTTTCTGAAAAACCCTGGGCAAAACCGAGTAGAGGGACTAAATTTGCATTGGTCTGAACTGCATAGGTTTCATAGCCGTGCTGGGATAGATACTCGGGGAGTGTAGTGAAAGCATCGGAGAGCACATCACTTATAGGTGCGGTTGGGTCTTCATTCCGAACACTGTAACGGACATTATGTTTTTCTGGGGGTAAACCTGTTAATAAAGTTGCTATGGTGGGTTTTGTCCAACTACACGGAGTAACCGCAGAGGGGAAATATATTGACTGTTTTGCAAATTTTGATAGAAATGGTGTAATCGGATTTGGGTCTGTTTCAGGATTAATACAATCTGCTCGTAGTGTATCAATCAGGATGAATACAATATTGGGTTTGGTTAGATAATTTTTTTGGAAGTAATGCCCGATGAGAATAAAGAATATTCCAATTACAATAATTGTAGAAGTAGAAAAGATTTGTTTGAAAGACATAATAAAATTAGGTTTCCGTATCTATTTCAAGGTCGTAGACGAAAGTTTGTTCTCCTTGAAGGGGACATTGAACTAACCATCTGCCTTCTGGTGACATTATTCCTGAGGGACAATTGATTACACCGTGTTCTGATGCAGAATTTACAGTTACTACATAACATTTACTTTCCCGAGCCCTGAGGCGAAGATTAATATCGTAATAGGGGAGGTAAGTTTGGTCGATACCTGTATTTATGAGATGAAAGATAATTTGAGCCCCTCGTTTTCCTAATTGGTATGATAGCCTTGGGTCTGGGTAAGGTCCGAAACCCGGTGCTACCCAGAAGTCATTTCCGAGTAGACAGCCAAAGTTTATCCCTTTATGTTTAAATAATCGTAACTCTTCTCCGGGGCGACACCATTTACGGTCTTCTTCCGTAGGTACTAATTTTTCTTGTGTACCAAGGATTTTTCCTTCATCGTTATAAATTCTCGCCTGGATATATGTATTTCCATCCATTCGCGCACCTGTTCCTATTATAGCGGTTACATATGATTTTTTGCATGCGGAAGCAATTTGTTTCCATGCCTCGATTGTTCGTGTGTCGCTGAAATTGTCGTTGTATCCTGTAAGACTCATTTCCGGGAAAATGATAATATCACAGTCTCCTTTTTGTATATGATCAAGTATGGTAGGAAGATTTTCTTTTTTTGTGTTTCTTACTTTCATTTGAATGCCTCGAATTCTCAATATGGCCATAAAATACTCCTTATTAGTTGTATTCTTTGTTTATATTATCTCAAAGGTAATTATTTGATTTAAATTTATTGTATTTATTCGCTCTGCAATAATGTATTATTCTTATTATTTGACTTATTGTTTTTTTATAAATTTTTGTCAACATTTTTATAAAGGTAGAATATTGTATTTTTTTGACAGTAAAATTGGTATAATTTGTTAGGTAAGCAAATTGATATATATTATGATTTTTATGTATAGTAAAAATAATTATGGATTATAATATTAATATGCGAGGATTATTTATAAACAAAATGAAGGCTGGTGTTATAAATATATTTTACGGGAATAATTATAGTAATTTTTTCCTGGGGTAAAGAAATATTGAGTTTAGGATATAAAAGTGTTGCACAACTACTCTGATGATGATCCATTAGACCCAATAGAAAAAGAGGCCATTGATTGGGAAAAATATTATGGAGAAATCTCTTTTCGTTTTTCTCAGTTAATTGATCGTGTGAAGGATAAACTTCCTCGGTTACGTATGTTATTGAGAAATCGAAAGAGTCTTAATATGTATATTCAAAGGGTTCGTGAATCGCTTTTGAAGACGACCAATAGAGAAGAGCAGTTTACAATACAACGAAAGGCACAAAATCAGATTCGAGAGATTCGCTCCGCTCTGGCACATTGTTATACTGCGATGGTTGCCTTTGAGGAAGCCTTTGACCGGACTGTTGCTCTAATTGAAAGAATACCGGAAGATAATATTACAATGTCTTCTGTTTCTGTATCAGGACCTTCTAAGATGGTTTCGGAAGAAGAATTGTTACAGGAGTTACAGAGGGTTCGTGGGCTTATTTCAGGGATTGAATCAATTCAACGAGGTGTTGAATATTCAGGGGGTACAAAGATTGGAGAGGAAGGGGAAGGTTCAGAAAAATTGAAGTTAGGAGATATTTTATTGGAAGAAGGAATTATTACTAAGGAGCAACTAAATAAAGCCTTGCTATATCAAAAACAAAACAGTTATAAAGAGCATTTGGGAACTGTTTTAATTCGTCTTGGATTGGTAGATGATGTAACAATAGCAAGGATACTTGCAAAACAGAGTGGTTATCCCTTCTCGGAGGATTTGAGAAATGAAATTGTTCATTCTATGGCATTAAGAGTAATTCCGGAGAGGCTGGTACGCCAGCATGAGTGTATACCTTTACAGATACGGGGGAATACATTGCGGGTAGCGGTTGCAAATCCATTTAATTTGTTAGCACTTGAAGATTTAAAATTAGCCTCTAATTGCACTCTTGATATTATAGTTGCACCAAGAAATCAAATAACTTCATTGATAAGAAAGTATTATTCGCCCGGATAGTTATTAATGATCTTGTGTATTTAATCACGATAAACTCTGCTTTCAATAATAATCCGTGTTCGGGCGCTTAAAATTCGATAATCTTCAATGTGGAAATCGGATACCGATTCAATAATAATTTCTTTACTGAATTCTTTCTGCAGATTTTCTAGAAGAGGTGCATTTTCTTCTCGTAATCTTTTTGCTATTTCAGGATGTGTCTGTACAATGAATTTTTTTTCTTTATTTACGAGGAACATGCTTTTTAATTTGCGGATAATGTCTAACAAGACGGTTGTGTTTGATTTTATGTGTCCGCATCCATAGCAATAAGGGCAGGGTTGAGATAGAGTTTTTATTACATTTTGTTTGAGTCTTTGGCGGGTCATTTCTATCATACCCAGTTCACTGATTTCGGACACAGTTATTTTAGCCCGGTCATTTTTGAGCAGGTTTAAAAAATGATTCAGGAGTTTTTTTCTGTTTTGTTCTAAAGACATGTCTATAAAGTCAATCACAATAATTCCGTTTAAATCGCGGAGTCGTACCTGTCTTGCTATCTCTTCGGCGGCTTCCAAATTTGTTTGAAGTATTGTTTCTTCTAACTCTTTTTTCCCTATAAAACTTCCTGTATTTACATCAATAGCGACTAATGCTTCTGTCAGGTCTATTGTAATGTATCCACCTGATTTGAGTTGGACATTTCTTTGGAGGATTTTATCAATTTCTCGTTCGATATTCATTTTTTCGAAGATGGGTGTTTTTAGTTTATATAAACGAACTCTTTTTTTAAGAGTAGGTTCCAATATATTGAGGAAATTTATGATTTTCTCGTATTGTATAGAATTATCGATTGTTAATCTTTGGATTTCTTTTGTAAAACGGTCTCGGACTATTCGTAATATGGGATTTAGATCTTCACGAACAAGTCCCGGGCTTTTCATGTTGCGAAACTTTTCATTAACTTCATCCCAAACGCGTATTAGATACATTACATCATTTTCCAGGTCCTCACGAGGTTTGTTTTCAGCGGCTGTACGGAAAACGATACCCATCCCTTGTGGTTTGATTTGGTGCATGATTTTCCGAAGTCGTTCTCGTTCTTTTACTGATTCTATTTTTTTTGAAACTCCAGTGGCATTAATTGTTGGGAAGAGGACTACATATCTTCCGGGTATCGTTATGAATGTAGTAAGTCTTGCCCCTTTATTTCCTATTTGGTCTTTAACTACTTGAACCATAAGATTTTGGTTTGTATGGATTATATTCTGAATTCGTGAGGGACCTGTCATTGTTTTGCGGTGTAGGGGACGGGGAACCATTCCTTCATCGAGGATGATGTCTTCAAAATCTGTGGATATGTCAGAGACATATAAAAAACCGTTTTTGTTTGTACCGATGTCAATAAAGGCGGCCTGAATACCCGGGATAATAGAATCAACCCTTCCTTTGTAGATATTTCCTACGATGGAGGGTTTTTCAGCCCGTTCAATCATGAGTTCTGTTAATTTTTGATTTTCTAATAAGGCGATTCGAGTTTCTAACGATTCTACATTAACAACTAATTCTTTCATAATACTTGTCCTGAAAAAAGGTAGGATTTTTCTCTTGGGACGCTAAATATCAGGCCGATACCTGCCATGCAGGTAAGATAAAAAGATCGACCATAACTCAGGAATGGTAACGGCAATCCTGTAACGGGAAGCATCCCCATAGTGATGGCGATGTTTATAAAAATATGGAATAGGAAAATTATGGTTATGCCTGTAATCATCAGTTTTCCTTTTAATTCGTTGGCATATAGGGCGAGTTGCAGACAACGAAGAAGAAACAGTCCATATAAGATTATAAGAAGGGCCGACTTATAAAAACCATGTTCTTCGGCGAATAGTGAAAAAATGAAATCGGTATGATGTTCCGGAAGATATTTTAGTCGTGTTTGTGTCCCCTGCCGAAAACCTTTTCCATGAATTCCTCCGCTACCAATGGTAATTCGGCTTTGGTAGGTTTGCCATCCTCCACCCTGTACATCAGCTTCTGGATTGAAAAAGGTATAGATTCTCATTAATTGATGGGGTTTGAGGGGTAAAAAGTCCGGATGTTCTCCCGCCTGTATTTTTTCTGGAGTTAGACTGTTTACCTGGAAGAAAATAAAACCGACTAATATAAGTCCTGCCAAAGTAGTCGCAATCCAGTGCCATAAACGACATCCCGCAATCCAGAGCATTATCATGGTGATAGGAGCTATGCTCATTGCTGTACCGAGATTGGGTTGCATAAAAATGAGAATGATGGGAATCCCTGAAATAAAGAAAGTCAATATATACCAGGGAAGTCTTTTTATTTTGTCGCCAATTTTTCCAAAATACCAACTGAGTGTTAGAACAATAATGATTTTATTAATTTCGGAAGGTTGGAATCGGAGGGGGCCTATAGGGATCCATCTTTCACTACCTTTTGCTTGAACCCCAAATAACAAAACCGTAGTGAGAAGCGATAGGGAAAGGGCGTAGAGAAATGGAGCCGATGCGATGATTATTCGATAGTCAATTGTAGTGAGGAAAAATAGAAAGGGAAGGCCTATAAAGAAAATTGTGATATGTTTGATAAAGTAGGAATAACCTTCATTCTGGCTAGCGCTATACATATTGACCCAACCGAGGATTGCAAGTATAAACATAAGCAGAAAAAGGATTGGGTCAACACGGTTTAGCCTACGCCAATCGATGATGTGGATGCTGCTATCTTCAATTTCAAATTGTATTTTTGGCGGGTGAATTATGTATTGTTCAATTGAACTCAATTATCGAATTCTCCTATGGGTTCTTTTGCTATGAGTTGGATGTCTTTTTTTGATTCTCGATTGTAAAAGAAATTGATAATTTGTTGTGCAATGGGTGCGGCTGCAGAAGAGCCGTGATGTCCATGTTCTATAAGTACACAGAGGGCTATTTTAGGTTGTCTATCTATCACTCCTGCAACGAACCATGCATGGTCTCTCATTTCCCAGGGTATTTCTTCTTCTGTTTTATATTTTTTGTGGTGCTCTAAAGACATAATTTGGGCTGACCCTGTTTTCCCAATCACAGTAATACCTTCCACTTTGGCGAGTTTCCCTGTTCCTGCTCTTGCTTCACCAATCGGTTCGACACATAATCTCATACCGGTGATAACGGTTTCTAATGTATTCTTTGAAAAAATTTGTTCTTCAGGTTTTGGAGGGATAAAATCAGCGTTGAGGTGCGGAAAAATACGATGTCCGCCATTAATGATTGTTGCCATTAAGACGGCATTTTGTAGTGGGGTTGTAGCACAACTTCCCTGTCCGATGCTTAAATTTACAGTATCTCCGGGATACCATTTTTGTTCCCATACAGGTTTATGTGCATTTATTTTTGCTTTCCATTCTCTATTGGGAATAAGTCCGGGAACCTCTCCGGGTAAATCTATCCCTGTTTTTTCCCCGAGACCTATTTTATGGCAATATTCTGATATATTGTCTACGCCTAATTTTAGCCCAACATTGTAAAAAAACACATCGCAGGAATAAGCAAGGGCTTCACGGACGGTAACCATGCCATGTCCATATTTTTGCCAGCATTTCCATTCTCTACCTGTTCCTCCAATTTTGAAAGAGCCGGGGCAGAAAAAAGTTGTTTTTGATGTAATTACCCCCTTTTCAAGGGCTGTGGCTGCGAGGAGGACTTTAAATACGGAACCCGGTGGGTATTGTTCGCTGATGGCCCGATTGATCATCCGGTTGGGTTGTTTGTTTTGTAATAATTCGAGTCTTTCCGCATCTTTTCCTTTTGTAACAAATATGTTTGGGTCGTAGTTGGGGTTGCTTGCTATAGCGAATACGGCTCCTGTATCAGCATCCAGAACAACAATAGCCCCTTGTTGGTTTGTAAGTAGATTTTCGCACAGTTTTTGTAGTTCGATATCTAATGTTAATGTAAGATTTCTACCTGGAAGGGGTCGTTGACGGAGTTCTGTTTCTTCGGTTAATAAATGCCCCCGGGTATCTTTTCTGACAAGAAGTAAGTTTCCATATCGGTCTGTTCGTAATTGGGGCCTTCCCGAGGCATATTTTGTAACGGTCATATATCCGTCGGTCCCTTTCAGAATGTTTTCATAATATCGTTCTATTCCGGTTCTACCTATAAAATCTCCGGTATAATATTTTCCATCATATAAACCTAACTCTTCCTTCGTTATTTCATTGAGGTAACCGATAATCAGACCGGCTGTATTTCCCAAAGGGTATCTTCTTTGAGGTTGGACTGTTATATATATACCGGGAAGTTGAAAACTATTTTCCTCAAGCCGTATCCAGTCGGAGCGGGATATATCTCTTTTGATTGTTATTTGAGTGAAAGGTTCTGTATTAAAATTTTCTATTTGTTCCAAAATCCAGAAGGAAGGAATGTTGAGTAGGTTTTCTAATGTTTCGGCAGTATTTTTGTAATAGACGGCAGGACAATCGCCTGGAACGAAGATTACATCTGCAGAGGGACGGTTGTCTGCTAAAATTGTTCCATCGCGGGTTAATATTTTTCCACGGTCGGCCTTTATTCTTTGAGGCCAGATACGGTTGTTTTCTGCTTTTTCTCGGTAGATTTCTACATCTCGAACCTGTATGGTCCACAATCGGAATATAAGAATGGATATACTTATAAGTACGATAAAAATAACCAGTGTGAAGCGGTAAAGCAGTTCTTTTTGTGATAAATGATTGTTGTTCATGTTATTTACCTGATGGATATATGGAGAAAAGGTCTGTAATCCTGAAGATTTGCTGTAACAACCAGAAAATAATTGGGGTCATTAATGCACTGTAGAAGGCGGATGGTACTGTGTTTATGAAAATCACATAGAATAGATTTGTATAGGGGTCCTGAAGATAAACAATGAGGTTAAATAAAATACCATGTAGAAGAGCCCCAGCAAATACCAGGGCTGATTTAATAGCAGGATGTTCGCTGATAAGCCGTCCGGATAATTTACCAAAAATAAAACCTGTAATCACAAGACAAAGGACATGATGTCCCAGTGTTGTATTGCTGGCTATATCTTGATATATTCCTGCAAATACACCTGTGAACATGGCTCTTTCTTCTCCGTAAAATAAAGCAAAGTAGATAACCATAATTAAACCGAGGTCTGGAATAACTCCCTGAACTCTTAATATGTCTGGCCAACTTGTTTGTAATACGGATAAGATGAAAATAATTATAATCCATATTATATGATTTAGATACATTTTTACGCTCTTTTTATGGGGCTAATAGTTCCTGGATAGGGGGTTGCATTTCTTTTGTTTTATCATATGTTTGTCCTTCGGTACTATGAGCATTTTCGTAGTTTGTGATATGTAAGGGCTCTATTTTATCAAGGATAAGGAATACATAGTCTAATTTATAAGGGTCTACAATTGGGGTAATATCGGCGCTTTTCCAGAGTGTACCGGATTCATGAATTGTCTGGATAATCCCAATAGGCAATCCGGGTGGAAATGTGCTTTCAGGACTTGTTACAACAAAGTCTCCAACAAGAATTTTGTCATATATGTCGATGTAGTTCATTGTGCAAATTTTCCGTAAATCTCCGGATGGGTAAATTACACCGTCATAGGGGCGTAGTCTTTCTCTTTGTATCATTGCTCCGATTCGGCATTCGCGGTGATGGAGTGTGGCAATAACTGAGGAAAATAAAGAAGTTTCTATAACTACTCCTACAACTCCTTCTGGAACTATTACAGGCTGGGAAATGAAAACACCATTTTTAGTCCCTTTGTCTATTCGCAGTGCTCCCTGATATGTTTCTAAAATATTTGCTTGTAATAATTTTAGGTTTTTCCAATCATTAGGAGGGGGCGTAATTTTTAGTTTTTTTTCTAATTGATAAGTTTTTTCTGCTTTATCGATAAGGGCTAATCGTAATCGAATAAGTTCTTCTTTTAAAGCATGATTCTCGCTTTTTAGATAATCTGTTTCGAAAAATACGCTAATGAGATAATCTAAAGAATTTTCTGTTTTTGTTTTTATACTAACTAAGGGGTGTGTTATCAAGTAGATTCCTTGTTTGAAAAAGTTTTGGATGGGTATTGAGGGTGTTTCTGTCAGGAGTGAGAGGGTACATAAGGTACATATCAGAACAAATATAAGGGTTGAGCGATATGCTTTTGTTGTATCCAATGTGTTCATTTTTATATTTGAATTAAGACTCTTTATCCTCTTCGCACTTCAAATGTAATATTAATATAGTTTGAGATACAAAATTTATACAACTAAAGTTTTTCTTCCGGATAATTTTTTAGTTCTTCGAGGAATTTTCCTCCGCCAAGTACGACTGCTGAGAGGGGGTCTTCTGCAATGGATACATGAAGTCCTGTTTCTTTAGAAAGTAACTGGTCTAATCCTCTCAAAAGGGCTCCCCCTCCTGCAAGGACAACACCTCTGTCTACAATATCAGCGGACAGTTCGGGTGGGGTTCGTTCTAATGTGAAACGAACGGCTTCGATAATCTGGCTGACAGGGTCCCTTAGAGATTCCCGAATTTCTTCGGATGTAACTGTAATAATTCGGGGTAGTCCTAAAACCTGATCTCTTCCTTTTACCTGTAATTCGAGTTCCTGTTTTAAGGGGAAGGCGGAACCGATAGCAATTTTTATTTCTTCTGCGGTTCGTTCACCAATCATCATGTTGTATGAGCGTTTCATGTGATTAATTATGGCCTGGTCCATTTCATCACCTGCAGTACGTACTGATTTTGAAAATACAATACCACCTAATGAGATAACGGCCACTTCGGTTGTTCCTCCACCGATGTCGACGATCATGCTTCCTTGAGGCTCGTGAACGGGTAAGCCTGCTCCTATGGCCGCAGCCATCGGTTCTTCTATGATATAAACTTTTTTGGCTCCTGCTTGCATGGCACTTTCTGTTACTGCTCTTCGTTCTACTGCGGTGATTCCCGAAGGGACACCTACCGCAACACGAGGCCAAATAAGCCTCCTGCGGTTATGAACCTTCTGGATGAAATATCGTAACATTTGTTGTGTAGTCTCAAAGTCAGCGATGACTCCATCTTTCATAGGTCGAATCGCAACGATGTTTCCTGGGGTGCGACCGATCATGTTTTTGGCTTCATTACCTACTGCACGTACTCTTCCTGTCTCTTTATTAATGGCCACAACAGAAGGTTCGCTTAGAACAATACCTTGTCCTTTTACATATACAAGTGTATTTGCTGTTCCTAAATCTATCGCCATATCGTGGGAAAATAACCACGGTATTTGTCGAACCATTTGTAACACAGGTTTTCTCCTAATTGCTGTTTGTTGAAGATTTTAATATAAGGGAATAGTAGTCATAAATTTTGAGTTTTTATTATATCAGAATTGTATTATTTTTTATAATTGTATACACACCTTAAATTTGTCTTAATAGAAAATAAAGTCTTACAAATGATAGATAGAGGTTAGGATATATAAAGTGATAGATATTGAAAAATTGTTTTAGGGGATTGTATTTGTTATCATATAAGTACAATATTTGATAAATCTTTAATTAAAGAGTATAAGTGTTTCGTCATTATTTTTGATGATATTGGCGTTCTATATTAAATTATAAGTATTTACGAAGGTTTTTTGTGTGAATGAATAGTTTTTTAAAGCAAATATCGTTATGGATAGTGTTTTTGATAATTATGGTCCTGGTACTATCCAATCTTTCTAAAGTAAGAGGACCCCGAAAGGAACTACTTGAGACTGATTTTGTTCAACAGCTTCAGCAAGGAAATATAAAAACAGTAACGATTCGGGAGTCGGGCAACAATCTTAAACAGGTGAATGCGGAATTGAAAAATGAAATAGAGGGTCAGAAGAAAATACAGTTTAATACGGATAATTTTAAGGATGAATGGAAAGAGCAGTTAAAAGAACAAGGAGTTGTTTATAAGTATGAAACTGATAATCCTTTGTGGCAGGGTATTTTAATTAATGTTTTACCTCTACTGATTATAATGGGGTTGTTTTGGTTTTTGATGTTCAGACAGGTACAGGGGGGTAGTAATAAGGCGTTGTCGTTTGGTAAAAGTCGTGCTCGTTTAGTAAATCAAAGTGATAAGGTAGTTACTTTTAATGATGTAGCGGGGGTTGATGAGGCCAAAGAGGAATTAAAGGAGATTGTGGAATACCTGAAGGACCCTAAGAAATTTTCTCGTTTAGGAGGTAGAATTCCCAGGGGTGTATTGTTGGTGGGTCCACCGGGTTCGGGCAAAACTTTATTAGCCCGTGCCGTTGCGGGTGAGGCCAATGTTCCCTTCTTTAGTATCAGCGGTTCGGATTTTGTGGAAATGTTTGTAGGAGTTGGTGCCAGTCGTGTTCGTGATTTGTTCCAGCAGGGGTATAAGAATGCTCCTTGTATTATTTTTATTGATGAAATTGATGCGGTAGGAAGACAAAGAGGTGCAGGATTGGGAGGGGGGCATGATGAGAGGGAACAAACATTGAATCAGTTGTTAGTGGAGATGGATGGTTTTAATAGTAATGAGGGGGTTATTTTAATGGCTGCTACGAACCGACCGGATGTTTTGGATAGGGCCTTACTTCGGCCGGGACGGTTTGACCGTCAGATTGTAGTAGCGAATCCGGATGTTCGTGGAAGAAAGCAAATTTTAGAAGTACATATACGGAATCAAAAAGTGCCGTTGGATGATGATATAGACCTTGAAGTTTTAGCCAGGAGCACGCCGGGATTTTCAGGTGCAGATCTTGCTAATATGGTAAATGAAGCGGCATTGCTTGCGGCAAGGCGAAATAAAGAAAAGGTAAGTATGATTGATTTTGAGGACGCAAAGGACCGTGTTTTAATGGGGCCTGCCCGAAAGAGTTTGGTTTTAAGTGCAAAGGAAAAATTACAAACAGCCTATCATGAAGCGGGGCATGTTTTGGTGGGAAGATTATCCCCGGACGCAGACCCTATCCACAAGGCCACTATTATCCCACGGGGTCCTTCATTGGGAGTTACGAGTTTTTTGCCTGAGGAAGACCGACATAATCTTACGCGGAGATGGTGTTTGGCGACGATACGGGTAACTATGGGAGGGCGAGCGGCAGAGGAAATTGTATTTAATGAGTTTACCAGTGGTTGTGCAAATGATTTGCAACAAGCCACTCATTTAGCGCATTCGATGGTTTGTGAGTGGGGGATGAGTTCCTTAGGTCCGATTGCTTTTGGGAAAAATGATGAGGTGTTTTTAGGGCGTGATTTTGTTCGAATGCGTGAATTTAGTGAAGAAACCGCAGCGGCTGTTGATAAGGAAGTGCATAAAATTCTTGAAGATGCGTATAGAGATACAAAGGAACTTTTGGAAAAAAATAGGGATATATTGGATGCATTAGCAAAAGCGTTGAATGAGAAGGAAACGCTGGAGTCAAGCGAGATTGATGATATTATTTGTTCTGTGGGGGGGGACTATGTTTTGCCAGAACGATGGAAAAAGGAAAAAAAGAAGAATATAGCTGAAGAAGTGAAACCTCAGGGAAAAAAGTCTGAAGAGTTTACAGAGTTGCCCACACCTTCTCAACCACCTTTGCCTGACCTTGCTTAGTTGTTATTTGTCTAGGGATGGGAAAAGTAGAAGATGTTGAAACGCACAAAGGTTGTCGGTATTTTGAACATTACTCCAGATTCGTTTTATGATGGTGGACACTATTTTTCTATTGAAAAGGCTTATACGCATGCGATTCAGATGGTGAAAGATGGGTGTGATTGGATTGATATAGGAGGAGAATCGACGCGTCCGGGGTCTGAACCTGTAGGAGTGGAGGAGGAGCAGAAAAGGATTCTACCTGTGCTGGAGAAATTGCAAGGGGTCTCTGTCCCTCGTTCTGTGGATACATATAGGGCCGATACTGCTCGAAAGTCTTTAAAATATGGTGTTTCTATGATAAATGATGTGTCGGCTTTTCGAATGGACCCTGAATTGGTTGAAGTGGTAGCGGAGGCCCGGTGTGAATATATCTTGATGCACATGCAAGGGACACCGAAGACCATGCAAGTAGAACCCCGATATAGGGATGTTGTTTCGGATATATGTTCTTTTTTTGAGGAGCGGTTGAATTTTGCAGAAAAGCACGGGATAAGCAGAAGTAAGATATGGCTTGACCCCGGTTTTGGCTTCGGAAAAACAGTGGAGCAAAATTTGACTTTGCTTCGTAGAATTAAAGAATTTTTTCAATTTGGATTACCAATTTTAATAGGGACTTCTAATAAATCAACGATAGGAAAAGTATTAGATTTGCCCGTTGACCAAAGGATCGAAGGTACATTAGCAACGGTAGCATGGGCTGTTTTTCAGGGAGTTCATGCGGTACGTGTTCATCAGGTAAAGGAGACAGTTCGAGTTGTGCGTATGAGTGAGGCTATAATGTATGGGATAGAAAAGGATAAAGTATTATGAGTCAACGATTGTTTGGTACGGATGGCGTTCGTGGAGTTGCTAATGTTCACCCGATGACTACGGAGATGGCTCTGAAAATAGGTCGGGCTGCAGGTATGATTTTTCAAAGGGAAAACCGACAGCATACAATTCTGATAGGAAAGGATACGCGTCGTTCGTGTTATATGCTTGAAAATGCACTAACAGCGGGGTTGTGTTCTGTTGGTGTTCGGGTACTGCTTACAGGTCCTCTTCCGACGCCAGGGGTTTCTTATATTATGCGAAGTTTGCGTTGTGATGGTGCCATAATGATAAGTGCTTCCCATAACCTCTATCATGATAATGGGATAAAGATTTTTGGTCCGGATGGTTATAAAATTCCGGATGAAGTCGAAGATGAGATTGAGCGATTAATTCGAACAGGGCAAGTGGACCAGTTCCGACCAACGGGTGAGAAAATTGGTACTGCAAAACGAATTGATGATGCGGTGGGTCGATATATTGAGTTTGTAAAGGCAACTTTTCCAAAAGGGATGCGATTGGATGGTTTGCGGATTGTAGTGGATTGTGCTAATGGTGCAATGTACCGTGTAGGACCGGATACATTATCCGAATTGGGAGCGGATGTAATTTCTATTGGAGATGAACCGAATGGGATAAATATAAATGATAAGTGTGGTTCTGTATATCCGGAAGAGATGAGAGCCCAGGTTATTCGTGAGAAGGCCGATGTGGGGGTTGCTTTTGATGGGGATGGTGACCGGTTGGTTATGGCAGACGCTCATGGGAGATTGTTGGATGGAAATGCTATTCTTGCTGTTTTGGGAGTAGATTATTTGCGGAGAGAGGTATTGAGTAACAAAACTCTGGTTACAACGGTAATGGCAAATGCAGGACTGGAACGGGCTATAAAACCTTATGGAGGTCGTGTTGTTAGGACGGGCGTGGGAGATAGGGCTGTATCGGAGGCGTTGAGAAAGGAACATTCTAATTTGGGGGGGGAACCCTCCGGACATATTGTTTTGTTGGATTATAATGTAACAGGTGATGCTATGATTTCCACATTACAAGTATTGGCTATTATGATACGAGCAGACCAACCTCTTTCGGAATTAGTAAAGATGTATCAACCTTTACCGGAACAACATGGGAAAGTTTTATGTGAGGGAAGAACGAGATTATCGGAAGAAAAACTAAATGAAGTTTCTGAGGAAGTGGAGAAAGAATTGAATGGGGAGGGGAAAGTGGTGGTCCGTTATTCAGGTACGGAACCTGTAATTCGGATTATGGTACAGCATGAGGAGTTAAGAAAAGCTGAAATATATTGTAAAAAATTGGTAGAGAAAATTACCTTATTGCTTGAAACTTAGTTAAAACTTGGAGGTATTCGGTATGATAGAACTGGGTGTAAATATAGACCATGTGGCAACATTGAGAGAGGCCCGAAAGGGTAAAGTGCCGGATGTAATAACTGCGGCTAAAGTCTGTGAAATTGCGGGTGCCCATCAAATTACAGTTCATCTGCGTCAGGACCGGCGTCATATTCAGGACAAGGATGTTGAAAGACTTAAGGAGGTTTTATTGATTCGTATGAATCTGGAAATGGCTGGTGTTCCGGAGATTATAGAAATTGCCCATCGAATAGTTCCATATACTGTGTGTCTTGTCCCTGAAAATCGACAGGAGATTACTACAGAAGGTGGCTTGAATGTTGTGGAACAGAAAGAGAGTTTGAGAAGAGTTGTTGGGGGAATGCATGAAAGAGGTATCAAAGTCAGTATGTTTGTAGATCCGGATATAGAACAGATTCACGCCAGTGCGGAGATAGGGGCCGATAGTGTTGAATTACATACAGGGGCCTATGCTAATGCGGAGAGAGAACAGGTGGATAAAGAGTTGAATCGACTTTATGAGGCGGGTAAGGTAGCGGTTCAGTTGGGATTGGCTCTTCATGCGGGGCATGGATTGACAGTTCGAAATCTTGAGCCTGTGACTAAAATTCCTGGCTTGAAAGAAGTAAATATAGGTCATGATATTATTTCCCGTTCTATTTTTATTGGTTTGGATTCCGCAGTTAAGGAAATATTGGCGGTTTTGGAAAAAGTTAGTAGCCTATAAAAGGTTTTGTATTCTTTTTGCTATAAAATAGGGTTTTAAGGAATGTCTGAGAAAAGAAAGAGGATAACGCTTTTAAATGTTTTGCATGAGCCTTATGATAAACGAATGTATCACAAGTTAGCACGCACTCTTGCTGCTAATGGGTATGAAGTTTTCTCTGTGTGTCCGTATTCCGGACAACAATCTCCTGAAAGTGATATTGGAGTTCGATTTGTAGTATTCCCACATAAAAAAGGCTGGTGGAATCGTATAAAGTCGGTGTTCATACTTTTTAAATTAGGAAGAAAAATCCCTTCGGATATTTATATTGTGCCGGAACCTGAATCCTGGGTGTCTGCGTTGATGATTAAATTTTTTAAGGGTGGTAAAGTAATATTTGATATGCATGAACATAACCCTAACAAGATGGCCCAGTTTTTCCCAGGTTTTTTACATAAATTTGTGGAGTACTTTACTCTTAAAGTAATGCGAGTTTTTGCCCGATGGACGGATATGATCATTTTAACGCGGGAGAGTTTTGAGCCTTTATGGGAAGGAATAAAGACACCACGGATAACGATTCTTAACACTAATCATCTACAACCAATTTGTACAGATATTCCTGCTTCATTAGTAGAAGAATATGCAAATGTTCCAACAATTATACATCAGGGAGTTTTTGGAACGATTCGTGGGTCATATCAGTTATTGGATGCTGTTGAGAAGGTTGTGAAGGAAATTCCGGATTTGCGATGTATTGTTCTTGGAGAGTATGTATATGGAAGTGAGGATGAATATCGAAAGGCAATACGAGGGAAGAATTTGGAAGCAAATATCCACCTGTTAGGGGTAGTTCCTTTTGAGGAGGTTCCTAAATACATTCGAGTATCAAAGATAGGTTTGATTCTTTTCCAACCGGGATTTTTGAACCATATTTTAGCAATGCCTCATAAATTGTTTGACTATATGAGAGAGGAAATACCTGTTATTGTTCCTGATTTTGCAGTGGAAGTATCGAAGATTGTTCGGGATAGCGATTGCGGTTTGTGTGTGGATGTTACCAATCCTGAAAGAATAGCAGATGCGATCATTTATCTACTTTGTAATCCAGAAGAGGCAACCCGTTTAGGTAAAAATGGGCGAAAAGCGGTGGAAATGAGGTATAATTGGCAAAGAGAAGAACAAATTCTTTTGGATGGGATTCGTCGATTTGTATCTTGAAAATGTGGGAAAAATTATTTTCAGGTAGAAGTAAAGGAATTTTTTGATGCGTTTAAAGTTTGATATACATCTTCATACGAGTGTCTATTCCCCTTGTAGTTTGATGGAGCCGGAGGAATTGATAGAAAGTGCTATATCTGCAGGATTAAATGGAATTGTTATTACAGAACATCATTATCAGTGGGCCGAAAAAGAAATAGATGCGTTAAAGAAGAGAGTATTTGTAAATGGTCTTTCTATTTTTTCTGGGGCCGAGATTACATCTGATGCAGGGGATATACTTGTTTTTGGACTTCCAGAAAAGACAATAACTCGCTGGAAAAGTTTTGTTTCTGTGGAAGAAGTGATTGCGGAGGTTGAAAGGTATAATGGATTCTGTGTTGCAGCACATCCTACTCGTGGCTATCATCATTTTGACCATTGTCTGGAAAATTTGTCGATTCCTGCTATGGAGGTAATGAGTGTAAATATGAATGTTGTAGAACAGGAACGGGCAAGTCTTTGGGCAAAACAACTTAATCGGATACAGATTTGTGCAAGTGATGCTCATCAGTCTTATCATGTGGGTAGGTATTGGATAGATGTTGAAATGGAAAAGCCTGATAAGATAGATTTTATAGAAGCGTTAAAAAATAGGCGATTCCGTATGGGATTGTTTAATAGGAATGGTTGAATTACAGTATGAATTGTGAGACAGAAGAAATAAGGAACAGTTCAACTCAGCAAGAAGTATATAAAAGTAGTGGGGATTCTGTTCTAAATGAAATTTTTGCATTTGTTAAATTGCTTTTTATATTTATTTTATGTGTTTGGTTCATTCATTCTTTTGTTGTTGAAGGATATGAGGTCTGGGGTCCGTCTATGAAGGGGACTTTGAATGAAGGAGACCGTATCTTAGTATTCAAATTACCCTGTGTTTTGAAACGATTCCCTTTAATACCGGAGCAATGGAAAATTCACGAAGGAGATATTATTGTGTTTGAAGGAAAAGGAGAAGATAACCGAAGGTATGTAAAAAGGGTTATTGCGATGGTTCCTTCAAATTCATCAAATAGAATAGTTAGTGCTTCCGAAAATACTATGCAAGAAATTTCTCAAAAAAAGGTAGAGTATTTAAATAACAGGGTATATGTTAATAACACTCTTCTGGATGAGCCTTATATCAATTTTGAATTTAAAGGATCTGATGAGGATGATATGATTTTTTTAAACCCTGGCGAATATTATGTGTTGGGTGATAATCGGAAGGTTAGTAAAGACAGTCGGTATTTTGGTCCAATAACAGAAGATCAGATTGTGGGTAAAGCGGTATTTCAATTTTGGCCCTTAAGTAAGATAGGTTGGCTGTGAGTTTTGACCTGATATTATCGGATGTTCATCTCAAAGTAGGGGAGCAATACTTGTCTTATCGGAAGGAGTTTATAGATTTTTTAATTCGATTGAGGGAGAATCCTCCACGCAGGATAATTTGTTTAGGGGATATTTTTGATTTCTGGTTTGAGTATAAACATGTTATGTTCTCTGGGTATTTTGAAGTTTTAAATGCCTTTTATGAACTTTATCGAGGGGGTGTTTCATTGTTTTTTATTGGGGGGAATCATGATTTTTGGGCCGGTAAGGGTTTAGAGAAAATTGGTTTTCAGATTCTGGAATCGGGGTCAATATTGGATTTCGATGGATGTAAAACTATGTTGATACATGGGGATGGACTGAATAAAAGGGACTGGGGTTATCGTTTTTTTAAATTTTTGGCAAGAAATCCAATAATGATTTTTACTTTTCGTATGGTACATCCTGATTGGGCAATGGGATTGGCCCAGTTGCTTAGTAAGGGTAGCCGTAAGATACAAGAAAATAATGTTTCCCATCATTTTTATGAAGCGGAAGTAATAAAAAGATATGCTATAGAAAAATTAAGAGAATCTGTTTGTGATGCTGTTATCTCAGGACATTGTCATAAGCCTGAATGTTCCTCTTTTATCATTAACAATCGCCAATGCTGGTATATCAATTCCGGGGACTGGATTGAAAACAAGACTTTTGTTAAATGGGATGGGGAGAAGTTCTATATGTGTTATTATGGGAAAGAGGATGTTTAGAAGTTTTTGTAATCTAAATGATAATTGTCAATTTTATGGTCTCTTCAATGGGTCTGATTATCTGATTTCTTTTTAAATCCTATGCTTTTGGGGTTTGGTATGGGTGTTGTTGATTGAATAGGCTTTTGGGGTTGTATGTCTTTTTTTTCTACAGGAGGTTCATGATTTTTAATTTCTGTTTTTGTAGTTGTTTTGAAAGTTTCTTGTTGTTGAGGTTGCTGAGAAGGAAGAGGAGTAGGTTTTGTCTCAAGAGGGGGTGTTTTTGTTTCTTTTGTAAGATGGCGAGATTTTAACATTTTTTCGATATATTCTGCGATTTCGATGCGTTTGGAAAGGAGTAGATTTGGGTCTCTTGAAAAGTTAACAAGGTCGGGGCAAAATTCCTGAAAATTGTAAATCTTTTCTGCTTGTTGTAAAAGTTCGGGGTTATTGCCTGTGTCTTTGAGTTCTTTTATAAGTTGAGAAAATATATTTAAGTAGTCGTAGTCTTCAATTCCATCACGGATGATTTCCCAGCGGATGGAGTTGAGGGGACCCTCTTTACCGGGATATACGAGGAAGCCATCTCCATTTGTAGGAATTACATCAAGGGGACATTTCAAAGGGTCTTTTTCTTTTGAATAGTTAATGCACCAATAATGAACACCTTTAATACCTAACATCCATGTTTGCCAGAAGAATATTCGATGTTCAATACCAGCAAAGTCAAGGAAAAAGTTGGCATAGGGGCGGGGTGGGGCATGATTGACACACCACCAGACTTTTTGACCTGCCTGAATTTTTTCTAATATGTGCCTGTTATAGGGTGTATCCATTACAGGGCTGTGAATGCACCAGATGTCTACATTCTCGGGAAGAATAGGGTTAAGTCCACGCGTAGTTACCATTAAAGGTAGATCGGGACATAGAGTTTTCCATTGGGTAATTGTGTTAAGTAATTTTTCTTTTTCTTCCTCTTTTGGAAATTCCCATAGGGGAACAAAGGAGAATTTTAATAGATTGTTTGTTTGAAGGAATGAATAGAGAATTTTTAATTGTTCGGGTTGATTGATTAATTGGGGAGGGATTGTGAAAGTATTAAGGCCTTCGTTCACAAGTCGTTGAATTTTAGGTAATATATTTAAAAGTTCCTGGGCGTAATCAGGGGTTTTAGGAGGGGGCAATTGGGTAAGTTCACGAAGGGTTACCCGATGTTCTATAGCATTCTGGAGATATCTCGAACCAACAACAGAGGCATTTGGCTTTTCTCCGGATAAATGTTGAGCACTTTTTAATGCATTATCCCATGAGAATCCAAAGTCTGTTTTTAATGTAGGGCTATCTGGTAAAGCAAATTCGAACACATGGATATTTAGTTCCAGTTCTATAGGGTCAAAGCAGTTACTTTGAAGTTCGAAGATCCCTTTGTAATCGCCCGGGGGAAGAGTATCAGGGGCATAAAGAGTTAACCAAAAAACGGATGTAGTTTGCGGTGGGATTTTTAATGTATCTGTTGGAGAGAGCATGTCCGGCCAGTATCCTGTGGGACCTTCGTAATAAGAAGGTATAAGAACGGGATGGTATTTGACCTCATAAGTAGAAATGACATTTTTGGGGATAGACATACCTGTTTGTTGGTTTTTTATTGTAGAGAGAAGTGTTTGAACAGTGCAAGCATTGTTTCCATTGTTTCTTATTGCAATTTGGATGGATTCTCTTTCTTCTCTTGCGAGGTATATTTTTAGGCCGGAATCTTTTTGAGGAGAGGGTGTCGGATTATCTTCCGGAAAGATTTTGAAAAGGGATGGTTCTGACCATATTTTTATGTTTGAGTGATTAAATAATAGGTTTCTTTCTAATTTTCGAGGGCCTTTATCTAATGCTTTTGGAGCGTCTGTCCAGGGGGGGAAAGTTTCTTCATTTTGAGAAGGATTGGAGTCAGGCTTGCCTACAATAAATTGGGTGTCAATTCCTCCATGGGGAGAACCCGTTTCTTTACCAAGATAGTAGGGTTTTCCATTCTGTTCTAATTGTGCGAGAAAATCATAATGGCCTGCTCCTGGTGCCTTCCAGTCGTAAGTGCAACGGATAAGTATATTGGGTTGGCAATCAAATTTCTTTGTAGGTAATCGCCATACTTTTCCATCGGGTCCAAGAACACGCGAGTGAATACGCATATTTTGGAGCTCGCGGTTGGAGGAGAGAAGCAGTATAAGTTTTCCATCTTCTTTATAGTCTAATTGGCATGCCATTTCTTCAGAAGCAAAGTTTACATGGCTTAAGCCACGAACTATGGAAAGTTTATAAATTGTTGACCATGTATCGCCGGGTTTAATTAGAGTTGGGAGAAACCATGATTGTACCCCTTGCTTGTTTTCCTGAGGTTCCCATACAGATAGGAATGAATGGAGCCTATCTGCATGAAAGATGAGGCAAACATTTGCTAATAATTCCTGGTCTGTATAAGCAGACCAGTTTCTTGATGCGACCCAATGGTTACTCGATGTAATTGTAGTAATCCCGTCTGTAGTAGGCAATTCCAATCGGTCGGTTTCATTCCATTTCCCTCCCGGGTTAATTGAATTGGCTACCCAGGGGGCAATCCATTGACTTTCTGTTCCCTCATTTTTAACCTCTAATTTGATAGATAGTCCTGCTTCAAGGGGTGAAAGTTGTATTGTCCGTTTTACTTTTAATCCTTGTATGTTTGGACCTTCACAGTTATAGGTGTATTGGATTTCTTTTGTTCCGTTAGGCAAAGTATTTTGTTCCCATTGTTCGTTAATTTTTCGATTAGGGACATAGAAACTTCCTACTCCGAAGCCTTCTTGAAACATTCCCAGAGGTCCCGAAATATTATTGGGTGGATTGAGTAAACCAAGTTGTGTAATAACCCCCTGATTGGAAGGGTCTATTTTTAGCCATAGGTATTGAGATTTTATTTCTGTTTCGGTTTTTATGATTTGGGTGATTGCTTTTGAGGAGATGAAAAATAAAAAGAGGCATAAGAATATTAGTATGTGTGTTTTTTTTGTAATATAAAGATTCTTCATAGTTTCTTTTATTGGAAAAAAATTAAATATAAGGTTTGATTAAGGGATAAGTATAATGAATTTTTGCTATGATTATCATTTTTTTATTTTGAGAAAATTGTGAAATTCAGATTCTTTTTAGTTATAATAGAGAGGGGATACTTTGATGTATAACAGTTTAAGTTCAAACAATCTGTTTTTATGGAGTTTTATTTATAGGAAAAGAATAATATGAAAGCATTAAGACTTTATGCTCCAGGAGATTTGAGGTTAGAGGATATTCCTATTCCTCTTCCATGTCCTGATGAGGTGTTGCTCAGGGTTTTAGCCTGTGGTATATGTGGTTCGGATATCCCCCGAATTTTTGAACATGGTACTTATAAATATCCATTAATTCCGGGGCATGAATTTTCGGGTATTGTTGAAAATGTAGGTTCAGAAATGGGAAAGGATTGGATAGGACGGCATGTCGTTGTGTATCCCTTGATTCCTTGTAGACAATGTTCTTCATGTTATTCCGGTTTATATACTCAATGTCTGAATTATGACTATTTGGGGTCAAGAAGAGATGGGGGGTTTGCGGAATATGTAACGGTTCCGGGTAGTCATATTATCCCGGTTCCTGATGGGGTTTCAGGGGTTCTTTCAGCAATGACAGAACCTTGTGCGGTTGCTTTACATGCAGTTCGAAAGATTCCAATTGCTGTTGGGGATACGGTATTGGTAATGGGGGCTGGTGCGATTGGGATTTTAATTGCGTTATGGGCACGAACTGCCGGAGCGGAGGTATTCATGACGGATGTTGTTGTGGATAAGTTGCGTTTTGCTCGTTCTTTAGGTTTTAAAAATCTTTTGGATGCGATGCAAACGCATGTGCCGGATTGGATAAAACAGAAGTGTAAGTATGGGGTAAATGTTGTGTTTGAAACAACGGGGTTTCCTATTGGTTTAGAGACAGCAATAGAAAGTTGCTGTATATCGGGAAGTATTGTATTGGTAGGGAATCCCGCCTGTAAAGAGATGAGTATAGGAATAAAGCAGTATGGGATGATTTTACGAAAAGAAATTCATATTGTAGGAATATGGAACTCTGTGATAAATGAATATCCTAAAAATGAATGGCAGGTTGTTTTAGAGGAATTTAGGAAGGAAAGTGACCTTTACAAAAAAATAGTTACTCATGAAGTTTCTATTGAGAGACTTAAAGATTTTTTAGTGGAAATGTACCAAAAGAAAATTTTTCCTATAAAGGCGATGTTTGTAAATAAGGAGATAGAATCATGTTAGCATTAGTTTTAGAAAATATTGGGAAATTGTTGTTAAAGGAAGTAGAGAAACCACAGGTCGTTCCTGGGTCTGTGCTGGTAAGAGTAAAAAGTTGTGCTATTTGTGGTTCTGACTTACGGATTGTTAACAATGGTAATAGTAGAGTTAAACCACCGGCGATATTAGGACATGAATCTGCTGGTGAGGTTGTAGAAGTGGGCGAAGGGGTAACACGATTTAAGGTAGGGGACCGTGTGGCTATTGGTTCAGATGTTCCTTGTGGAGCCTGTGTGTATTGTGAAGCAGGTATAGGTAATATATGCCCGATAAATTATGCGATGGGCTATCAGTTTTCGGGGAGTTTTGCGGAGTATGTGTTGTTAAATCCGTTAGTTGTGGAACATGGACCTGTTCATCATATTCCACGAAATGTTTCGTTTGAGGAGGCTGGATTAGCAGAGCCATTGGCTTGTTGTTTAAATGCGTTAGAATTGTGCGGTATTAATTTAGGTGAGACGATTGTAATTATTGGAGCAGGACCTATTGGTTGTATGCTGATGGAGGTAGCCCGTAAAATGGGGGCAGGAAAAGTAATTGCTGTGAATCGAACGAGGAAGAGGGAAAGTGTTGTTCAACAAGTAGCGGATATGGTTATATATACCAGCGAAGAAGAGTTAATAGGTCGAATTATTGAAGAAACAGGTGGCTTAGGTGCGGATGTGGTGCTGACGGCTTGTTCATCGCCGGAAGCTCAGATAGATGCATTAAAAATTGTTAGAAATCGAGGTCGTGTAAACTATTTTGGTGGTTTACCTCCGGGAACACGGCCGACACCCATTGATACGAATATAATCCATTACAAGGAAATTTTACTAACGGGAGCCCATGGTTCTGTCCCGAGACATCATCGACAGGCTCTTGAACTTATATCTCAAGGAATCGTGAATGTGAAAAGATACATTTCTTCTTTATATCCTTTGTCAAATGCTCTGGATGCATTTCAAAAGGCTGGCGAAAAAACGGAAATGCGTATTATAATTCAACCGTAGTTTATAGCGTTCGGTTGGTTTAGCGTGCGATAATATGTCATTGTTTAGTTGTAAATAAAAAGGTTTTGACTATGAAAAAAAAAGCAGACCTTATCTGGGCCCGGATTCGTGAAGAAGCACAAGAAGGTATACAGAAGGAACCGTTGCTTGCAAGTTTCTTATCATCTACTATTTTGTCTCATAAAACATTAGAAGATGTTTTGAGTTTTCATTTAGCAGGAAAGTTAGAAAGTATTACATTGCCTGCGGTGAGTTTGCGAGAATTGTTTGATGAAGCATTTGTAAATGAGGCGGGTATTGGAGATGCAATCCGGGCTGATTTAGTCGCTGTTCATGACCGCGACCCCGCATGTAGATTGTTTTGTCAGCCTTTGCTTTATTTTAAGGGCTTTCAGGCTTTGCAGTCGTATAGAGTGGCCCATTATTATTGGAATCGTGAAAGGTTCCATCTTGCTTTATTTTTGCAGAGTAGGATGTCGGAAGTTTTTGGGATTGATATACATCCGGCAGCCCGAATTGGTAAGGGGATTTTGATCGACCACGGAACAGGGGTGGTCATAGGAGAAACGGCTGTGATTGGAAATAATGTCTCTTTATTGCATGAAGTAACTCTGGGAGGTACGGGAAAAGTCCGTGGAGATAGACATCCGAAGATTGGTGATGGGGTATTGATAGCGGCGGGAGCAAAAATATTGGGGAATGTTCACATTGGAGATGGGGCAAAGATAGCAGCAGGGGCTGTTGTACTAAGAGATATTCCCCCTCATACGACAGTGGCGGGTGTGCCTGCAAAACCCATAGGTCCTACTTCAGAAGAAGCCCCTGCTTTGGTAATGGACCAGTTCTTTTCCAATGGTGAAGGACTTTAGGGAATAATTTTTCTATTTTTCAGGTCTTCCGTTAGCCATTCTGCGAGGTAACTATAAATAATAGGCTTTGGATGTCCATCGGGGAATTTGTGTTCTTTTCTTTCTTCTAACTCTCTCAGGATTTTTATTTCGTTTATATCCTTTAAGTAATCTATCACCATGTATTTATTTTGAAGGGTTAAATAATTATAAAGTTCGGGTATTACTTTTGTCGAGCCCGGGAAGAAGAGAAATACCATATGGACATCTGAGAGTTTTTGGGAAAGATTTTCTTGAATTTTGAGTATGATTAAATGTAATAATTCAAAATCTTTTTCTTTGAAGTGGGATGGATAATCAATTGATGTGTGGTCGAGAAAAGTGGATATCAGTGTAGATTTAAATAGATTATTCGCCAGAAAGAATTCGAAGGGTTTCGTTGTAGCGAATGGACCCAGGTTATGTAGTTCCCCATTTGAAACTTCTATATTAGGTAGGTATCTGCCCCATCTACCAATAATAGACCAGTTTCCGATAAGTCTTTTCATATGATTGAAGATAAAAGTGTAGACTACAACTGTGGGTAAGTTTTGAATATCTTCGGCAAATTTTGGATCTAAGGTAGTTAGATATATTTCTTGGAGTGAGCCTCCTGGAATTCCATAGTTATAAACATTACAATGAGGATTTCTAATAGCAAATTGAGAAGGGAATGTCTCTTCATCATTAACTCCTGTTCCAAAAGTAAAAGAACAACCTACGAAGAGAACATTAAATTTCTTCTCGTGTCCATAAGATTGGTATGTCTTTCGTCTGCCTTTTTCGTCGATAGAATAAGTGAATGTAATAGGTGGATATGTTCCTTTTTTTATTACAGATTTTCCTTGAATATTGGCATTTAATTTTTTTTGTTTTTTTTCTGTGTATATTGTAATAGGTGGGTCTTCCTTAATGTGTATCATGAAATATTTTTTGTATATTGGTCTATAAATAATCTCCGAAATGAGGAAGAGTGGTATTAGCAAAAAGCAGCCAAGTAAAAAAGCTATAAAATTATGAAAAAAAGTCTTCCTCATTTTGCTGATATGTATCTGTTTAATATGAGAACTTTATACTTCCTATGAGAGGATTATAGAGATTTAACATTGTTGATTTCATGTAGAGGGATTATACTCTGAAGGCTTCGTGTTCGCCTTTACCTTTGATGGAGTCCAGACGCGGTACAGAGTATGTTCCCATGAGCAATTGGTCAAAGGTACTTCGGTCTGTTACTGCTTCGCGAGCATGTTCAAGTGTAATGCGACCTTCTTTGTAAAGTTTATGGGTATATTGTTCAAAAATGAAGGAGTGGGACACGGTTTGTTGCATACCTACCCGGATAAGGTCTGTGTCTCCGGAAAGGATACCATCTGTAATTGCTTTGATGTCGTTATACATAATTTCGAGGGTCGGGATACGTCCTCCTTTAATTTGTGGGACAAGTCTTTGGCAAATGATGCATCGGATGCAATCGCGCAGTTGGAGGCGAACGAGGTCTCTTTCAGATGGTTCAAAGAAACTAACAATTCGATTGATTACTTCAGAAGCAGTGTTTGAGTGTAGGGTGCTGATGACCAAGTGTCCTGTAGCCGCCGCATTTATGGCTGCTCGGATAGTATCTGGGTCTCGCATTTCTCCAATTACAATTACATCTGGGTCATGACGGAGTGCCCCTGTTACTGCTTCGTTAAAGGTCATAACATCATCGCCCATATTCCTTTGAGAGATAATTGATTTTTTGTTTACATGGACATATTCAATGGGGTTTTCAATCGTTAGGATATGGTAAGACTTATGCGAATTTATCCAGTCAATAACTGCGGCAACGGTTGTGGTTTTTCCACTTCCGGTCATTCCTGTAACTAAGACAAGTCCATGATTAATATCGGCTATTTCTAACATTGTATTTTTGGGGATATTTAGTTCCTCGAACGAAGGGATTTTTTCGGGTAAAAATCGGAAGGTGCAATGAGGTGCACCCATTTTATAAAAGGCAGATACACGGGCATAACCCAAACCCGCTTGATGGTAACTAAAACTGGTCTGATTGGTTTTTTCAAAGCCTTCGCGATACCTATCTGGAATGATTTGGCGGATTAAGTCTAATATTTGAATGGCGGAAAGGGGGCCCATAAGTTCGGAATGTTTCATATCCCCATCTACACGAAATACAGGACATTCCCCGGGAGATAGGTGGACATCGCTTGCACGGTATTGTATCATTGCTTGAAATAAGAGTTCTGGACTGATTCTGTCAATCCGGAAACGGTCCCCTCGGATTTTCCATACTTCGGGGAGTGTAATGCACTGGCAGACCTTGTCGATAGTTAGAAATACTTTTGGAAGAAGGTTTGGTGGTATCCCATCACGGGTCGATATAGTAAGCCATTCTTGTTGTCGTTCAGCAGAACATACATCGGAGTTTTCTTTAACAATACCTAAAATTCTATTCAGACATGCCTCCGGGACACGCATGCGGAGTATCCATCGAATATAATCTCCCTGAAAGTCTTCTCGTTCGGCTTCGAATTCCATATTATTGGCTCGAGCAAGGATAAACCGAGGAATACCTTCTTTCAACCGGATTTGTTCTTCTATTGTTTTTATAATGATACGAACTGTTGGGGTTTGTCCTGTTCCAATAATGAATTCAGCCATATCTTATTTCCTCTTTGGTATCGCTCGTTGTTATGTTATGGAACATCTAATTAAGAATAATACATCATTACGAGGTATATGTCAATTTATTATATAAATTCTAAGAATTTGTCGATAGAACTATAAGATAGGCAGATTATAGGGGAAAAATACCTTTAATAACTGTCTGGAAAGAAGAAGTACAATATGAATGTATTGGGTTGATAGTTGCATCGCAATATCTAAAATAATTATAATAGTCTTTCTATATATAAATATTATATTAGGGGAGAGAAAGAGTTTATTAGTTAATTGAAATTATTAAATTATA